>Ga0123353_10014915_pt1 | contig 11246 bp, 9 predicted proteins | sample TergutLab28metaG_3_FD_92763 | JGI IMG/M metagenome (GOLD analysis project Ga0123353, IMG submission 92763) | Labiotermes labralis P3 segment gut microbial communities from Petit-Saut dam, French Guiana - Lab288 P3 | ecosystem: Host-associated > Arthropoda: Insects > Digestive system > Gut ... | reverse complement strand
TATGATATGATATATATTTGTTAACTGCAATTGGGTTGACACCTGGTGGCAGTACTACAGTACACATTTATACACAAACATATGCCATTGATCCCTAATCACTTTGCTAAGCATAAAAGTTGCCATGGGTCCTTCATCACAAAGCAAGCCTGTATGTGCTGGAAATTTAGAGTCAGTTTTTTCCCCCACAGTTCGGTTTACTTGACTTTTTATAAGACTCCTGCTTCTAAGTAGGCCTTGCAGCTCTTAAACATATTTACCAACACATGTCATGTTTCTTATCATTAAGTACTTGCAGTTTTAACTTCAGGTAAAGAAGATGCAAAGAATGTGGCTCATTCACATAAACTGCATCCTTCATTGTTCCCCACAAATAATGTTTGCACAGATTCAGGTCTTGAGATATAGGTGGCCACAAAATGTAAGTTATCAACCCTTTGCTGAATACATCTTCTAGACCGGGTATTGAGGTTTGTTGTGTCGGTCATGGCAATGTCATGCATGAAGTATGCCTTTAAAAAAATAAATAAATAAAATTCACCAAATTTAGTGGTAGGAGTTTGTTTTGTCAAAAAAACACAGGTCCTTTGATTTTTGGAACACCAGTATCGAGTTATTCTGGCTGTTTGCATTCCCACTTGATGTAAACCATGCCACCTTGCAGAAGTAATGCATGTGAATACTCTGTGTTCATCTGAATTAATTTGGCCTTTATGAATCATAATACATGACTGATCATCTGTCCTATGTTGCAGAACTGATAAGAGGTAGACATTTTCAGTCTGGTTGCCTTTACAAGCAGAAATCATATTTTCCTTTGCTGAGTGACTTAATTATGAGTATTCACTTAACTGCATGTTTGGTGATAAATTTGGTTCCCCTAAGCATAAGACAATCTTTCAAGTCGCATGGTCATAAACACTACATATGAATAGGAAGTAAGTAAAGCTCCATTTTTTATTGCATCATTTATTTATAACCCTTTGTAAACACTCCTCTCATCTTTGCAGCATGGTGCTTATCTTTACCAATTGTGAATACTTGCTGGCTTAGAGAGAAATGGGTGACATTCCGGCCTGGCCATTAATAGCTTAACCTGTTACTGATTTTCAGGTTTATTTAAGGTTGCAGTGTACAAATCATAACTTTACTGCAGGTGGTCATAAATGTTGTATAGATAAAGTCATCTAGATTCTGTGATGTTTACCGCATATATAGTTAATTGTTACAAAATGAAAAAAAAATCTAATGGGGAAGAAATTGTGCCTGATCTGTACTGTATACAGCATTTGCACTGTGCTGATTTAGTATAGGTTATAGACAGGGCAGTCCCACTGTGCGAATCCTTGTATGCATTTTCTGTAGTTTGCATCTCATTTTCTGTTGTAATGAAGCACCCATTTGTTTACAGTATCCTTATTCAGAAATGAAAGATTCAAGTGCTGTTACTAAAATGAAGCATGGTAGGAAAAGGTCACGAAGTTCTTCAGATGGTTCTGTTTCTTCACCACTGTCTAGTGATGCCGAATATAGTTCATTTCCACTTTCAAAAGATGGTGCTAGAACAAAGAGCCCAGAAACGCTGGAGTTAAATTCAGACTCTGATTCTTCACGGATAATAGTGAACAAATCCAGGAAAAGTAAAAAACACAAACATAGTGTGCCAGATTCAGAGGTTGTTCATGTTATACCTGATGGGCGAAGACATAGACACAGGTGTCACCATCACAGTCATCACAGACATGGTCACAGCAGTAGAGACAAGGAGGAAAGGATACACAAACAAACGTGTACCAGACATAAAACATCATTGGAAGCTGTTAAAATAAAAAAGGAGCCCATAGATGATGATAGTGGAAGAATAAGACGGTCACATTCATCCTACAGGAGACCAGAAAGAAGAAGAGCCACATCAGAAGATGACCACATTGGTCATCATGGTCAGCCAGTAAGGTAAGTGCTACTCTGAACAGGAATTCATGTTTTTCATGACAGTTAAGGTTTATAGTATAATTTGTGGATATTACACTGTGTTGACCAAGGATAAGGAACCAGTAAGTTGTGTAGAAATTATCACACTTTGACATGGTCTGATACCCAGAACACTAACACATGTGGAAGAACTTTACAGTGACTGTGTCTACATGTCACCTGCTACTAGTTACAAAATTCTGTTTTCAAAACCTAACTCAAAGATAATGTAAAATTAAGTATCCTATTCTTTTATTAATTATGTGAAACTATTCTTAACAAATTTGGTTTTTTTTTTTGTGTGTAACTGTAAGAATTATTTCCATATACACATTCTTCACAAAAGTACTTTTATACTGGCACATAGTAATGCTGATAGTTTATTAATTGTGAGGAGGCACAAATAATTTGTTTTGCTGTTGTAAACATACATTCCACATGCATGTGCCTATTTTCTATAGAGAAAAAGACAAACCTTAATAACTACAGATTTTGACACACTTTGAAATCCGCCATATGCAGTATATATCGTACCTGAGTGGCTAGTCAAGTTGAATTGTTGAAAGATTTCTTTGGTGGTCAGCATTCACCAACTAGTAGCTTAGTTTTTTCCGCGTCTTTTTTTTTTTAATACCAGTTTTATCGTACCAGTTAATGTTTGGATGTTTTAAGGCTATAGCAGATGAAATTCTCTCAGGAGGATTGTAGTGATTGCATTAACTTTATACTTTTGTGTAGAAAATTTGGGAACTAATTTCTAGACAGAAGTAAGCCATGTATAATCAAACATCGTTGGTGGCTGTCATGTTTCAAATTTCCATTACATAGTTTTAGTAGCATTTCTGACGTAACCCATAATTTTGTAGCTGAGAACACAGTAGTCAGGCTTGTTCGAAATGTCTCAGCACCAGCCATGCAGACTTGAGAAGTAAATATCTGTATAAATAAGATGTGGGTTATGACATATCTAACATATGTAAGACTTAAAAAGAAGGGGCTATAAAGTTCTCAGAATGACTATAATGCAGCATGGCATATTAATATGAGACTTGATTGTGTTAAAATGATGTCTGTGCGTGTTTGAACTCAGTGCACTGTGATTTCAAGGTGTAAAATCAGTTACGTCAAAGCTATGCCAGAAATAAGAGGTGTGTGTTTGGATCCTTTATCATAGACTGAGTAATCAGAATTTAGAGCCAAGAATTTAAATTAAATTTTGTGTGAAATTATGAAACATTGCAAGTGAAAGGTATGCAGTGCTGTCTGAAGCAGATGGCATAGCAGCTGTGAAGAAACTGAATGTCCTGAGTGGCATAAATGGTTCAAGGAGGGTCAAGAGAATATAGATGTAGAAGGAAGCTGTTATCCAGAAATGCACAGATGTGATAAAAACACAAGTACACTGTCTTACTTGGTCAGACAAGGCAAATCAACCAGCCAGGCCTATGTATGTAGAAGTATTGGTGAGGTTACATGAAGCTGTGCCCAGGAAAGTTCCTGAACTTTGGGCCAACAAGTGGTTCTTCCATCATGACTGGTCCACGTTACTTAGCGCTCTGTCATGCAGGTTGTGGGAAAAGAGATGATGTTGGACTGGAACAGCCACCTTATTCACCAGATTGGGCATGTGGCTCTTTCCAAAATTAATGTCCATCCTCAAGGGATGAAGATTTTAGGACAGCGAAGATGTTTAGAGAAAAGTGATGGCAGCCCTGAAGGTCATTCCAAAAGAGTTCACAAATATTCCCAACAGTGGCAGCATTGCTGGGATAAGTGTGTAGCTGGTAGCAGGGATTACTGTGAAGGTGACACCTCTCATTAACCCTTTACAGACGAAGCACAGACTGCTTTATTTAAAGACCCAGTTCATACCGTGTAGTCAGCACTTTTCAACTTAGTTATAAAAACCAATCAGTTTATGACACAAGCTGCGGTTTGTTCTCAGATAAATACAAAACACATACACACAGTGTAGACAGAGCATAGAGTTCTTGAATGTTAAACTTGTTTGTACATCACATAACCAGTAGGCTCTAAAAGTTTAAGGGAACACTGCAGTACAGTCAGTTTTGGAACTTTATAGCCACTCTATGTTTATTGTGTTAAAGGTTTTGAAATGCAGGTGCCATAAGTGGTATAAGAACTCATGATCTGGAGTTTATTAGGATAAAAAGTATTACTTATATTTCATATAAAAACAGCTTGTTCACAGATGTTTTGCTGCCATTTGAAGGAAACATGCCTAGAATGTAAAATCATGAGTATGTTGGATGTGACAGCATGTACTTAGGATGATGGGTACTAACATTTCAGAGAATCTGTTGCCTCCATCTGTAGGATCAAAGTGTAAGCCATACTAATCATTGCTGAGGTACTGATAGTATTATTAAATAAACCATAAATACAAATGAAGTATAACCTTCAATTGGAATGTTGTTTGTTCACTTTACTTTGCTTGTCACATCTGTCATATTTCCTTACTGGTTTTACAAACCACTGGCTTTCAATTTCACCACTTCACAGACTTATGTCCACTGCATTCTCCTGTGGTTGTCATACCCACGAGTTTGTTCATGTATTTATGTGCAAGACAAGTTGTGAGAAATCATTTCAGTACCAGGTGATCATGAATCACAGACTGTGCTAGTTGTTATTTATGCCATGATCACCTATATTCAGTTATATCAACATTGAGCTATTCATGTGTGCAGTAAATGTGGTCACATTTCTTTTACATGTACTGCAGTAATAATAAAGTGCAAATGCTTGTACTTCATGTCATATTTTCCTTGCTGAGTTTCCTGTAGAACAAAGAAGTATGTTTTGACTGTATATAGCACATAATTCTTGTAACATGACATATATTCATTTTTTACTTGAATGTGCTGATGCACTGAATATGCAGTATTGAGCATTCATCACTGCAGCCAGAAGCAGTTGGTATAGTGGGTATCTACACTACAGGTCGTACGAACCAAGCACTTGATAGCAAATGTCTTTCAGTCACTAAACTTTAGTGATATGTTGTTAAAAAAATATGTTCTGTACCATTTCTGACACGTAATTATTTACCTTGTATTTTAGACAAGAAGGCATTCAAGAGACATTGCCCACCAGCAAAGAAAGGAACCAAAAACGAAGAGAGGGTATATATCCCAGAAATGAAAAACATGGTAATAAAAGTGACCATGTGGTGCCAGATGAAAGGCAGACTAGGAAAAGTGAGGAACAGGAAAGCAGAGGAAATAGAAGCAGTAGAAATGGAAGGAGGGGGTAATTATGTAATTTCAGGAACTTGAAGTAAATTAGTAGTAGTAATAGTAGTAGTAGAGAAGGGTGGGTTGCACAGTCAGAGCAGGTGAAAGTCAGTGATACTGGCATTCTGTTTCATTTAATATGTTAAGAAATTTAGTAGGACTTCCAGGATGACAGAACAGTTTCATAAAACATCTGTGCCCCCAGTAGATTTTAACTCCCATTGTCGGAGTTCAGAATGGCCTATGACTTAACGTCTTAGGTCATATGATCTCTTTAATAGTCCCCTCTTCTGAGTTAGTGACTTCTGATTTGTTGGATTTGATGTGTACACATGGTCCCGTAACATGTTTGTGGAGTCTCCCAAGTAACTGTATGCTTACAAACATCACTTGTGAATTTGTAAATAGGGTTTGAAAATGAGCTTCTGTTTTGATTGTATCTGTTCATGCAGTTTCAACTTTTGTGTCTAAACACCATGTCTTATTCGTGAACATTTCAAACAAGTGTAACATCTGGGGCCCCCCATCCCCAACTGGAATTTATCTTCATAGCGATGAATGTGGAGTTTATAGAATACATACTGTGCCTCTTAAGTTATATAATAGATCAGTTGCATAATTTGTATTTCAGTGTATTTTGTGTTTAAAAATGATAAATGCATTTTATTGCAGTGTACCTGAAGTGAGGAGAAATCGATGGGGGAATGAAGAAGAAAACGCTACAAGTATAAGCCGTCCAATTAAACAGGAACCAAATAGCGGGGAAGAAGGAGAGTATGTGTGGGGAAGGAAGCCTGCTGCTTCAAAAGAAGAAAACATTCTGCCAGGACAAAAGGATAAACCAAATTTTGGGTTGTCAGGAAAGTTAGCAGAGGACACGAATACTTTCAATGGTGTTGTTATCAAGTACAGTCAACCTCCTGAAGCTCGTAAACCTAAAAGACGTTGGAGATTCTACCCATTTAAAGGTGATAAAGGTCTTCCAACATTGTATATACACAGACAAAGTTCGTACCTCATAGGCAGAGATCGAAAGGTTGCAGATATTCCTGTAGATCATCCGTCATGCTCAAAACAACATGCTGCTTTGCAGTACCGTCTTGTGCCATTTGAACGTGAGGATGGAACTATGGCTAAAAGAGTGAGGCCTTACATCATTGACCTTGAGTCATCAAATGGGACATATGTAAATAATGTGAAGATTGATCCCAGGACATATGTGGAATTGCTAGAGAAAGATGTGATAAAGTTTGGTTACAGTTCTCGTGAGTATGTCCTACTGCACGAACAGAGTAAGGACGAACAGTTGGATGACGATGTTGCAACAGGTGGAAATGACTGAAGAGGTTCTGGCATATGTGTACAAACATCAGTGGAAATTTTTTATGTACGTGTGTTACAGCAGAAGTGCAACGGAAATAAAAAACATTTGAAACTGGTATATAAGTTTTCCTCCAAGTGCACAATTGGCTTTATTGCTCCTACATGTTTCAGCTGCAACCCACAGCCATTTTCAGGGAGCTACAAATGTTGAAGATATGTACAGTGTGTTATGCAGTTTGTCAAATATACATGGTAGAATATTTATACATACTGATGATCTTCATAAATGTGCACTTTATGAATGAATGTACTGTACTTTCAGTCATGGAGTGCACACAGCATATCTAATCTAAGATCGCCACTCTACTAAAAACTGGAGAGAAATCCTCCATCACCAGATGTTAGGATAGCACATTTTACATACTTTTAATATATCATTTGTGTATGAAAATGCAGTGTCCTCTTAGAATAGTATTTAGGTTTGAGCCCTTGCAGGCCCAATTCATCTAGGCCTTAAAACAGGCCCTTTGTGCCCCATACTCTGATACTAGGTTAAAGGAGCCCTGTTCCTCTACCAAAGTTCCAGATGGCCCCCATACTTAGATTCGTAACATCCTCAGGGTCCAAAAAGAAGGAACCCAGATATGCATGTCTGAGTGAGGCCAGGGCCTGACACTCACACAGAACATGGAGTGAGGTTTTCTCCTCAGTACAACACTTCCTACAAGTGGGGTTGCCACTCAACCCCATTACTTATAGATGTCTTCTCAGGGTGTTATGTTCGGTAAGGCCAGTAACGGCCCTGGATTGTGTCTTATTAAAGGACGGTAATCGGACCTTTGTCACCAGACTTAGGGGCCCTAAATCAATCTTTGAGTCTGTCTCTGAATACTACAAGGACCACACCACCTTGCCAAATGCTGGGTGTCCACCCAGCGTTTAATCTTATTGTTGATATTCTGCCTAGAGACACAAAGGGACGGCTGAGGTCATACAAACTTCTGAGTGGAACTGTCCCTTGCGTGCTTGTCGGCAATTTAATGTCCACATACCCCAGCATGTCCAGGGACCCAGTACAGCCCCACGGTGTGCCGGGTAGAGATATCATTCAATGCCTTTTGGCACTGTAGTACCAGTGGAGATATTGTTTTGGCAGCCAGAGTGCTTTCAGAGCCACCTGGCTATCAGAGCAAATACTGACATACTTCTCTGGCCTACCCTGAGTTTCATTTTCATAAACACAGGCTTATATTGCATATACCTCAGCCTGAAAGACTGTAGCATGTTTTACTAGAGGGATACTGAGCCTTTTTCCTAAGGATTGCCCATAGACCCCAACCTAGTCCCCTCCACTGTCTCAGACCCACCTGAAACCAGACGAGCCCTTTAACTACAGGAGGAGTCCCAGGTCCTGTGGTGTACTCCTCTCTAGTCAACATATTAACCCTATATTTGGGTTCAAGATTGAAAGCTGGCCTCATAATCTTGACCCCTAAGGTAAACATGGGATCAGACTTCTGAAGCCATGTCAGTATACTGTATCTTTGATTGGGATGAAGGTAAGACCAATATCCCACCCTCCAGAGGCAATGTGCCACTGACCATGCCTCACCTTGAATCACCAGATCCAATGGAGGCAGGTCAGTGAGTGTCTCTTTAGCATCTGTAGGAGTGATACAAATCGCTTCCGTTGTCCGTAAGAAAGCAATTCTTTGCACTCTGCTTAGTCTTTTCTTGTCACTATCTGTCTGACTGCCAGGCCACCATATTAAGGATGCAGGAGAAATGGACGGCCTAATGATAGAGAAATAGAGCCAGGGTCACAGGCCCACAACAGGTTGTGAGCCTTCCTCATAACATCCAAATGCTCCCTCCGGGTCAGCCAAGTCCAAGAATCCCTAGATACTTGACCAACCCACAGTGACTTAATGTAAACCCAAAAAAATGTGGTTCAAAGAAACCCGGGAGTTCCTTTGCCTTGTGAATACTACAAGCTCAGTCTTATCAGGATTAACTGATAGCCCAACCTCATTACTCAATGTCTGTTTAGTTAGAAGAGCCCATTGCATGAGCCCTGACACCACCTATGGGACTTCACCCACCACAAAAAGACATGTCTGCATAACTTTGAATTTATATCCCCTTTCCACTGAGCCTTACCATCAGATCATCCACAAGAAGACACCACAGAAGCAGTGACAGCACACCCCCCTGTTGGCACCACCTGGATACTGCAACCCTCATGGAAGAACGAGGATTGCTGCAACCATGCGGCCCTTCAGGGTGGCCGTAATCCACTGAACAATGTTATCACACCCATGTTTGACCAAAGCATCACACGTGGAGTCATAGCAGGTATTATTAAATGTCCCTTCTATGTCCAAGAAAACACCCAAGGTTCTCTCTTGCTGTTCAAGTGCCTTCTCAACCCATACCATGAGCTGATGAAGGGCCATTTCCACAGATTTTGAAGCCTGGTAAGCATGTTGATTGGGATGCAGTGGCAGTAGTGCCAGAGCTTCCTCTTGTAGATACCTATCTACCAGTCTCTCTATGCTCTTAAGTAGGAATGATGTGAGACTGATAGGTCTAAAATCCTTAGGTCCCCTATGGGAATTTCTATCAGGCTTAGGTATAAACACTACCTTAACCTGTGACCACATGGGTGGAGCATAACCAGTAGACAGGCAGGCATGGAAGATTCTGACCAGGTAAGGGACAACACTCTCCATTCTTCCTGCAGCATGGCCGGGAATATGCCGTCCATTCCTGGACTTTTGTACAGGGCAAAAGAATCCATTGCCCATTCCACTCCTATGTAGCTGACAACCCTTGCGTCCACCCTCATGTCACAATGTCTGGCATGGAGAGCAGCAGCCGGGGCTGACATCTTTTCTGTAACCTCCGAGTTAGAGAAGTGTTTAGTTTGCAGGAGCTCTAAGGTTTCCCCTTCGAATTGAGTACATCTCCCCAAAGGAGCCACCAAAGATCCCAGTTTGATCTTAGGGTCCGTAGAAAGAACCATATGTGTCCAAGCTGCCATAAGTAGATCATTAATGGAACTACAGAAAATCCTCTAAGCGTTTTTAGATGGCTTTCTTACATCCTTTCTATATCTTTGCTGAGTCCCCAACTTTGCGGGTTCTTATCTGTCCAGCACTTATTCAATAGCTGTCTTCTTTTCTGAGGGACTCCAGCTCTGATGTCCACTTCAGAGAATGCCTGTCTACTTTAAGAGGTCTAAGAGGACAGTTATCCTTATAGGCTAAGATTAGGACCTGCTGAACCCAGGTGATTGTAAGCCCAATCTGGCTTCATCTTTCATGTTCATCTCAGGGTCTGTCTGCAGACTGTCCTTCTTGAAAGTAGTCCCAGTTGGTGAACCTAGGGTTCCTGATCAGATGTATGGGTATGGAGCCCTGAAGAGTGAACAGAATATGTCTGGTCTGAAAGGGGGGGGCTCTGATGAAACCTCCCAGCTTTTAATACTTCCTAGAAGCCCAAAGGACCCTAGGGTAATGTCAGTCACCTCCATCCTATGACTACTGCAAAACATGGGAACATTGCCCTGATTTAGAATCTCCAGATTTGTAGAATTTAGAATTTCCACCAGGGTCAACCCTTTGTCATTGCAAATGGTGCCATCCCATACCGTATGATGTGCATTGGAGTTTCACCCCATAAGTAAGTGGAGGTTTTCAGTCTCACAATAGTGCACGAGTTCCTCCAGTTCTTTTGATGAAGGAGGATCCTCAGAATCATAGGGCAGATAAGCAGAACAGATGACCAATCTTCTCTCTGCCTCATCCACATTATAGTTTATTAGAACTGCTACCAGGCCCCATTGAGAATGTTGGTAGCATCCATGTAGTCATGTTCCTAGCAAGGATACAAGCCCAAGGTCTATTTCCCCCGCGGAGAACCGGGTATATCCTGAAATATTCAGGCCCCTAATATGGCCCTCACATTACCACTGGTCCTGTATTAGTGCCATGTCTATTCCTTCTACACTTACTGTTCTAGTAAGAACTCTAGAAACAGCAATGGTGTGCTGCAGGTTGGCTTGAATAAATGAAATGTTACCATATCATGTTCAGCCTCCTCCTCCTCCTTCTCTTCCTATTTATTCCCTTCAGGTTCAGCACTCAGAAGGGAGAAGATCACCTGTCCCATGCTGCTGAATGGTCTCCATCCCATCCTCTTCAGCACTGTGATAAACATTGTGTCTGTACTGAGCGCAAGGAGGACTCCATTGGGTTCCTCCTTGTGCTCATAGATCTGCCAATGGCTGGTGTCCAGCTCCTGGTTCAGTCTATGAAGCCACTGAAAATAGTGCTCCGTAACCTCCAGAGGACCCGGAAACCAGGCCACCACTCTTATAGTTCGGGAGAGCATCTACGCCCACCATCTTGAGCCAAGAGCCCTCCTAGGCTGTCAAGGTTTGTACTTTGTTAGCTAGCCAGTCCCTGGTTTCTTCATCCTGGCATACCATATGGCTGCCCCATTGGTCCACTAGGTATCAAGAAGCTTGGGGGTGAACCCCTTTTCAGGGAGCCCATCTACAAGCCCACCAATGGATCTCTGGATATTTATGAAGTTTTCCCTGGAGACCTGGATCTCCGGATAGCCATCACACACAATGGCCATTAGAATACCCCCCCCCCCCCCCCCCCCCCCCCCCCCCCCCCCCCCCCT
>Ga0123353_10014914_pt1 | contig 11246 bp, 10 predicted proteins | sample TergutLab28metaG_3_FD_92763 | JGI IMG/M metagenome (GOLD analysis project Ga0123353, IMG submission 92763) | Labiotermes labralis P3 segment gut microbial communities from Petit-Saut dam, French Guiana - Lab288 P3 | ecosystem: Host-associated > Arthropoda: Insects > Digestive system > Gut ... | reverse complement strand
TATGCAGGGCTTGTTGTAGAAGAAGCTCCTGTTAAAGTTCTTTTTAAAAATCCTGCGCATCCATATACTGCAGGACTTATGAAGTCTCTTCCTAAGATGACAGATGAAACAGATAAACCTCTTATCCCTATAGAAGGTGTAGTTCCTTCTCCCTCTAACAGACCAAAAGGGTGCTGTTTTCAGCCAAGGTGTCCAAAAAGCACAGAAGAATGTTTGAAGAGCCAGCCTGTACTTAAACAAGTTGGCACTGATCATAAAGCTGCCTGCTTTTATCCTGAAATCCAAGAGTAGAGAGGGGAGTTATGGTAGAAAATAAAGAGAAACCAATTATAGAGGTAAAAGATTTAGTATGTCATTTTACTGTTAAAGGTTCTTCGTTTTTTGGGAAAAAGAAAAAGCTCCGCGCTGTTGACGGAATAAATTTTGATGTTTATAAGGGAGAAACTTTCGGAATTGTAGGAGAGAGCGGGTGCGGTAAATCAACAACCGCAAAACTTGTTCTTAATATGATTCCCCCAACTTCGGGGAGTGTTTTGTTTAATGGTCTTGATGTAACAACTCTTCGTCCAAAGAAATGGAGAGAAATACGAGCTCATATGCAGCTTATGTTCCAGGACCCTATGGGCGCCCTTGACCCATATATGACAATAGGCAGACAGGTTAAGGAACCACTCGATATTCACAAAACAGCAGTTAGATCTGAAAGAAAAAAAGTAGCTTTAGATATACTTGATTCTGTGGGTATGGAAGGTTATATGTATGACCGTTATCTTCATGAGATAAGCGGAGGACAGAGACAAAGGTCTGTACTTGCAAGAGCTCTTATACTCCATCCAAAGCTTCTTGTTTGCGATGAACCTGTATCTGCGCTTGATGTTTCAATTCAGGCTCAGGTAATAAATCTGTTAAAAAGAATTCAGATTGAAAAATCATTGACATATATTTTTATAAGTCATGATCTTCGAATAATAAGACATATATGTGACCGTGTTGCTGTAATGTATCTTGGAAAAATAATTGAAGAGGCAGAGTGTCAGGAACTTTTTAATAATACGCTGCATCCATACACAAAAGCGCTTATTAACGCTATTCCCATTCCTGATCCTGCATTAGCCAGGGAAAAAACTCTTTTACAGGGAGAGCCTCCAAGCCCTATTGACTTGCCTCAGGGATGCAGATTTGTTTCAAGATGTTCTTCTGTATCTGATCGATGCAGGGGAGAAGAACCACAGCTTAAAAATATAAGTGAAAATCATAAAGTTGCATGCTATTTGTATGATAAATGAGGTTGTAAAATGCATATAACATATTTTTTGGGTAAAACATTAAGAGCTCTTATAACGATGGTGATTGTAGTAACTTTTGTTTTTATTGTACTAAGAGTTACAGGCGATCCATCTCATTCAGTGCTTCCTTCTGATGCAACCGAAGAGGAAAGGCAGGAATTCAGGGAAGAGTGGGGGCTTGATAGACCACTAATTGAACAATATCTTGCTTACTGGAAAAATATTCTTAAAGGCAATATGGGAAGATCGTACAGGGACCGCAGGCTGGTTAACGTTATTATGGCAGAACGGCTCCCCAAGACTATTCAGTTGGCGACTCTTTCTATTTTCTTTGCTGTTGTTGTTTCAATACCGCTTGGAGTAAAAGCTGCGCTTAACAGGAATACCCTTGTCGACAGAGTTGCAATGGGTACCGCTGTTTTTGGTTTTAGTATGCCTAACTTCTTTCTTGGCATTTTGCTTATTCTTCTTTTTTGTGTAGGGTTAAGAATTTTGCCCAGCAGCGGCAGCGATTCGTGGAAACATATAATATTGCCGCTTATCACATCGGCAATACATTATTTGGCTGCATATTCACGTTTTACAAGATCAACAATGCTTTCTGTATTAAATAAACCGTATGTGCGAACAGCTACGGCGTATGGCTTAAGCAGAAGCCGTGTTATTTACGGTCATGCGCTTCCAAATGCCGCAATTCCTATTGTTACAATTGTAGGTACGAGTATTGGAAGAATAGTTGCGGGAAGTATTGTTATTGAAACAGTTTTTGCATGGCCCGGAGTTGGAAGGCTTTTGGTTACATCTGTAGGTTCAAGAGATCTTGCTGTTGTACAGGGTATTGTTCTGCTTTTAAGTATAACTATTGTACTTATGAATCTTCTTGTTGATATTACTTATGGATTTCTTGATCCTCGTATAAGAATAAAGAAAGGTGGGAAATAATATGCTAAAACAGGAAAATTTTATTCAGACATTTTTCAGAAAAGTCCCTCCTTTGATATTTATATCTTTATTATGGCTTACTATCATTTTTTTTGTTGCATTATTTCATCAGCAATTAATGCCTATGGATTATCGTGCGACAAATTTGGAAAACAGGTTGCTTCCGCCGGTTTTTATGGGGGGAGATCCTGCCTATATCCTTGGTACCGATGCTCTTGGTCGTGATACTTTAAGCAGACTGATCAGATCGATATTTACAAGTCTTACTGTTGCTTTTATTGGATCTATAATAACAGCTATAGTTGGTACAGTAATTGGATTTATCGCAGCCCATTTTAAAGGTATTGTAGATGAAATTCTTATGACTCTTGTGGACTTTCAATATGCGATGCCATTTCTTATTATGGCGCTCCTTGTTCTTGCTTTTTTTGGTAATAATATTGTACTTTTCGTTATTCTTTTAGGAATACAGGGATGGATGAAATTTGCGAGACTTGCAAGAGGAATGGCTCTTTCTGCGCAGGAGGATGGATATGCTGTTGCGGTAAAGCAGCTTGGAGCATCTCCGGTAAGAATTTACGCAAGACATATTTTCCCGAATGTTTCAAACATTATAATAGTAAATTTCTCGCTTAATTTTCCGGAAAAAATAATAGTAGAAACATCGCTTGGTTTTATAGGGCTTGGAATACAGCCTCCCGAAACAAGCTTGGGTAATATGATGGCTTTTGGAAGAAATTATCTTATGGGCGAGTGGTGGCTTGCTGTAATTCCGGGAACAATTATTTTCCTTACTACACTGGCTATGTGTCTTGTTGGAGACTGGGTTAGGGATAATTTGGATCCTACGGTTGTTAAATAAGTAATAATAATATCAGACAAAAACGATTTTATAAAATAGTAGCGTCTCTATGGTTGGGATCAGGGTTGGCAATAATAGGGGACACTACTATTTATACAGTGCTGCCGCTTTATGTGGGATTAGTTGGAATTTCTCTTTCAGATGCGGGAATTCTAATGGGAATCAACAGAGTGGTGCGTCTGATAACGAATAGTGTTTTTGGATACCTTTTTGATTTTGGAAATCAGAAAAAATTATTTGCTGCGTCTCTGTTTATTGGCGGTATTTCACATATTCTTTTTGGCTTTTTCTCGGGATTTACAATTCTTTTTATTGCAAGAATTTTATGGGGAATAGCATGGTCAGGCATAATTATTGGCGGAACAAGTATATTGATCGAAGAAACTGCTGTTGAAAACAGGGGCAAACTGGTTGGGTTCCATTATTTTTGGATTTCTGTCGGACATATTTTGGGTTCTGTATTTGGAGGTTTCCTTTCAGACAAAATAGGGTTTCAGGCAACAATGGCTGTTAATGGGTTTATTGCTCTTGCCGGCGCTTTTTTTGTTCTTGTTTTTTTGCCCAATGTTGAAACTCATAAAAAAGAAAAAATATCTTTTGCCAATTTTAGAAAAAATTATTCAGTAAAACTGGATTTAACTTTACTGCTATATGCGGCTATTTTGGGTACTTCCCGTTTTGTTTTTGCTTTTGTAGCTTCTTTAATAAGTATTCTTACAAAGGAAAAAATATCTCCATTTATAGTTTTTATAGGGATATCAACTTTAACAGGTTTAATAGGAGGGGCAAAAGCAACTATTGAGACATGCCTTAATCCTGTTATAGGATTTATTGCCGATAAATTTAAAAACAGGCTGTATGTTGTTGTAACAGTTATATTATTCGGAGTTGCGGGACTTTTTGTAGTAACGTTAGCTCCGCCTTATATGACTCTTTTGGGGTTGTTATTGTGCACAGTCCCAACCGGAAGCATAAATGTATTGGTACGAACTCTTGTCGGTGATCATACTGCAGAAAAAAATAATAAAAGCCGGTCAATAGGATTTGTTTTTACAGTCGGAGATTTGGCAAGCGCTATAGGTCCTATTTTCGCTTTTCGCCTTTTAAATTATATTAGTCTTGATACAATTTACCGCTGTTTATCTGTAATATTTATTGCTCTTGTAGCGGCAATAATAGTTTTTATATATAAAGAAAAACCAAATCCTGCTTCACGTTAGTTATAAACATAACGCTTTTTAAATTCCTTTTTTTATATTTCCTTTTGATGTAGTTTTGAATAATTTTGTAATTTTAATTTTATTGCCGGAACTTGGATTATCCAGATAGTTTATAAAAAGTTCTGTAATTGCAGGTATTGTGCTGGAATTATGCTCAGCAAAGCTAAAGCTTCTTAAATCTATAATAAAGTTTGATATTTTGTTTATACCTGCAGGTTTCATGCCTGGATGGTTCGTGCCTGGAGGGTTATTGCTGTTTGCTGCGCGACTGTTTGCGGTAGGGTGGGGTTTGCTATTTTTAACAGCAGAAACAATCTCAAGCGCTAATAAAAAATTATTGTCATATAGTTCTGTATAATTCCATTTTCTTTTGTATATTTTTAATCTTCTGCCATTTATTTCATCCAGAACACCTTCCCCACAGCAATTATAGTAACAACTGCTATCGCTTGTTTTTTTTCCACATTTATACTCAAGCAGGCATTGCCTTGTTGTCATAAGTTTTACTGCGGAATATATAAAACAGTATAGCGGCAATTCTGCTTTTTCTGCCAATAGTTTTATTTGCTCAAGTGAAAGTTCAAGAGATACTATTGCACCTCTGCAATCCGATATTTCTGAAAACAGTTTTAACGCAAGAGTGTTTGTGATATTTAAAAAAGGGCCTGCAATCCACTCTTTGCCGGACTCCAATATTGTTTCTATAAAAGATGTATTATTTAAAATGATTTTATTATTGCAGTTTTTTATAAGCTGTTTATATTTTTCTTCTGCACTATATTCAATTACACTTGGAAAGAAAAGGGTAAAACTTTTATCTATATTGGTATTATTTGTTGGATCATTGACTTCCAGTATTATATCGATTTTTTCTTCGTATAGTGATTTTAGTTTTTCTGCTATAGCACTATTGTCAAGAAAAACAGAGAGCCTGCTGTTGTTGTTGCCATTCTGACAAAGACCGTCATCCCCGCTTACCCCGTCATCTCGACAAAGCCCGTCATCCCGACTAAAACCGTCATCCCCGCTTGCCCCGTCATCCCGACGTAAGGAGGGATCCACTCCCGTCATCCCCGCATTGCCATCTGTGACGAAGGCATCAACACAGTCCAGTGGCACGGTCGCAACAGAACAAGCGGGGCATCGCCCGACGCCATCCCCGTCATCCCGACAAAAACTGTCATCCCCGCTTGCCCCGTCATCCCGACAAAGACCGTCATCCCGACAAAGGAGGGATCCCCGCATTGCGCTGCCGTAATAATGTTTCAGAAAAATATCTTTTCCCGGAGAATCTATGGTCTCTAAAACTTCTGCTGTGCATTTTCTTCTGGCGCTGTTTATTAAACTTGAGGGGATAAATATATTATCTTCCAATTTTTTAAAAATAATATTTTCAAGTTCAAATGGCGTATTGCCAAATCTTGAAAGCTGTTTTGAAATATCTTCTTTAGAGGCAGGATTCTTTTCTGATACAGAAAGAGGTTTTTCAGATTCATAGGTTCCATGCTTGTTCAGTGCTGTAAGTTTAAGATTAAACTTTTCTCCGGATGCTGCGTATATTTCTGCTGATACAGGAATTTTTCTGAACACAACATTCTCAATTGTTTTTTTAATTTCGCCTGCTTCGAGAGCTGGCCTTGATGCGAATACCTCATTCCCTTTTTTTATTTTTCCATCCAGTTTACCTGTGATTTTTATTTTATATAAAAATGTTTTATCGCTTTTTTTAAGATTTTGTTGATTGGTTTTTTCTTTGGTATTATTGCTTACAATGCTTTCTGCTGTGGCTGTGCATATAAAATTCCCGTGATTATCTTTTAGAATTATTTCAGATGGAAGATCGGATTTTATCTGATGGCTGATTTCAAGTAAAAAGTTATCTGCGCTGTAAGATATAACTTCTGCAATTTTTTTAAGAGAACGGTCAAGCGGAGTTTCTGAAAACATATTATTGCTTACATTTTCTAAAAGATATCCGGATGTAAACAGTCTGTTAAAAACTCCATCAAGAAGCAAAGCTGCTGTATCTTTTTTTTCTTTGTTATTAAGAACTGTTTTCCATCCTTTAACTACTGAATAGACATAGGCAGGGCTTTTAATTCTCCCTTCTATTTTAAGAGAATCAACTTTTGTATCCATGAGTTCCGATGAATACTCCAGCGCGCTGTTGTCCTTAAGGTTTAAGTAATAGCTTTTTTTATTCCCTTTTTTATAAAGCCTTCTGCAGTTCTGTTGGCATAATCCCCTGTTGCCTGAACACCCTTCGAGAAAAGAGCATAAGTAACACTGGCCCGAATAGGAGATACAGTATGAACCATGTACGAAAACTTCTGTTTCAATATTATTTTTATGCGCCAGCTCTGTAATATCTTTTATTTCAGAAAGAGAAAGTTCTCTTGCAAGATTTACTCTTGTTATGTTGCACTTTGAAAAAAATATTATCTGTCCTTTTGTATGTGTTGTTGCCTGGGTCGAGATATGGATTTTTGCCATTGGATAAAACTTTTTTAAAATATAAAGAACACCCATATCCTGTATTATGAAATCTGTTATTCCTGATATCATTGCAGTGTCAATGGCATCAAGCACAGAAGGAATTTCTTCTTCTGTGATAAGCGTATTTAAAGTAAGGTATAGTTTTATTCCCCTAAGCTTTGCTTCTGAAACAATAAGGGGTAATTGTTGAGGTTCAATATTTTTTGCTCTTTGTCTTGCATTAAAAAAAGGGAGTCCAAAATATACTGCATCGGCTCCTGCGGCAAATGCTGCTTTAATGCATTCAATATCTCCTGCAGGAGAAAGCACTTCGGGTTTTCTCACATATCAAAGTTATAATAAAAACGATCTATCATCAATTACCTGCAGGCCTGCATTTTTTATAAATATATTCTATCATTATGGTATTATCTTCTTTTTTTGTTTTCTTTTCTTCAATAAAGATAAACGAAAACTTTTTTAGCAATTTAATGGATTTTTCATTAAGGGGATCCACTATGGCTCTTATCTCTTTAGAATAATTTTTTTCAAGATGATCTATAAATGCTTTAACAGCTTCTGCTGCAAAACCTTTCCCATGATACTTTTCATTAAAATGATATCCCATTGAAAAATAACTATCATCTTCTTTAAGATAAAGCACACCTATAATTTTGTTTTCTGTTTGAAGCTCTACTCCAAACTCTTTTTCATGACCATTATTGCAGTATGCATTTATAATAGCACTAATATTTCCATCAACTTCTTCTCTTTTCATAGGCAAAAAATCATCGTATTTTGCAATAACAGGATTGCCAAATATTTGAAAGTAATCTTCTGCATCGCTTTTGACAAGGTTTCTTATTAAAACTCTTTCGGTTTTGATATTTATAATTCCCATAGTAATTTACAATTTATGAAAAAACCAATAAAATATCAATCATGAGAAGATATAAACTTGGACTTACCGGAATAGAGGTTACAGAACTTTGCTTTGGCGCTTTACCTATGGGGCCTATGCAGAAAAATCTGGATGTTGAATATGGCACTGCGATTGTTGCAAGAGCATTAAAAGGGGGAATCAACTTTGTAGATACTGCCCAGGCTTATAAAACTTACGTACCAATAAAAAAAGCAATGGAAGAGACAGGCATTGTTCCAATAATTGCCTCAAAAAGCAATGCAGCTGAATATAATGAAATGGAGGATGCTGTTTCCGAAGCATTAGAAATGCTTGGTCTAAAAAAAATTGATATTTTTCATATACATGCGGCAAGAGGTGACAAAAATCTGTTCAGGATACGAGCAGGCGCTTTAAGAGCGTTACTTGATTTAAAAGAAAAAGGGACAATAAAAGCTGTAGGCGTTAGTTGTCATTCCGCGGAAGTTGTTTCGCTGGCTGCTGATGTTAAAGAACTTGATATTGTGTTCCCCTTAATAAATTATAAAGGTATGGGCATAATAGGTGGATCTCTCCCAGATATGGAGAAAGCAATTATAAAATGCAGGGAAGCAAACAAGGGGATATATCTTATGAAGATCCTTGCCGGTGGAAATATTCTTGGAGAATACGATAAGGCGATTGCTTATGCAAGGTCTCTTGGAAATTATCCAATAGCTTTGGGTATGGTTAGCGAAGAAGAAGTTGATTATAATATTTCTTTTTTTGATTCAGAAGATACTTCAGGTTTTTCCAATCCTACATTAAAAGGATCCAATAAAAGATTTCAAATTGTGCAACGAGCCTGTCTAAGTTGCGGAAAATGTGTTGAGACTTGCGCTTCTTCTGCAATATCCATGATAGAGGGGAAAGCTTTTATAAATAGTGAAAAATGTATAAATTGCGGCTATTGTGTTCCAGGATGTCTTGTTCTGGCTATACGGGCTATTTGAAAAAATATTGGATTTTGGCAATCTATGGATGAAGAAGATATTATCAATGAAAATCAAATAGAAAGAAATCATCTCTATATCAAGAAAAAATATTTTTACAGATCTTTGATTGCCAGAGGCCGCAGTAAAATAAAAAGTCTTGAAAGCGCCAAGCGGCTCGTGGGACCGGATACTGCATATCATCTTTGTTCCTCATTAAAAAAGATTAATTCGAGTAACGATAGTTAAGCCAATTGTGATTGCAATTTAAAAAGTTGACATCTTTTCTTTCTATTAGTATCTTTAGTAAAACCATCAAAATCAAGGATGTAGTAAAATTGAATATCAGCAAAAGAAGCAATTTACTGGAATTTGAACCTCATAGATATAAGCTCCAGGATGTTAATGAGCCTATATTGTACAGGGACATCTTCCCATATTATGATGTTCCAAATATCCCTTTTAATCACCGCAAGGTTGATATGAATATGCCTGAAAATATCTGGATAACAGATACAACTTTCAGGGATGGTCAGCAGGCAAGAACTCCGTATACAGTTGAGCAAATAGTTGATTTATATGAGTTCCTTCACAGACTGGGTGGTCCTAATGGAACAATCAGGCAGTCGGAGTTTTTTGTCTACAGCAAAAAAGACAGAGATGCGATGCAGTCATGCAGGGATAAGGGGTATAAATATCCTGAAATCACAACATGGATAAGGGCAAGTAAGGCTGATTTTGAATTAATAAAAAATATCGGAGTACGTGAAAGCGGTATTCTCGTAAGCTGCTCAGATTACCATATATTTAAAAAATTAAAAATGACAAGACGACAGGCGTTTGAACATTATCTTGCAGTTGTAAAAGATGCGCTTGAAACAGGTATTGCTCCAAGATGCCACCTTGAAGATCTTACGCGGGCAGATTTTTATGGTTTTGTAGTGCCGTTTGTTAATGCGCTTATGGATTTATCGGAAGAGGCATCTATACCTATAAAATTCCGTATATGCGATACTTTGGGATTTGGAATTCCGTATTCCGGTGTAACAATGCCAAGAAGTGTGCCTGGTATTATCTCTGGTCTCCAGCATTTTTCTGGTGTTCCGTCCGAGCTTATTGAATGGCATGGTCATAATGATTTTTACAAAGCAGTTGCAAATGCTACGGCAGCATGGCTTTATGGCGCATGCGCTGTTAACTGTTCCCTGCTTGGTATAGGCGAAAGGACTGGCAATATTCCTCTGGAAGCAATGGTTTTTGAATATGCTTCGTTAAAAGGTTCTCTGGATGGAATGGATCCCACAGTAATTACGGAAATAGCTCATTATTATGAAAATCATTTAAGCTATAAAATTCCTTCCATGACCCCATTTGTAGGAAAATATTTTAACCAGACAAGGGCAGGTATTCATGCCGATGGCCTTATAAAAGATGAGGAGATTTATAATATTTTTGATACAGAAAAAATATTAAACAAGAAGCCAAGTGTAATCATAAATAATGTTTCAGGTGTTGGTGGAATAACATATTGGCTGAATAATCATACAGAGCTAACAAATGGAAAAATTTATAATAAGACAGATCCTGTTGTAATAGAGATGAAAGAGTGGATCGATTCTCTTTATAATGATGGGCGCCAAAACACAATGAGCGATCAGGAGCTTACTGATTTTTATAATAAAAAATGCCTTAATGAATAGAAGTTTATTTATTGCCTAAAGTCCGGAACCATGTAGATCAATCGACCAGCTTAAATTAATGAAATTGTTAATTTTTTACCCAAAGCATGAGCAAAACGTTCAAGAGAATCAATTGAAGTATTAAAAGTAGGGTCCAGTATATTATCAATAGCGACCCTGGATGTTTTCATTTTTTTTGCAATAGAACTTTTGGTCATGTTTTGTTCTTGCATAGCTTGTTGCAGCTGATATGTAATGAGTTTTTTTGCAGCTAATTCATTGACTTCATCATATATACCTTGCTCAATTAAAAAATCATCAAAATTTTGACCTGTACCTTTCACTGTTTTCATTCTCCACTTTGTTAATAAAGGGTATTAAGCCCTTCGTTGACATGCTCTATTTCTGCATTCTCTTAAATTCATTCAAACGTGTAACTGCGACATCAAGTTCCTTAAGAGGCGTTTTATTGGATTTTTTTACAATAGCATGAAGCAAAATAATCTTTTCATTAAGGATAGTAAAAAATACCCTGAAAATACCATCCTTGATCAGACTTCTAATTTCCCATAAATCTGGTTTTAGCTTCCTGACTAGCGGTAGCCCTATAGGAAAACTGTTTTGGACTACCCTAATATCTGCCCCTATTTCCTTTTGGTCATCTTTAGAAAGTCTCTTAATAAAATCTCTGGCTGGCTGTTTACCGCTTGCGGTTTCAAAGAAAACAATGTCAAAGACTTTTTGCCATTTCTGTTCCATCTTTTTGCATCCTATAAATCAATGCTCCCTGAAACTGCTCCATAGTTCCAACTCCTAAGGATGTAATAAGTGTACATTATATTGTGCAGCCTGTCAAGCAGACGAATTGCCTCATAAATAATCTAACCGAAAAGTCTCCATGCCTCAAAAT
>Ga0123353_10014913_pt1 | contig 11247 bp, 6 predicted proteins | sample TergutLab28metaG_3_FD_92763 | JGI IMG/M metagenome (GOLD analysis project Ga0123353, IMG submission 92763) | Labiotermes labralis P3 segment gut microbial communities from Petit-Saut dam, French Guiana - Lab288 P3 | ecosystem: Host-associated > Arthropoda: Insects > Digestive system > Gut ... | reverse complement strand
TATCACTAATTTTAATTCTGTATATACATTCACATTAAGCAGAAATATCAGTATGCCTTTCGTTTTGGACTGTAACATATCTGGTTGGGGTGCTCTTAAATTGTTTTCTTTCATGGATAGTGTCTTAAGTGATCAGTGCATATGTGAAAGAAGTTACTTGTGGTTTCTTTTATCTGTAGTAAAATTTATATGACTAGCCTGGCCCCTTTTTGTGATCTCCCATTCAGTTCTATCAATGGGCGGGTCCAAAAAGAATCTGTTGTGAATATGAAACTGAAGACATTGCATGTGCTACATAATTCTGCACATCACTGTACATCTTCATATTGTATATGTGCTTTAACTGAATTGCTGGTACAAAGGACAGCTACCAATAATATAATGAGGAAATTTGTTACATTATTTTTGTTGATTAACTTTTTCCTAATATTGGTAAAAATCTTATAAAAGTATAAGATTATAAAACTTGAATGTCATGGTGATCTCGGTGGACACACTGTGTAATAAATACAGTATATATATTAACGTTTTCAGTGCACGGTTGTATATGCATACACTGTAGACTGGGTCAATTACATGTTTGTCTGGGTAAGGATAATAATTATATGAAGATAATTCTAAAATCCTAATCAAAGATGGTTATATGTCCACCAGACCATAAACTTTTCAAAAATATTTATTGGTAAGCCAACTTACTTCACATGTAATCACGACTTTAAGTTTTTATAAAGTTAAAACCCTTAATTGCCCAACAGGTCATTTAAATGAAATGCAACAATTTTTCTATCTCAAGATTTTCATACATTGCTCTGAGTGGAATAACTGCATTTAAGAATTGTTAATTTGCCATATGCTTTAAATAACACATTATTTGAATAATGATTACATTATGTGTTGGTGTATGAATATGCCACATCATATTTCTTATTGTTTTAAATGGCCTTTGTCCTCTGATTCACATAGCCCTGTTTGGACACAGGTCATGAATGACTGCAAAATAAGTTTTCATGGCCCCACAGCTAATAGGAATATTGAGAAGCTGAAGGTATGTTTCCAGTAGCAAATGACTGATGAAACTACCAGAACTAGGAAAAACAAGGCTGTGTGAAGACCACATGTCCTAGTTTTACCAAGCAGTTGAATGCACCTTGATAAATCGACCTTGAAGAAACACCATTAAAGATGATGGATGCACCAGTTAACTCAGTTGGTTACATGCAAGAAAATTGTTCAGGTACTGCAACATTCTTACAGGTTTGTTCTTTCCAGTTTCAATTGCTTTGATTCACAGCACAGTTTGTTATATGCACTTGCTTTATTGTTACCCATATGTACGAATGTAGCATGTAAAGACACACACAAACACACACACACACACACACATATATATATATATATATATATATTTCATTATTTTTCCTCCTACATGAAAGTTTCTTCTCTTTAAATTGAAGGACAAACTCGATGCAGCAATTTGAACACTTGAAAAACCTTTTAACAACTAGAATTTGAATTATGCTTTTCTTTTACATTACCTGACAAAATGGTTGACAAAATTTTTATTTTGTTTTAAAAATGTAAAATTTTGTGTTCTTCAAAATAAAAAGGGGTGTAACCTACACAAGACTGCATAGGTGTTATGTAACATAAACCAACAAAATGCACACTTTTTCAATTTAATTTAATGCACGATACAAAAAACATAAAACTGTACAGGTGGTAAATGAAAGTAATTTGGCCATGCTAAACTTGTCTCATTTTCACGGGGTTAAAAATATGAAGCAAAACTGTTACACAAGTTGTCTGCAGGACATATTCACAGATATGAGTGGAAAAATTCTCTTTTTTCTTTGGAGTTTTAAAAGCCTGTGATGTGCCTTTTTCTGATGCCTTGGTTTTCCTTCACTTGGTAACAAATTTGTTTTGTGGAAACAAATGCTTCTTTAATTTCTACAGCCTGACAAGTAAGGGATAGTTTCCTCTTCGTGCTGCTCTTAATTTTTGTGTGGGAGAGGCTTTGGTAATATTTAAACAAACAAATTCATAGACGTAGTGTCACCATTTTTTTTTTATTACATTTGTAATTTGTGATGTTCTTAACTCCTTCCCTGTCACTAGATACAAGTAGTGTCTAATTCATTAAATCAGGTTTCTTTGTTCCAGCCAACCAGGGATGTTGGAAGTCAGTGTGAAACCTGCTGGAAAATAATGATTGACATTTTTCATTTAGAAAGTTTGATGGTTCTTTGGTAATTGTCTGCATAGTCAGGGCATCACTTGGAACAGTTACTAAATTGATTCCAGTTGCCCAAAAACATGTTTAATATTGTCAGGTGTAATGGCTGACAGTGATGAATAATGTACCAAACAAGCAGGTTCTGATCATCCTGTTTCTCTCATAGTACCACTAAAATGGCACATTTTAAGCTCACTAAGGCTCTTAGGTTTTAAACACAGATTTGTCCATGGAATAGGATTGTGTTTCTGTTTTGGGTTTCTTTTATATTGCTACCATTACGTGGGGAGGAATGATAAATGACAAATTGAAAAGAATTTCAATATGGCATGGCCTGATCAAAACACTACGCTGGCCTCTGCTGACAGGTAACAAAGAAAATCAGAAGAGCTGGTTGACTGGAAGAGATTTAAACTAGTCAAATCCCAAATATATGTCTGGAACATCACCATTACACCAACTGTTCTGCAGTTTATATGTCATATTGCTGCAGACATGGAAGCACATTGGCAGACTGAGTTTGGTAATGCTGGCTATGATATAATGCCCTGATCTCCAGAAGACATAACAATACTGTCAAATCTCACCAAATCAGTTATTTAATCAAGCACGGGAAAGATGTTCAATCTGCAGAAAGCATGGTCATGTAACCTGCACCTGTTGTGTGTACGAGTGTGTGCATACACTGACAGCGGATCTAACAGGAAGTGATATAAAATCTGATTGTACCACACAAAAGTACAGAAAACTCTCCTTCGCTGAGGATCTAAGTAATTTAAAGTATTTACTCTTATGAAGATAAGTGATAAAATTATGACAGTCTAAATTTAATGTTTCTTGTTCTGAAAATGAAATATAATTTAACATGGAGTGCCACCAATGTGACAGCTCACTATACACATACTTTGGGAAGTGCTAATGGCAAAAGAGTGCTGATATCTGTTGACAAACTGCAAAACTATCAACATGGTAGTGACTCTGCTGTTATTTCCTGGTTGTACCTATTACTTTCAAATACTTTAGTCTACTGGTCCTTTTATCATTTTATTAAGTAAAATCAGAACTATACATAAACAAGAACTGACAAATCATACAGTATAAATGCAATACTCAGAATATGTTTGCCTCGTGCTGAGAGTGAAAGCAGAATGCTACACTCCTATACAGGTTTAGACACACCTTCAACTGGAATAACAAATAAGGTTATAAGCATCATATGTATTTTAACACATGTATTATGGAAAACAAGGTAATGAAAATACATGGTTACTCACAATAACAACAAAGAAACCGAAGTGTAATATACCTAGTAACTCAGAAGACTTTTTAATTGAAGAATGATAATTGCAATGCACATTGTAAAAGCCACGTTTCAAATTCCATATACAGCACAGAAGACCAAAACAGAGTTATACAATAATATGATTTAATTCATTGGCCATCAGCCCCTGCAATCATGACCTATTCAAAAGTGAATCCTCAAATCAAATAAGTAATACAAATGAATTCTGTAAAGTGGGTCCTACCCCAAGGTGATGGTAGGCCATGAAAGATAAAAGTTCTACAAGATTCTGCTGGAAGAGGTGTGGAATGACATCACAGAAAAATTTCTCAAACCATCAACACTCTGCAAATCCACAGAATAAAAGCAGGAAAGATTTTGAAGAAAGTCTGATGTTTAAAAAATATAGAATACTGATGCACTTTCATAATCAAGCCCATTAAAAGAAAATGTGTGAATATGAGAGAAAACGAGAGAGAGCATGGGAGGGACACAGTTGGAGTCAACAAAGAATCCCAATGCATGTTGTCAGAGCATTAGAATGCCAATATTCTGGCAGAATAATGCCATAATTTTGTAGATTTATAATGAAATACAACATATATAGATTATACCTGCCAGCTGCAATGTGTACACTGTAAATTCTGAGACATGCGCGAAAACTGGAGAGGACTTTAAGAAGCCCAACTTCATTGTGGTGTACAACAGATTCATGAAATGCATGCATACAGCAGATCAGTACATATATAATAAAGCATATTTCGAATTTTAAAACAATTCTGTAATGCATACAAATACACAGACTGAATTCATCCACTAATTATTTTGACACTGTATTAAAAAAAAGAACTTGTCAAGATTCAGCGTCTCTCACCATACATTTCAGGACCCTAAATTAAACTTGTCTTGTGTCCATTGATGTAGAAGGTATTAAAATTAAATGTAGTCTATTACATTTAAGACAATAGGTTGATGAATGAAGGGTATTTCAATTAACTGTATGAAGAGTATTTAAATTAATTGGTGTTATAAAAACTACAGTGTTAAAAGTTTTGTACTCTTCGTACCTGAGACCACAAGGGCACCATGTTGATCACTGCTTTTACACCAGGTGTCCTGATTTGTATTTTATTTTAGAACAAAGCTTCAATTTCAAAATTTATATAGTGTAGAATTAGGTGGAAAAATTACAGATTATAAATGAGAATGTTGTGGCCTATTTCAAGGTACTACTCCTGCACTTGCCTGGAAAAGCTAAGAAAACGTCAGGGTAGCCAATATTTGAACTGCATAATTCCATAATACATTTGGAGCATTTTAGTTGAAGTAACCTCATCAGTTTGACGATAGGAAATACAAGTGATTTCAAAATTAATGATGAAATACAAAGACACACCATATATTCCTCAACAGTTTTTAATAAGTTACTCATGGCACTCACAAAAAGTTATCATTATTCAATCAGTACTTTTATAATTATATTTTTCATGTACAATAATATAATACACACTCCATATCACTTTCCAATACAGAAATCTTTAAAAATAACATCTAGTATTTGTTCAGTACTGACATGACCTGTAATTTTACCAATATGTCTTAGGGCTTTGCGGAGTTGTTGGGCTGCGAGGACAGTATCACCACCTGTTGAAGAATACTTGAAGTATTCATCAAGACATGTTAAACAGTCTGTAAGATGACGACGATATCGTGATTGAGTAAGGCAAGGATTTTCACGTGATGGGTTTCCACACCTGTAAAAACAACAAAGTCAGCTGAATACACTACAGCTCATACATATGTTTTGAGGCTGCAGCTCTCTCCAGCCTTCACTGTTGTAACACTAACATTTGTCAGGGATAAAACATGAAAATACCAAACCATGAACACCGACAATAAGCATATCTGAGAAAAGAGTGTACTAAGTACCAAAAATAATCCTAGACAACAGAATGTATGAGGCCTTCTCTATTCTGCAATGTTGCACAGCATAAGGTTAGTAGCTGGTTACCAGCATTTCAAGACAGAATATTGGTCTCACCTTGAAGATGTCTTGAAACATCAGTAATCAACTACCAACCTAACCCATGCAACATTCCATGAGAGACAGAACCTTAAATACACAATAGCACCAGCCTGAACAGAATGCATACTTACAATTTGAGCTGTACAAGGTAGTAAGTTCCTGCCAATTTATAAAAATTGCAAGTGTCTAGACAGTTACTAATCTTTACACTGAGATAATAATGTGTCCAATAACATTTCTGAACTGCCTGCCAACTCAAGCCAAAAATTCAAACCAGTTTCCAGAACATTATATATACATCTGACAGTATGGATGGTTGACTCACTCACTGTCCCTTGATTATTCCAGTTACTGAACTCAACCTTGAGTCACATACAGCTCTGAGATTTACATTTCTGTAAGTTATACTTTACTATTCTATCAATTATATCTGAGCATTCCATGGGTTCTATTTTCACCATAAACTTACATTTACTTCATAAAATCTTCATTCTACAGTTCTAATCTCTGGGTAGGTCACATAGGATGTATCTAGTGTTCATAATTTTCTCAAAAAATAAGACTTAATAAGCCCAGCAAGTTCTGGATATTTTAAATTGTAATTACTAATTTTATTGAAAAGTAGGTCTAAGTTACTATTAATGATAAGAATCTCCTCAACTTACCTTGCTCAAAAATGTACTATAAAGAGTGTATTTGTTTCCACCACTCCCAGATACCCACATTTCAAGTTTTATTATAAATTATGGAAAATTTGTTTATACATCTTAAATAAAAAGTATTCATGTCATCATGGTGGAACATTCTTTCAAACTGCATTTACTAATCAAAAATACATATGAAATATATCTTACTAAAGCCTGAAGGTGCAGGTTATTACAGTTCAGTTTCCCGAGTACAAACTGATTTATTATAGTTCCTAATTATCAGTTCTTGTCACTGTTAAAATTCTAAGGGTAATCATTAAATTAAAGTTGCCAATCACTGAAGTGCTATCAAATAAACTTACAGTATTGTTAGGTTGCTGGTCATTTTATCCAGAAGTTGTGGAATACCATTCTCTGTCTTGCAAGACAGAGCTACAATGCCATTATAATGCTCAAGAACATGATTCACTTCTCTGACATCACGCAGCAGATCAGTTTTATTCAGCACAATTATGCACTTCTCTGAACCACAGATTTCATTAACAAGTTTACTTGCTGATCTTTCAGCTCTCAAATGTTTTTCTTCAGTTAAATACTCACTTTCAGAAGTTTCATTTCTTGTTACAATGTTATGCAATTGGAGTTCATTTGTATAGCTATTAATGTAACTATCAAAAGAAACAGTACTAATTTTACCCATCTCAGCTACATATTTTGTTGCATCAATAACCAGAATGACAAGATCTGCTTTCTGGGCATAGGCATGTGCTCTTAATATTCCTTCTTTCTCCACTTCATCACTTGTTTCAGTCCGTAAGCCAGCAGTATCTGCTATAATTACTGGGTAACCCCCTATATTTACATGCAGTTCCACTATATCTCGTGTTGTCCCTGCAACAGGTGTCACAATGGCAGCTGGTCTTTGACCTGAAACATGATGGCCATGAATCACGAATTGGAATTCAGTGTAGCCAGTGTGTCACTATAAAAAGTACTGATACTAAAAAACATTAAATGGGGAGATGAAGGTGAAATCTAAGACCCAATGGGTGGTTATACTACCACCATTTACAGACAGCTGTATATGTAAGTCATCAGATTGGAATATGAAGAGTTAAAACCTTTAGCCAGCAGTAATTTTAAGGGACCACAATAAAGAACTGGAAAAGGAACCATCTGAACACGTATGCTGATAAACATAAAACCTGTCTCTTCTATCTACTACTTACATAAAACATTCAGCAAACTGCTCTTCCCAACATTGGGCTCTCCTACTATGACAGTCCGAACCCCATCACGGAGTCTTTCACCACGACGTCCATCTGCCAAGTGACTCTAAAAAGGTACAGTTACATCAAACAGAAATGTGTAAGAAATATAACTCTGCAGAAAAATATGTAGGCAGAAGTACTGGAGGTATGGGGGAGGGATGGACTATGATAAAAACAAAGATGGCTTTCCTTGCATGTTAGAATTTAAATACTGCACTTTTTAGTTAAAAAAAATTGGTACATAGCTTTATTGCACTGTCAACTAGGCATGCAACTGTAACTTATATCTGATATCATAAATTAAGCCTGGATCATGGGGTAGTTACATATGTCTGTGACACAACCAGTGACATAAAATTTTATCATACGCAGTGCACCACACATGATTAAGAGATTAAAAAATCATATACGTTCCTTCAGAATTAAATTGGGCTCTTGTTATAGTAAATCTACTTTATAAATGTACCTGTATACTATTCTTCAAGTTTTCAAGCTGATTTTTCACGACATCCATAATGTTTTCTTCTATGTTTTCATCTTCACTGAAATCTATAAATGCCTCAACATGGGCCACACTCTGGGAAGAGAAAAAAATACATATCAATCAGACTGCTGCAAAATACAGTTCAAGATAATGGAACTGTGAATTCATGGCATTCTTTTCATGCCAAGCAGCTGTAATTCCTTTTCTTACCCCCCAGTGCTGAAAAAGCAACCCTACTCAGCATATCTATACAAAGGTTTGCACAGTATAAAATTTGACAATATCAAATCATTCTACTTTTATCAGTGTCTCTCTCCAACTGTTGTAGAGATGACTAAGGTATCCTTCCATCTGAAGAAGAGCCTGCTTTCTCTGAGCCTCAGTATCTGCATGGATTAAGTCTGCAAGGCCCTCCACCTCTGTTAAATCAAGCTTTCCTCTATGAAATGCTCGCTTTGTGAACTCTCCTGCAAATCATCAAAAATGTTTTATTTCACCACATTTGTCCAGCTGATATGCTTCCTGTATGCACACATACAATCACTGTCCTAAAACTTTTAAAGACTTAATCAGTCAAAAGTCTTGTACCACAGCACTGTAAAGTGTGAATCACAACACATTCTGCTCAGAACTTCATAAAATACAGGGTGATTAAAAAAGATGGACTCAATTGAACAGTAAACAGCGCCTCAACACACGCCAGACAGTTTGTTGCAGTATTCCAAGTTCTCTGCTTGCTCTACAGGTTGACTTGCATGGGCTACAATCAAAACTCTCTTGAATTCGTCTCACGTTCTCCTCTGATACACGTGGTCGGCCGGAGCTTTTGCCTTTACACAGACAGCCTATTTGCTCAAATTGGTGATTCCAATGACAAATGCTCTACCTTGTTGGTGGTTAATGTTGAAACAAAGATGAAATGCACGCTGCACAGCAGTTTTAATGAACTCACAAATGCAAAAAATCTTGTGCTGCATAGTAGCCATTTTGCTCTCTACTGACACTGCTGCATAGCTGTGCAATAGGCAAGCGCTCTAATGGTGGTATTTGAAAATTTAGGAACTCCTCTTTCAGATGTTATGTAGATCATTCACATACCATGTATAGTTCAGGAAATATAGACGTATGAAATTGAGTCCATCCTCTTGAATCACACTATATTCTCAAACCTATAAATATTTCAACTAATAATCCTATGTTTCCCAACATACAAACCAGTTTTTATAAAATAACCAAATGATTCTGTTTAATGCTTTTCACAACATAAGCCTACCCCTGATTGAATGCACATGTGTTTTATTTCAAATACCATTTTTGGTAAAAGCTATTCTACCTACACACCTGCCTCAGCTGGTCTGTAACCTGGTAATTTGCTCAAGGCTGTAAGGACAGCTGAAACCACTGCAGTTCCTCCATGAACCTGGAGCTCACATGAATCCTCACCCGTAAAGCTCTTTGGTCCTGAAAATAATACATAAATGAATAACCACACTGTGCTCCAAGTGACAAATAATACATTAGTTTTCAGGCTTATATCCATTCTACCTCAAATGAATGTCACAATTTCAGATTAGATCTGACAGTCAGTGCACAATGTGATGCTGAAATGAAGTCTTTGACCACGACCATGCAGAGTAATGGGCGGACATTTAAATCCAAGACCTTTAGAAGGATATGCTGGGCACTTAATAATGGCATCAAAAGGTAAGGCCTTTCTACAAATATACAAAAAACCAGAAAGGCCAATATCAGTTTGGGTTTGGATTTTAAAATTGTCAGGGCCCTTGAACCAATTCTGACACTGGGCCAGGATGTGATATCCACAGCTCTCTGACTGACCCAACAAAAGTCATCAAAAGTTGTGAAGATGTATTATTTGGGTACACTCTGCACAGAGACACCTCAGACTTAAATAGTAAGATTGTCCAATTATAGTTCATACCTTAGAAGCAGATAATAAGTAAGGCAACAAAACTTAAAATGATTCAACAGAACATGGCAGTTGCATATGGAGGAGGCAGCCTCCACACACAAACAGTGTGAATAGATTGAATAAACAGTCACAGATAGCCACTGCGGGGTGATTCCCGGGCTGGAAGATGGGTGGGAGGCTTACATCTCCCCACCATAAATGCTAGCAAAATACCAAGTGTGTGTTGACACTAAACTGCTAAGATTATATACCATCAGAGCATATTATGAAACTTAACATGCTGTCCAATATGTGCATGAATTTGGGTCCAGTGGTATGGTCTGTGAATGCAGCAATGGATCTTTGAGTACCATAAAAGGCAGAGAAAATACCTGAACAACAGTTAGCTTCTTAAAAAGGATTCTGCTTCATGGAGTTATTCATGCAACAAGGATTTTGTTCTGAAATTGTTTCAGAATGGGTCAAAATTAGATCATTAGCAGAATGTACTAACAGTTCTGACAATTGTGTAATACCAGGAAACCAAAGCACAAGTCCTCTGTCCAAAGTTTCATTGGTAACAGGATCTTTCAGGCTACGCAGCAGAGCTTGTCGAGGCTGGGGTAATGATTTTAGTCTAGCTATGTTGATAATAGTTTCTGCAGCACTGGGTCCAGATATTCTAATTACAGCAACACCACACTTGCCATGTCCTGAAAAATTAAAATATGAATATATACAAAATAATAGCTAATAAAATTGTAAAAATAGTTTTCATGCATTAAAGTACAAATTAAATACCTGAAAACTAATAAAGTAATATTTCCTCATTATATATGTACCTGTAGAAAAAGTTACCATGTATGTAAACACATACCATATGCTTTATGGTCTTCCAGACAATGAGTCTACTACTCTGGGATTGAACCATATAATAAGCTTACCATCAATATTACAGTTAACAACTTTAAACACCAAAGAAATAATATATTTTGAGTCACACCTTGTACGGTACTTTTATGAGAAATTTATATTAGTAACATTTGATTAACACACCACAAACATGTGTCTGATTCTTAACTGTGTACATAGTTACACCTGTATGCATCATACACTTAAATATTCTCTACTTATATGAAATGTCCTGAGACAGTGAACTAAGAGCATGTGGTATTAGTGTATTGTACCTCCTACCTTACTTTTATATGTGCAGTGTATATTTAGCTAGTCTATAAAATGCAAAGAAACCATAATTTAACTATGCAATGAAGCCTACTGTAGTCTATTCTGTTCTGAAGATATGTAAGTACTGTATTTGTGGTCACCCTAGGACAGGCCATGAAGGCCCAGAGGAGGAGTTAAGTATAACGCTACTGCATTTTTAACCTC
>Ga0123353_10014911_pt1 | contig 11247 bp, 10 predicted proteins | sample TergutLab28metaG_3_FD_92763 | JGI IMG/M metagenome (GOLD analysis project Ga0123353, IMG submission 92763) | Labiotermes labralis P3 segment gut microbial communities from Petit-Saut dam, French Guiana - Lab288 P3 | ecosystem: Host-associated > Arthropoda: Insects > Digestive system > Gut ... | reverse complement strand
CGTGGAGTCTATAGTTTTCCAGATGTTTTTAATGTTTCACAAGACCTGCGTGATCAAATGGATTGGGCTTGCAGCATAGGCCTGATCAAAGGCAAAAGTGGGCTGCTTATGCCAAAAGACTCGGTGACGCGTGCAGAGGTTGCAGCCGTATTGAAACGTTTTATGGAAGAATAATTTACATTTTGATTAAAACTAAATTACAATTCCAATTGATATTAAAGATATAGTATAATAAAGAATAAAAGAGTCTTAATTTGACGAACGTGTTGCAATATGTCAGGACAAGGTGTGGATATGAGAAAATTTTGTATATGGATTACGAGTATAATGGTTTTAATCTTAATGGCTTCGGGTATCGTATTTGCGGATACATATTTTACACAAGAGGATATCGATAAGGGCTTATCATTTTGCAAGCAATACCCGGTGAAGCTGATTCTGGGTCAAAATCAAATAACCTTTTCGGAACAGGAAACACCGCCTGTCATTATCGGCGGAAGGACGCTTATTCCTGGAAGGGCGTTGTTTGAGGAAATGGGGGGCGACGTTGAATGGGATGCGGAAAAGCAGAACGTCGAAATAAAGCTGGATAAGCAGACTGTAACACTTACAATCGGCTCCAACGTTGCATGGGTAAACGGCGAGGCGAAGACGCTTGAGGTCCCGTCAATGATCATAGACCATGATGGGGATGGCTTTGGGAGCACGATGATTCCTGTCCGATTTACGGTAGAATCGCTGGGCTGTAAGGTAGAGTGGGCAGATTCCAGCAGGGAAGTCATCATCACTTCACCATCCGAAACACCGCTTGTGGATTCCGTATGGGGTCCAGATGAACCCAATGATCCTAATGAACCCAATGACCCCAATGACCCTAATGAACTGGAGGATCCTAATGAACCCAATGAACTCAATGGACCCGAGGTTCCTAATGATCCCAACCAGCCCAATAAAAGCGAGGATAAAACAAGTGACAACGCAGTCGCTTCGTTTTGGGAACCGTTTGACTTTGCACCGCTTAAACCCTTGAATGAAGCGGCAAGAACAAAATTGATTGTGATAGACCTGGGCCACGGAGGAAAAGACTGTGGCGCTATCGGGCATGAAAAAAAAGCGGATGAACTGTATGAAAAGAAGGTAAACTTAAAAGTAGGTCTTTACTTAAAGGAATATTTGTCGGAGGCAGGGGCAAATTTTTATATGATCAGAGAGACGGATGTATACTACACCCTTTTGGAAAGGGCCGCGTTTGCCAATGAGCGTAACGCGCAGTTGTTTGTTTCCCTCCATAACAATTCGTCGGAATATAATTGGCCGAACGGAACGGAAGTCCACTACTACAGTAAAGTGAATGAAGAAGGGTTGGATGAAAAACAACTGTATGGGATTTACAGTAAAAATATCGCAGACAAAGTTCAGAAGGAACTGCTTAAAACATTAGGGACTTTTGACAGAGGGATTAAGAACAGCCCGAAACTCGCTGTTTTGAATAAAACCTATATGCCGGCGATCATTGTGGAAGGCGCTTTCATGTCGAACGAAAACGATTTCGAGATGATCAAGACCGACGAATATGCAAAACGCTATGCATACGCGGTCGCCAAAGGTTTGATAACCGTCATGAATGAAACATATCAATAAACTAAAAGAGCAGATATTTTTGGAGGGGGGAAAAAATGGCAAATCGAATGAATTCGTTCATGGGAAGCGAAGATTATGTTGTTTCCAAAGAATTGATGAATGCAGTCAATGTATCTATTGCGCTTTCAAAGCCACTGCTGATTAAAGGGGAACCTGGAACAGGAAAAACAATGCTCGCGGATGCGATTTCCAAATCGCTGGGCAAGAAATTGATCATTTGGAGCATCAAATCAACGACAAAGGCACAGGAAGGGCTTTATGTTTACGATACGGTGCAGAGACTTTATGACAGCCAATTTGGCGAAGGTGATGTTAGAGACATCAAAAAATATATCAAACTGGGAAAACTCGGCGAAGCGTTTACATCGGATGAGCAGGTCGTACTGCTGATTGATGAAATCGACAAAGCGGATCTGGAGTTTCCCAACGATTTACTCTGGGAACTGGATAAAATGGAATTCTATATCAGTGAAACGAAGGAAACCATCACGACCAAACAAAGGCCGATTGTGATCATTACGTCGAATGCTGAAAAAGAATTGCCAGACGCTTTCCTGCGAAGATGTATTTTTCATTATATCGAATTCCCGGACAAAGACAGAATGGAAGAAATCGTTCATGTGCATTATCCGAACATCGATAAAAATCTGCTCAACCAGGCAGTGGCAGCGTTTTATGAGATCAGGGATATACGGGATGTTCAGAAAAAACCGAGTACGTCTGAGCTTTTAGATTGGCTTAAGGCGCTGATGCTGGCTGGTGTCGATGTTAAGAAAATCACAAAGGAAATTCCGTTTGTAGGAGTATTGCTTAAGAAAAACCAGGATATTGATCTGATGTTTGAAGTGAAAGAAAAGGGCTATTCCTTAAAGAGGTGGTAAATGTTTTTAGATTTTTTCTATTTACTCAGAGCCAGGGGACTTTCTATATCGCTCGATGAATGGTTGTCATTGATTGAGGCGATGGATCGGGGGCTTTGTAAATCCAGCTTATTAAACTTCTATCATTTATGCCGAAGCATATTAATTAAAAGTGAAAGCGATTATGATAAATTTGACATGATTTTCGCTGAATATTTTCAAAGCATTGAATTTGAAAGCGATCTCCCTGAAGAATTCTGGAAATGGCTAAATAGCGATGTGCAAGTAAGAGACGAAAACGACAAGACCATGCTTGATGACTTCCTTTTAGAGTTAGACGAATTGCTTGAGCGTTTTAAAGAGCGTATGAAAGAGCAAAAGGAACGCCATGACGGCGGCAATTACTGGATCGGAACAGGCGGTACTTCTACGATGGGACACAGCGGTTACCATCAGCGCGGCATCAGGACGGGTGGTAAAGGCCGCCATAAATCGGCGGTTCAGGTCGCCGGTGAAAGAAATTTCAGGGACTTTCGGCAGGATAATGTGCTCGATATTCGAAATTTTCAAATGGCGTTTCGAAAGCTAAGGCAGTATTCGGCACGTGTAGAGGGAGAAAAGACCGAACTGGATATCGATGAGACCATCGATGAGACCTGTAATAACGCAGGAAACCTGAAGCTCGTTTATAGTAAGCCCAGAAAGAATACGGTTAAACTGTTGCTGCTTTTTGACAGCGACGGGTCAATGCTTCCGTATAGCGATCTTTGCAACAGGCTGTTTCAGGCTGTCAGCAAATCCAATCACTTTAAGGACATCAAGGTCTATTACTTTCACAACTGCATCTACGATAATTTATATACAACGCCGATGTGCAGGAGAGGTGAATGGATCGATACACACTGGGCGCTTAGGACGCTGGACAGTGAGTATAAGGTGATCTTTGTGGGAGACGGGGCGATGGCGCCTTCGGAGCTATCAAAAAAAGGGGGTAATACTGTAATCGGGCTCTACAACGAAGAACCCGGTGTGGAGTGGCTGAATAAGTTTAAAAAGCGTTTTAAGAAGGTGGTTTGGCTCAACCCGATCAGAGAAAGAGATTGGGAATATACTTATGGCAGACATACGCTGCTCCAAATTAAAGAAATTTTTCCTATGTTTGAACTTACAATTGATGGGCTTGAAAAGGGGATTAAAAAGCTATTGGTCAGGTAAGGTATTTTTGTTTGTTTTTTTCAAGAACATGTGTTTACTTTTTGTTTGCGTTATGTTATGATGATATTATAGAATTCAATTACATCGAGGAAGGGAGAACGAGATGAAGCATTTGACGGAGCGCGAACAAAAGATCTTGTCGTATATGAAAAAGGAAATCAAGAAGAAGGGTTATCCGCCGACGGTGAGAGAAATCTGTACGGCATTAAACATCAAATCTACATCGACGACACATAAGGATATTGAGACTTTGGTTGAAAAAGGCTATATCATCAAGGATCCATCAAAACCAAGAGCCCTCATGATCACGGATTCTCATGCTGTCGGTCAAGCAGCCGCATCGGGCTCCGCGCCTGCAGACAAAGGTATAAACGCAAATGTTATTGAGAGAACCGACGTCATAGATGTACCTTTGGTTGGACGCATTGCTGCAGGCACTCCGATTTTAGCCGATCAGAATATCAATGAGATGTTTCCGGTTCCGGCACGCTATGTAAATGGGACAAGTTTTATGCTGATAATTCGAGGTGACAGCATGATTAATGCTGGAATTTTTGACGGGGATTATATCCTTGTAGAACAGCAAAATACAGCAAACAACGGTGATATCGTCGTAGCCATGATCGATGGCTTTGAGAGCGAAGCAACCGTTAAAACATTTTATAAAGAAGCAGACCACGTTCGGCTGCAGCCGGAAAATCCATCTATGAGCCCGATCGTAGTCAAAGACGTTAAGATATTGGGAAAAGTCAAAGGTGTGTTTCGATATTTTTAGGGAATTTCAAATGTAAACATTGGAAATTCTTAATCGTAATTTAGAAGAATTGTTATATCGAACAAAACAAATTTACAACCGCTCACGGGTTTTGGCTCGTGGGCGGTATTTTTTTACGTCCATGCTGCGCGCACAAAAAGCAAACAGGCATTCTACGAAGGAATGCCTGTTTGTTGAAAAAATTAAAGTATAATCGAAAAGGGTCTTATTTGATATCCTTTTTAATTAAAATTTTACATTTTTAACTTATGCGTTTACTTTTGCAACAATCTTTGCATCGAATAAATCTTCATCTTTTGGCTGCCAGTTAGCGATCGGCCTGGCAACGTATGTGAAGTTCAGGAGATCTTTCCATGTTGCGTTATGGGAGATACTGTTGTGGCCCCAAGTACCGCATCCCAGCGTCATAGACATAGGGAATCCGGAAGTCCATGAACCGGAATTTGTAAGGGACTGAGGTAGATTTACGCAGACTTTGCAAACTGGAATAAGTTCGCCCAATTTTGTAACTCTTTCCTTGATCGTGGTATGAATTCCGCAGCTGTGCCCTTTTCCTTGATACTCAAGAATGCTCATCAATTGATCAATCGCTTCATCAAAATCTTTGCATTTTCTGACGCCGGAGATAGGGGATAACTTTTCACCGGTAAACGGGAAGTCGTTTCCATATCCGCCGTTTTCTTCAACCATAATCATTTTTGTGTTGTCAGGAACATTTACGTCGGCCATTTCGGCAATTTTAGCTGCGGACTGCGCAACAATATGTCTGTTCAGGTTGTGGTTTTCTGGGGATTCAGGCCAGATCGTCTTAAGCATTTTTTGTTTGTCTTCTGAATCCTCTTTGATGACAACGCCACCTTGTTTTGCCATAGCAGCAACAAAATCATCATAGCAGCTCTCAAATACGATGATGTTATTCTCCGTTGAGCAAGAGGTCGCATGGTCAAAGGCTTTGGATCTGATGATTAAATCAGCAACATCATCCATATTTGTGGTTCCGTCAACGATTGTAACAACGTTACCGGTTCCGACGCCGATTGCCGGGTTTCCGGACGAATAAGCTTGTCTTACCATTGGTGTTCCGCCGGTTGCCAGAATGAAGTCAACCTGTTTCATCAGCTGTTGTGAAGCATCGATGGAAACATATTCAGGAGCAATAGCCTGTACTAGGTCAGCAGGAGCGCCGAACTTTGTAAGGATTCCTCTGATCATTTCTGTTACAGCCCAGTTTGTCTTGCTCGCTTTTGGATGTGGCGCAAGGATGATAGCGTTTCTGGTCTTAAGCGCCATCATGGATTTGACGACCGGAGTCGCTTCTCCATTTGTGACAGGAATGATTGCGCCAATAACGCCGATTGACTTCGCATATTTTTCAATGCCCATTTTCTCATCTACTTCAACAAGGCCAACTGATTTTTGACCTTTCATTTGAGCATATGATCCCTTTACCTTTGAAAACATTTTAGCTTGTTTGTCAGCAGCGATTCCCATTCCGGCTTCTTCGACCAGCATTTCTCCAAAATTAAGCGCTACCTCTGGTTTTGTTAAAGCGTAAGCGACGGCAGCAGTAAGCTCGTCTACTTGCTCTTGTGTAAAACTTTCCGCGATTTTCTGTGCGGCATGTCCTTTTGCTACTAAACCGGCTACATATTCCTCATAGTTAATTGACATCAAATAAATCCTCCTCTTCGATGTGAGATAATAAATTGATTAATGTAGTCTCTATTATATCGTATGAATTACTAAAACGCAAGAAAACCAAACAATTTTTTCTTGACAACAGGCACTTTTTCTGATATATTATCCAAGTAAATTAAGAAGAAGTTATCCGCTTCTCACCTTACCGGAAAACCGGCCAGGGTTCATAGATCAAACACAAAGCGCAGAAAAAGATGTGTTCTTGTTAAGAAATGTGTTGTTATGAAGCGGGTAAATGATGATCCGCTTTTTTATTTGAATTTTTGAAATTGTTCATTTAGGAGGTGTAACAACAATTAGTAAGGATAATCTAATCAACGAGGAAATTCGTGATAAAGAATTGAGGGTTATTGATAACGATGGTACTCAGCTGGGGGTTATGAGTCTTGAAGATGCGTTAGATCTGGCAAACGAAAAGAAACTGGATCTTGTAAATATCGCTCCAACCGCCAACCCTCCTGTCTGCAAGATTTTGGATTACGGAAAATACAGATATGAACTTCAAAAAAAGGAGAAAGAGGCTAAAAAGAAGCAAAAAACCACTCAAGTGAAAGAAATCCGTCTAAGTACATTTATCGAAGAACATGATATTAATGTGAAGTCGAATACTGCGCTTAAATTCTTAAAAGAGGGCGACAAGGTGAAGGTAAGTCTTCGTTTTAGAGGCCGTGAAAAGGATTACGCCAGTAAAGGGCTTGAAGTGATGAATAAATTTGCTGAAAATGTCTCTTCCGTGGGGTCCATTGAGAAAAAACCGGAATTTGAAGGCAGAAGTTTGATTATGATTGTAGCACCCAAGGCTGAACGTTAAATTAATAGATTAAAAAAGACTTAATATAGGAGGAGTTATTTACGATGGCAAAAAATAAGATGAAGTCTCATAGAGGCGCGAGCAAAAGGTTTAGACTAACCGGAACCGGTAAATTAAAAAGGAATAAAGCATACAAGAGCCATATTCTGACAAAGAAAAGCGCGAAGAGAAAAAGAGGCCTGCGCCAAGCGATAATGGTTTCCAGCGCTGATCTGAAAAGAATTAAATCGGTTTTAGATAAATAATTAGGAGGGTACAAGAATGGCAAGAGTAAAAAAGGGTGTAACCGCCCATAGAAGACATAAAAAAATACTGAAACAAGCGAAAGGTTTTTACGGATTAAAAAGTAAAGTCTTTAGATGCGCGAACCCTGCAGTGATGAGAGCTCTCCGTTCCGCTTACGTGGGAAGAAAGAACAAGAAGAGAGAATATCGAAGACTTTGGATCGCTAGAATCAATGCCGGCGCGAGGATTAATGGAATCTCTTACAGCAAGCTTATGAACGGGCTAAAAGTATCCGGAATTGAAATCAACAGAAAGATGCTTTCTGAAATGGCCATCCACGATGCCACAGGGTTTTCAAAGCTATGTGAAACAGCAAAGAAAGCAGCAAAATAACAATAAAATAGAAAAAAACTGACATTCGTTTTTGACAAAATATTCCCCCAAACGGGCTTATAATCTCATATAGAGATTGGGCTTTTAAGGGGGTTTTTTCATGTGGAAATCTATGCTGAGTACCTTTTTGTTGAAAATTTTGCCGCGAGCTTTTTAATTTTGCTTCTCACCGGTAAGATTTGCGGACGAAACATCCGCAGACCGCGGTTAATTTTTGGTAGTATTGTTTGCGGCATTTACGCGTTTATATTATTATCTCCAATTGGAACGATCGCAGCGCTTTTCAGCAAACTTGCCTTTTCAATGCTTTTGATTATATATACATTTGCGATTTTTCCGGCTAAAAAATCGGACATCATCTCGCGTACCAGAGGTGGGCTAAAAATCTTGATCACATTTTACATAACCAGTTTTATAATGGGTGGCGTGACTGTTGCTTGCATGTATGCGGGCGGAATAAAGGGAGTTGCAAGCAATGGTTCTGTGTATATCGAAAGCCCGACATATTTCAACATCATCACAGGGGTCGGACTTACTTGGTTGCTTGGAATTCCATTTGCAAAATTTATCAAAGAGAGAACAAGAGTAGAAAAAATGTTCAGAGATGCGGTGGTCGAAATTGAAGGCCAAAGGTGGCCTTTGAAAGCGATGATTGACACCGGAAATTTTTTAAAAGAGCCATCGACAGGTAAACCGGTCGCAATTATCTGTAAATCAGCAGCAGAAGAAATTCTAATGAGTGGGAAAGCAGGAAAAGAACGCTTTTCGGTTATTCCATATAAATCGATCGGCTCTGAAGGGGGCGTATTGATCGGTTTCAGAGTCGACAAAATAATCATGGGAGCAAGAACCATAGAAAATATGGTGCTAGCCGTTTATGAAGGAGAATTCAATCAGGCAAAAGAAGGAGAAACGTATCGTCTGCTAATGAATCGGGAGCTTTTGGAAGGAGGCATCGCAGTTCATGTATAAACACTTTATTAAAGAAAATGCCATTATGGCAGAACTTTATAAGCTAAAAAAAACCATCAGGAGATTATTGGAAGGTCATCAGCCTGCTGAAAATGAAATCTTTTATATCGGAGGCAGCGACGTATTGCCGCCGCCGCTGAATCCAGCTGAAGAGAAGAATTTGCTGACTGAATTTGAGAAAGGCGACCAAGGCGCCAGAAGTATTTTGATTGAAAGAAACTTAAGGCTGGTCGTTTACATAGCCAAAAAATTTGAAAATGCAGGGATCAACGTCGAAGATTTGATTTCGATCGGTACGATTGGCCTGATTAAAGCGATCAACACGTTTAATTCGGATAAAAACATCAAACTGGCCACCTATGCGTCACGCTGTATCGAAAACGAAATTCTGATGTACCTCAGGCGAAACAATAAGACGAAGAGTGAGGTTTCGTTTGATGAACCGTTAAATGTTGATTGGGATGGAAATGAACTGCTTTTGTCGGATATATTGGGGACTGAAAACGATGTGGTGTATAGCCGCATTGAAGAAGAAGTTAATCGCAATTTATTGATTTACGCGCTTAAAAAATTGACCACCCGTGAGAAACAGATTATGGAGATGAGGTTTGGTTTGATTAGCGGAAAAGAGATGACGCAAAAAGAAGTCGCAGATAGGATGGGCATATCGCAATCATATATATCGCGGCTTGAAAAAAAGATCATCAATAGGCTCCGAAGAGAAATCAAAAAACTGGGGTAATCGGTTCGGGTGTCAAAACACAGAGTTGCAATAGTTTCGTCGAAAGAAGGTGATGCTTATGCGAAAGTAATATCAGAAGATAATTAGGATGTACGTTATAGGGATAAGAAATTATGAGGTAAACGATGAAAAAGAGTAAAATTAGAACAACATCAATTTTAATGGTATTTCGCTAACGGCGTTTGGAACAGATGTTGATGTCAAGAATTCTGTTGGAGATGACACTTTCAACTCTGTTTTTGATCAAGTATATGAGCAGAACAATGATTCTTTTTCAATATTTGATGATGAAAATCAGATTTCAAATATTGAGTATAGTGATTTGTACCCTGGTGTAACGCTTGTTAAGATCCATGATAATGAGATATTATCTGATCAAGAAAATATTTCAAGGAATAGTTATCTTGATAGTTTGTCAGAACATCCAGCGCTTCCGCAAGGAGGGACGAGTGTACCTAAAATTCCTATTACCAATTCTGATTTGAGAACAGAAGAGACTTTAAGTCAAGGTTCGAATGGAACCATGGGATTAAATTCGGTGGCAGCAACAGCTTCGCTAACAATTACAAGTAAAACAGCAACATCAATTACATTTAATGTTGTTTACCCCACTTCTGGCGCTAATTACAATATGATTGCCTTGTGGGATTTCAATCAAGGAGCATCTATTTTCCCAACTGCTGATTTTGCAGGGAATAACAAGAGAACAAATGGAACCTATACGATTTCAGGGTTGGTTTCAGGAGGTATGTATCAAATAGTAATGATGTGGGCATCTCCAAATGGTCAATATTATGGAGGTGAGTACAGCATATTTAGGAAAGCGCTGCTGCCATTTAACACAACAGAAACATTAACAAGAAATGATGGTACATATGTATTTTCTAACATTGAAACAGCCGACAAAGCATCCGCTTCTACATCAAATTTCAATACATGGATATCAAGGATGGATTCTGCATATCTCGCTCTTCAGGCATTGACAGGAAGAACTCCATACAATGGAGGTAAAATTGAATTAAGATCCACCCGGGAAGATATGAACACGTATTCTCCGGATGGTCAAAATTATTGGTATCTGACTTGGGGTTGGTCTGGAAATCCTTCAAGAATTGCGGAATGGCATTATAAAAGCTTAATGAAGAGACTTGCTAATGGTGATTGGGGAGACTGCCCAATTCATGAAATGAGTCATGATTTTGATATTGACGCTTGGAACTTTGATCCTGAAGTATTGTCTGATTTTAAAGAATATTATGTTGTAGAGCAGTTGGGCGCAAAAGTATATAGACTTGATACTGAAAAATACTATACAGGCTCTGCTTTCTATAATTTTTTCAAGACTGATCAATGGGAATCATATGATAATACCTTTGCGCAAGGGTATTATAGCTCGCGTGGGCTAACAGCTGTTTTAATGAGGCTTAAAAATACAATCGGTTGGGAAGCTTTCAAAAAAACTTTTCAGGATTATAAATATTTGAGCCCCCAAGATCTACAGAACACCACGGCTGGCAAGTTTAACATGTTTATGACACTTCTGAAAGAAAATTCTGGTTCTGATGTATTATCTATGATGACATCAAGTGAAAAAAACATTTGTTCAAGCTATTTCGGAGGTACAATAAAATATCTTGATATTTACCCAATTTCAGAAGGTGGAGCAACGGAAGACACTCAGGAAAAGATATTTTATTTGGATGTTTTTGCAAAAAGTCCTCAAAATGACTTTTTAGAGCAAGACAATTTAGAAATTAATTTAATTGATCAAACCCAACAAGACAATGAGTTTTTCCTGGTTTCGGATGAAGAAATCTCCATGAATTTTTCTGATGAAGGAGAAACGGTTCAGGGTCGAGTTCTACTAAAACCCAAGTATAATTCATCTACTCAAAAGTTGAGATTTTCGGTAAAT
>Ga0123353_10014910_pt1 | contig 11247 bp, 7 predicted proteins | sample TergutLab28metaG_3_FD_92763 | JGI IMG/M metagenome (GOLD analysis project Ga0123353, IMG submission 92763) | Labiotermes labralis P3 segment gut microbial communities from Petit-Saut dam, French Guiana - Lab288 P3 | ecosystem: Host-associated > Arthropoda: Insects > Digestive system > Gut ... | reverse complement strand
CGCCATTGGCGAGTTGGCGATGTCTTTTCGCAAGTCTCATTGCCGTTGCGTGGGCATGGTTCGTCTTAACGGTAGCATTCGCTCTGCTCCTGTTTGTGATTCCGCCGTTTGGCATTTCGCCACAGACGACTTATCTGACCGAACCCCGAGCAACGAAGTTTTACGGCATTGACTATCAGTCGGTCATCGAACGGGAACTTGATCCCAGTGTGCTGCCGGAAGAGAACGGCTTTCGTCTGCTCGCTGAAACATTCGGGCGTTCCTTTTTCGGATGCACAGACGAACATTGGCAACGCATGTGCGAGTATCTTGATCTGCCGACGGACATCGAACAGGTACTCACATTCACCGCGTGGTGGAAATACGAAAAAACGCTCGAACCGGAAGAGCAGGAAATCGCCAAGTCATTCTGGTCGTACCAAACACAGATAGACCAACCTCTGCCCGAAGAGGCAATTCCGCTCGTTCGCCGCTGGCTTGACGAAAATGATGCTGCTCTTGACATGTTCATCACTGCCGCTCAAAAGCCGGTGCTGTACGTGCCACCGATGTTTGATGGTATCTTGATTGCCACGTTGATCCACAACGAAGACATGTCTCGCGAGATGGTGAGAAGCCTCCAAATTCGTGTCTGCTATCGGTTAACGGTTGGCGAAATCGACAAGGCGTGGGACGATGTGCTGACGATGTATCGTATCGGTGAACTGCACCGACGAGGTGTCTGGAACACGATCTCATCACTGGTCAATACGTCGATGACACGAATGGCAAATCAAGCCGCCGAATTGGTGTTGCTTCACTCCGATTGGACTACCGAGGAGATTCGCCGCAAAGCCGAAGAAATTGTACCGTTTCAACAACCGTGGCGGGAAGATGAAATCAGATTGATTTTGCGCAATGACCGTTTTATCGCCCTTGATTCGCTAATGCACATGGCACACGGAACTTTTGGCTTTAATGACCATTGCTGTGGACCTTCTGCTCCTGATGCGATGGAGCGATTCCAAACACAAGCCGTGTATCGGTTTATTCGCATGGGAATGGTCATGAAAATTGTTAATCAACGCTTCGACGAATTTGAGCAATGGTATTTCAGTGATGAACTGGAATTGAGCCGTGAAGACTATGACACACACGTCTTTTTCAAAAATTTTGTTTGGTATGGATTCAGCGGTGTGATGCCGCATTCGATTGGACCGATGGTTGTCGATTTACTGATTCCTGCCCTCGAAGCGTGGCGAACGGCAAACAAACGACAGGAAGCCGATGTTTTGTTGCTGCGTTTGATATTCGCATTGGAAGCGTACCATCGGGACAACGATGGCAAGTATCCCGAGGCATTGGACGACTTGCTGGGACGCACCATTGACGAAATGCCGCTTGATCCGTTTTCGGGTGAGGCGTTTCGATATGTCTTGGAGGAGCCGGGCTTTCTGCTGTACAGCATTGGTCCGAATGGCATTGACGAAGACGGACGCGGCTACAATGATGTGCCAAATGGGGACGATATACGGCGACGATTGCCGATTGGGGTACCGTAGTGGTTGAATTTTCACACGGAGGCGCAGAGGGCTTTCCCGGGCTTCCCCGTCCTCGGTTTTCATTACCGCCCGACTGCAAATTGTAGCGGTATTCTCACGACGGGCATCGCTTCGTCCGTTGTTTCCAGCGTAACGAACGCCTGCTGTCCATCGCCGCTAAAAACGTAACTGCCGCTCGGTGCGTCTTCCGGGACCGTGATTGTCAGCGATATAACACGTAGTAGCCCGGCATCCCGCGGCGGCGAAAGTTCCGTCCGAATCCAAGACGGCTCCGCCGCACTCACCCGAACCGATGCCGACTGTGCCGACGCTCCCGAAAACTGAATGGTAATTTCCCGAGAGATGCTTCTGCCCATAACGGTGTGTCCTAAATCGGCATAGCCCATCGTTCGGTTATATCCTTGCCCACTGATCGAGACATTTCCGCCGACAATCTGACCGCTCACCAAAAACGTTGCGTTCGGTTGACTTGCATAATTCGTTCTCAGTTGGAACCATTCCTGAAAAGGTCCGACGGGCAAGCCCGGCTTGATCGTGATTGTTCCTTCCACGACCGATTTGGCGAGCGAATAGAAGGAGTCTTCTTTGTCCGACTCGGTAAGTTCGGCTGTCTCCCATTGAAAATCAAAGTGTTCGCGATCCGTCCAGTTGGGAGCAGAAAGTTGGAGCGGTTCATCTTCAAAGCCGTAAAGTCGGATGGTTGCCGTGCGTGTTGCGCCTAGGGTGACTCTCGGCAAATTGACACTGGAAGGTCGGGCTACCGCTGGATTTGTAAACACTCCCTCGACGCTGATATAAATTTCTCGGTTGTCGGGATCATTGGTCAGCACGGTCCCTCCTTGGGAGAATTTGCCCGCGAGTGCTTGTTCTGCGGAGTATCTCAGATGGCAACGAGCCGTTCCGCCTGGGGGGACACGCCCTGATGATGGTGTGATGTCAATGCCCAGACAGGAGCAGGTTGTTTGATTGACGGACAAGACCAGGTCTACGGTGCCGACATTTCGGATGTAGAAATCGTGTGATCCGATGGATTTTGCATCCATGACTCCGAAGTTGTAGACCGTTTCATCGATCTGTGCTTTGGCATCGGGATGGGTTGCTTTCACCAATGCGTTGTCGGCAAGTTCCTGGAGTGATTTTGTTTCGGTTTCTATTTGCCAGGCGTTGACGGCGAGGTGGCGGTACGCAACACCAAAGCCGAGCAAAGTGCCGCCCACACAGGATCCCAATAGAACCAAGAGAAAAGTTCGTGCCATAGCCATCTGATAAGATAAAGTGTCCCACAGAGGACATCCAAACATCCACATGGATATTGTACTTCTTGTTCGACAGTATGTCCAGTAGGCACATTCACATTTGTTTTTGAAGTGTGGCGAGTTCTATCGAGGCACTCGTCCACTCTCTTGTTTTCTCCGCAGAAGTTTTGTACAATTCTGGGGCTATCGGTTTCGCTTTCGACATTGTGACAGAACCAGGCAGTGTATGATTGCGTTTGTGGTGCAAGGGTGTCCACACCACCAACACAAAAAATTACAGAAGCTTCCCAACAAACCATGCCCCGCATCATTTTCGATCCCTTAATTCCCTTGAGCCTTTGGCTCCCGTTGTTGCTGGCGGCAACGGCGATGTTGGTGTGGTATGGCTGGGCAAGTCGCAGGCGTATCACCGGACAGCGACGCTGGGGCATCCTCTCCCTGATGAGCGTCGCCTGTATTCTGCCGCTGGCGGTGTTGCTCAATCCGACCTGGACGGAACCGATTCCCCCGCCGCCGGGAAGACCGCTACTGACAATTCTCGTCGATCAATCGGCAAGTATGTCAGCAGGCGTGGGAGAACAATCCCGATACGAGGCGGCAATCGAAATGGCAGAGGCGGCAATCCAACAATTCGAGCAACAATACGAAGTCCGGCTCTTCGGTTTCGACAGAGAACTGCAAAACACAACGATCAACGAATTGCGTTCCCAGGAGCCGGACGGCACTGCTACCGATTTAGCATTTGTCTTGGAGCAATCGCTTGACTCCGAACGACCGCAAGGACAATTCATACTTCTGTTGAGTGACGGCGGTCATAATCAGGGTTCGCTCGCTCCCCTCCGTGAGAGTTTGACCAAAGCCCGAGTGATGGCAACGCCAGTCTTCACGCACACCTTTGCCGGGGTAAGCGAAGTTAATGACCTAGAACTGGAACTGGGGCTCTCGCAGGAAATCGCCTTTGCCGCTCAGCATGTTCCCGTGAGTGTGTATCTTCGGCAACGCGGGGTATCGGCAAACACTGCTCTCGTTTCGCTTACACTCGATGGCGAAATGCTCGAACAACGCGAGATTGACATTCCCGAAAGCAACCTGATAGAAACAACATGGATGGTTTCGCAACCCCGAAGCGGGTTGTATCGGTACGAGTTTTTCGTGGAGCCGCTCCCCGGCGAAGTTACCGTCGTCAACAATGCGGCAACGTTGCTCTTGCGTGTCGTTGACGAACCTGTCCGCGTGTTGCTGTTGGAAGGCAAACCGTATTGGGATACGAAATATTTGGTACGCACGCTCTCCGCCGACCCTTCCATTGAGTTGACAAGTATCGTTCAAATAGCACCTGGACGATTGCACCGCCGTACCATATCCACTCGAGAGTCGCCGACGATGTCGGCACACGACGACAACATCAAAGAAGACACTTGGACAATCGAAACCCAAGCGGATCGGTTCTTAACCGCCGAAGGGGAACTTGACCGGTATCAGATTGTCATACTGGGGCGCGATGCGGAAGTCTTTCTTGCGGGTGCAGATTCATTAGCACTAACGCGGTTGCGGCGATGGTTGACCGAAGGCACCGGCTCGCTGGTCTGCTTTCGCGGTTCACCGACGGCACAAATCAATGAACGATTGGCACAGTTGCTCCCGGTACGTTTTGAACCGTCGCAGGAAGCCCGATTTCGTGTGCAGATGACACCAGCAGGACAGGCATTGCGTTGGCTCTCGGGACATCTTGGTGCGGAGGATTCGCTTGCTGGGATGCCTTCGCTTGCAACCGTTACCACGCCGGGCACGCTCCGACCGCTTGCTGTTGTCTTAGCAGCGGCAACCGAAGGAGGGCAATCGACTCCCGTCATCACGTATCAGCCCGTCGGCAATGGTCGCGTGGTGGTGGTCGAAGGGGCGGGCATGTGGCGTTGGGCGTTTTTGCCGCCGACCTTTCAGGATCGGGACGAAGTCTATGCGGCACTCTGGCGGAGTTTGGTGCGATGGTTGGTTTCCAATGTCGGCTTGTTGCCGTCGCAGGAATTAGCATTGCGAACTGATACGACAACATTTTCAACTGACGAGGCGGCAACGGCAATACTGTTGGTACGGGAAGATCGAATCGGCGAGGTGCCGAGTGTCGAATTAACCGGCGATACTTTGGAGCGAACGCGATTGGTATCGCCCGTGCCCGCTGGCGGACCGGGACAGTATCGAGTGGTCTTCGGTCGCTTGCCGGAGGGACATTATCAAGCGCGGGTCGTTGGTCAACAAGAAGATGACATTGCGGGTGTTGCGGAGTTCATTGTTCGCGGCAATTTGCGAGAGCGTCTTGACATTGCGGCACAACCGGAGATTATGGCAATGATTGCAACCCGAAGCGGCGGGGCGGAATTTTCCGGTGGCGATTGGAGTGTGCTTGCGCAACATTTCGCAGAGCATGTCAACCGCATTCATCCGCCGCGTAACACTCAAACGCCGATGTGGGATCGTTGGTGGGTGTTGCTGGGGATCGTATTGCTCTGGGCAACGGCGTGGATGATGCGGCGTTCTTCGGGGTTGGTATAAACAACAGAGCCCGCCGCGCAGCAAGGAACAAGAAGAGCGGGGCGGCATTATAGCATGTTAACGAATTGACAAGTCACCATTTTAGTCCCATGACACGATTACTTTTTTCATACATTCTGGCATTTTGCCTCACTACATTCGTTGTTTTTTCCGGAGTGTCATACTCTGCCGATCCTCTTCGACCAAATATCGTCTTCATTCTGGCGGACGATCTCGGTTACGGTGATCTTGGCAGTTATGGGCAACAAAAAATCAAGACACCGTCGTTGGATGTTTTGGCAAAGGAAGGACTTCGATTTACCCGGCACTATTCCGGTAGCAACGTTTGCGCACCGGCTCGTTGCGTTCTGATGACCGGCATGCACACCGGGCATAGCGCGATTCGAGACAATCGGGAAGTTCAACCGGAAGGACAAGCACCCATGCCCGAAGGAACCATTACATTGGTCGGCGAACTGAAAAAACTCGGCTATGCTACCGGAGGCTTCGGAAAATGGGGACTCGGTCCTCCCGGTTCCGTCAGCAGTCCCTTGCGAGTGGGATTCGACCGTTTCTATGGTTACAACTGCCAACGGGTCGCCCACTCTTTTTATCCGGAGTTTCTCTGGGACAATGATCAACAAGTCAGCATCAACGCAAACCCCATTCCCGGACACGGTAGGTTAGACGAAGGTGCCGATCCGAACGATCCTCAATCTTACGAAAAATTCAAAGGAAAAAATTACAGTGCCGACTTGATCGCAAACGAAGTGATGCGTTTCGTCGAAGAGAATGCGGACAAACCGTTCTTCCTCTATTGGCCCACGACTGTTCCTCACTTAGCACTGCACGTTCCGGACGATTCGCTGAAAGAGTACCTGGGTCTCTGGGATGATCCACCCTATACCGGCACAGGCAGTTACACGCCGCATTTCACGCCGCGAGCCGCTTACGCCGCGATGGTAACACGACTGGATCGTGAAATCGGCGACTCGTGCAACTGCTCAAAGACAAGGGAGTGTACGAAAATACGATGATCGTTTTTACGAGCGATAATGGTCCATTGTTCGACCGATTAGCCGGTACGGATTCGGAATTCTTCAATTCTCACGGTGGGCTTCGTGGACGAAAAGGAAGCATGTACGAAGGGGGAATTCGAGTGCCTTGTATCGTTTCTTGGCAGGGAAAGATTCAACCAGGAACCGTTACCGGGCAAATGTCGGGATTCGAAGATTGGTTTCCAACGCTTCTGGAAATCGCCGGAAAAGCACCGCAGGATCAACATCCGTGCGATGGCATCAGTCTTGTACCGGTGTTGTTTGGCGAAGAAGGTGAACGACCAGTCCGAACTTGGCTCTATCGGGAATCGCCCGGCTATGGTGCTCAACAAACGGCAATGATCGGCGATTGGAAGGGAATCCGAATCAATTTGGCGGCGGAAAAAAGGGCAGGAAAGACTCTCGAACAGGTACCCATTGCACTGCATAATTTGAAAGACGACCCCGCCGAAGAAAACGACTTGGCGGCGCGTTATCCGGAAAAAGTCAGGGAACTGCGTGAATTGATGGAGCGGGAACATGTTCGGTCTGCTTTGTTTCCGATGCCGCTTTTGGATGATTAGGACACGTGTGCAAGAGTGGGGGACGTGAGAATGTGTCCCTAAACACTAACGCCACCGGGTGGCACCGGGGCTTACTCTCCCGGTGCTCCCACGGATCCGTGCTTGCGGACATTACCGCACACGGCTCCTCAAAATTTTGTTTCGCTACGTTCCGTCCGTTCACTTCTATTTTCGCCTGAGAATACTGTGAACCACTTTTGGAGTAGGGGCAAGACTCAATCGCCTGCACTCCCGGCTTTCCTTTCCGCATTATACCGATTATAATGATTTTATGGATCGCTTTCCTGCTCCTCTTGAAGTGTTGACGAATCGGCAAACGCTGGCATGGTTGCTCGTGCCGGTGCTGATGTTGCCCATCGGTATCACGATGTTGTTTCTCTTCGGTCGGCTCTTTGCCCTACTGGGAGATGTAATTTCTGCCGCCGCACTCGACTACACGGCACTCGCGCTCGGTATTCTCTGGTGTTTGTCGCTGGTGCTACTGTTGCTATGTACCGTGTTCACGCTACTGGGAGGGAAAACGGAGGAGAGCGATTTGGAAATGTAACTCGCCTCCCCAGAGTCCGCCGCACAAACGAGGAGTCAAAAGAGCGGGGCGGCGTTAGCCACCCGATGTATTATTTAGCCGGTACTCCGCGTCTCACCGACGGCAACAGCGCGGAGTACCGGTTCAATACCGGAGGGCTTGCGCCCGCCGCTCTTGGGCTCGTTCATCATTTTTTGTATATTGGTGTCGCATTCGGAGATCGTTTTACCATTAACCATTTATCGGGATGGCTTTTCCGCGAATGGAACTTGACACTCAACATAAAGGAGAATTCGATCATGAAAAGCATTAGAAACAGAAACACGCTTCGTTTGTCCGCCGCTTTTTTGGTGGCGGCACTTTGTATTTCGATGTTGTCCACACCGGCAATGGCACAAGTCGTCATTCGCCGAGCGGGTCCACCGCCGTACTACTATCCGCCGCCTCGCCAGGCAAACGATTTGGACAAAGCACTCGCCATCGTCGGAACAGCCGGGGCGATTGCATCCATTGTCCACAATGCACGAAACCCCTACTATTATCCGCCCCCCTATTACCATCAACCCACGGTGATCGTGGCACCGGCACCGCGTCCTGCCGTTGTGATAACACGCCCCCCAGTGGTCGTGGAAAGACCCGTTGTTGTGGAAAGGCAGATCGTCGTAGACCGACCGGTCGTGGTCGGGAGACAGGTACCAGTTGTACCCAGTAACGAAGGGACATATTCACATAAGTTAGGGGCGTTTTTCCGCATCGAGAATATGGAGTTACCCGGCTATCGCTTCACGGCGGCTCGACTGATGTCCGATCCGGTGGCGAACTCACCGTTGCGGGACCTCAGTTTGCGAAAAGGGGATGTCATCACTCGACTTGACGACACTCCTGCCAGCACGTTAGCAGAACTGGATCGGCACTCGGGCAACGTAGCGATTCGGTACATCAAGACCGGCACCACAAAGGTGTTGCTTGCCAGCATACACATTCCGAGAAATGACGAAGTGTTTAACAGCGGAACGTATAGTGCTCCGTAACAAACAGAGCCCGAGCGTAAACAAGTGAACCCGGAGTACCGGCTAAATCCTTGTTTACGCGGCGGGCTCCGATCTTCTAATGGATCCCATGCATCTTCCGCTTCAGCATCGGTGCCATTGCGAGTGCAATGATACCAATGACGAATGGTATAATCGCCATCAACAGGAAGAAGTCGGCAAGTCCGCCATCTTTTCCGAAGAAGAGGCTAATGCCTTCGCCGCTTCCAAAATAACTCGCCGCATAGCCCGCCATGAGGTACGAAAGGCTACTCGCCAAGAACCAAAGTCCCATGAACTGCGACACATATCGAGCCGGCGAGAGTTTCGTAATCATCGACAGACCTATCGGCGAAAGGCACAGTTCCCCCCAAGTGGCAATGAGGTAGCACAAAAGCAAGTAGTACATTGCCGCTTTGCCGCCGGAGAATTTCGCTTCGATTGCGCCGGGAATCATCACGATGAAACTTAACGAAATGAGGAGCAACCCTATCGCAAACTTCGTCGGCGTACTCGGTTCAATGCCAAGCCGGGCAAGGAATGCCCAAAGCATCATGAAAATCGGAACAAAAATCACCACACACATGGCGTTGACCGATTGATACCACGTCGCCGGGAAAGTTCGCGGTTCCACTCCTTCTTCATACCGAACGTCGAATATCCGTTCCCTCTCATCCATTGTCAGCAAACCGGTTTGGATTTGCGTACCGTATTTGCCCTGTTCCGGGGCAAGCAGGGTGGTAATTTCCTTCAAAACATCTGTCCGCCGTTTTTCCAGTGCCGCAATGTTATCGGCACCGCTATCGGGAAGATGATCCAAGATTTGAGCAAGTGCTGGTTTTCTCAATCCTTCCCGAATCTCTGCGGCGGCAAGAGCCTTATCGCCGGTTCGTTCGAGAATCTCGTCAACGGCGCGTTTGAGAGCAACAACACTCTCACCAGCATCAACCTCTTCGCCGCGCGGCGCAAACAATAACAGAATCCATTCACGGAACGTTTGCTTTCTCTCTGTAACATCTCCGCGTTCTGCCGCTTCCGCAATGGAGTCCAACAGCGCAATCAAGCCTTCAAGGATTTCGGTATCTTTTCCGGCAATCGCCAAATTATGCTCGTCGATAACACTCTGAACTTCTGGAAGCGTACTGGTTCGCAATCTGTTTCGGAGTGCCTCGGCTTCTTTCTTCACTTCGGCAATCTGTCCTTCAATTGAGCCTTGCGAAATAGCATCCAATACTGCGATCAATCCGTCATAAATGACTTGAACTTCATCCTGGACCAGATTATGCGTAGGCGCATTGGCTTGCAACCTGTCTCTGAGTGCTTCAGTATCCGCTTTCACATTTTCAACCAGTTCTCTAATTGAAATCTCTTCCGTTTTATCCCCCGCTCGACTGCGGAAGATGTTAAATCGGTTGAGCCGTTCCGCGAAACTGGGACCTTCAACAATTGCGTTTTCGCCACGATCAAGTTGATCCCGCAGCAACTGGACTTTTTGAACGATCCCCTGTAATTCAAGAAAATCTTCATTTTTGAGAAGAAGACCTTCCGGCAACACTTTCTGCACAACGGGAGTAACCGCTCGGTCGGTATTGACCTTCGCGAAAATATTCAGCGACGAACCGGCTTGCTCGAAGGCAATCCAAAATGCCATTACGAAAAGTGCCAGTACGAAAATGACGAAGATTCGATCCCAGTCTTGCTTGACCAGTGGACGAGTTTGTTCGTAAAGTCTCTGTTCGTGAACAACCTTTTCTTCGGCTGTTCTTTCTGTGTTGGAATCACGTTTCGCAGGCGGATCGCCGATCCCCTTCAGATATTTGCCCCACACGAGGAAGGAAATGAGTCCGAAAATCATACCGAAGCCCGCAATAAGGAAACCGTATTGGTATCCATAGATTTCGGCGACGGTTCCCCCGATGAGCGGCGACATGAATGCTCCGATGTTGATTCCCATGTAAAATATCATGAAACCAGCATCGCGCCGCCGGTCGTCTCCCGGTGCGTACAGTTGTCCGACCATCGTAGAGATACAGGGCTTGAAAAAACCATTACCGAGGATCATTACGCCGAGTCCTAGATAAAACGTCCACATCGCAAGCGGATCGGTCGAGAGCCCAACATCGACGTTACCGATTCGGACGAATTCGGCACCCGCGAGGATGAATTCACCGAGAGCCATCAGCACCGCTCCGATGATCACGCACATTCGTGCTCCGATGAACCTATCGGCAAGCCAGCCGCCCAGTAGCGGGGAGAGATAGACGAGGGCGGTGTACCAGCCGTAGAGTTTGTAAGCATCGGCTTCCGTCCAGCCAAAGCCGGGAGTGTCTCCTGTCGAAATGCTGACGAGATAGAGAACGAGAATCGCCCGCATGGAATAGAAGGCAAAACGTTCCCATAGTTCGGTGGTGAAAAGTACCCAAAGACCTGTTGGGTGTCCGGTAGGTTTCTTGATGTCGCTCATTTAGTTTTGTTTGTTGGTTTGTGTTAATGTTTAATATCAGAGCCGCAATCTTACGATTGCGGCTCTGTTTGATTACTCCTCCCCTCGCGGAAATCGGCTTCTACGCGGCTCTTGAATTTGCACAGGGATCGCATCACCGGGTCGCCAGGAACCGGGTCCCGGCACCCATTGCTGCAATAAGTTGAAGGGGGAAAGAAACCTCGGCAACCTCGACAAACTTGCCGCCCGCGCAATTTGCGCCGGTGTCAGAACTGCCCGACGGCGGTCTCTCAACTCCGTCTG
>Ga0123353_10014909_pt1 | contig 11248 bp, 13 predicted proteins | sample TergutLab28metaG_3_FD_92763 | JGI IMG/M metagenome (GOLD analysis project Ga0123353, IMG submission 92763) | Labiotermes labralis P3 segment gut microbial communities from Petit-Saut dam, French Guiana - Lab288 P3 | ecosystem: Host-associated > Arthropoda: Insects > Digestive system > Gut ... | reverse complement strand
TTTTTAGCAACTATGTTACAGGCTTCTATGGTGCCAACTGATTCTGGTGAACTACCTGAACGACCAAATGATACAAGTAATGTTGGTTTACTGCAAGAAACATAAAGTTCAGGAGCAGCTACCAAGTCTGTTGTCCCATAGGATTTCACTTTGTGTCCATATTTCTTATTCAAATTGCTAAATAGCGTATTCCCTATAAATTCACTTGTTCCTGCACCTGTAAATATAATGTCAAAATCTTCTTTAGTCACTACATTATCTAAAAAATCTTGTATTTCTTTTTTAGAATCTAAAACTTGCCTATAAGTTTTTTCCCATGTAAGTGGTTGTTGGTAAATTTCTTCAACTGTAAATTCTGCTTTTAACTCTGTTAACTCATTGTTTGTGTAACCTAGCATATATTTACCTTCTTTCTCTATAAGTATAAAACAAGGATAATTTATAATCTTTGTATTTTATGTTACATACTTTGCACTTTTCGGTAATTATTATTTAGCAAGATTTTAGTGATAGTTCTGCTACAATATTAACAGTGGTATAAAGGAGTTCATATGCAAAAACACGAAAGAGATCAAAATTTAAGATATCAAGGAATTTATAAAGACAAACACAATCGTTACATCTATTTCGATAAGAAAAATCAAGCTGGTATAGTAATACCCCAAGAGGATTTAAGAAGATGGCAACTTTACAAATCACGTTTTCTTATTCCCCTTTTAGCAGCATACTTGGCACATCAGATATTCACTTTATCAATACCTGTTGTTTTAGTTATTGGTATTGCTCTTATGGCTTTTATGGAATATTCATATCGTAAAACAATAGCTCAATATGTAATTATCAATGACTACCAACCAGAAAACCAATACAATTTTAGGCAAGAACTCCAACAGAAGGATAGTTGGAAAGTTGCTTTCCGTGCTATACTGTTCCTTATTTTAGCCATTTTATTACTTGTATCAATCTTTATTGATCAAAGAGACTTAATGACCATAGAAAATGGCATCATAGTAGTATGTGCTTTATTTTGTTTCTATAATGCCTTGGTAAGTTTCAGAGTAATTATTAACGCAAAAAAAGAGAAATAGTCACCTATTTTCTTCTTATTAATACTAATGGAGTAAGTTCATCATCCTGTCCAGCTGGGTTATCTTTTATTGTTTTCATAAAAACATCGATGTCTTTAATACCATAACAGCCTAGTAATTCCTGACCAAAGTCATTGGCATCTACTATAGCTGCCCCTATATCTAACAGTTCATTTATTTCCTTGCATACTTTATCTGGATCTATAGGATTTAGTATCGCCATAGTATGATAAACTTCAAAAGAAGAATTTTTGTAGAAGCCATCTATCCCTGCTATACCATGTCCAGCAACTTTGTAAAACCAACCATCTTTGCCTAAGATTTTACCTATACCTCCACAAAATACTGCAAACAGTATCCTAGGAAGGCCAGCTATATTGATAGCTAGCTGCAACTTATAAGGTTCATCCATTCCAATACCCGCATCATTGGAAGTAGCTAGTTTGCTGAGGTTTTTTGCCCACCAGCCTAACTTTACATCTTCTATAGCTACAGTATTGTCCTGACAAATTGCAACAATCTTCTCACTAAGTAGTAAGATGTCTTTACTTTTAACTAGTGGTTTTACATATTTCTTGCATAAATCTAAATACGATTCTTTTCTTTGCACAAAGTGGGTTTGTATTGCATAACGAAAATACTCATCATTATCAACTTCTATGATTGGTCTTTCAAAGTAAGTTATATCACCAACTTGCTTTTTTATTGAACTAACATTTTTATTATCACCATGATGTGCCATATTTATTAACCTACTTTAATTATATGCGTTAGTCTTGTTTTCATCAACAAGCACTATACTCAATTATACTGTTTTTAAGTATTTCTTTTATTCAACACTTAACTTTGGATATATTTTCTTATCATAAAAGTTAAATATAATTATTGTGATGATTGCAAATACACCAATACTACTTATTACTGTCCAGCAAAATTCTATTGAATAATTATCAACTAGATAACCAACTAACTTATTAAACAAAGCTTCACAAACTCTAACACTGATAAGTGCAATACTTATCATTCTGCCTCTATGTGAGGCTGGTATTCTTTTTGAAAGATATGGTTTTTGTCCTACCGATGAGAATATTTCACCAATAGTTAAAAAGAATATTGTCACAAAGAATAAAGGAAATTTCCCTTGAATAAAAATAAAAGAAGATAAAGCAACAACTATAAATATATTACCAATAATCATTTTCTCTGTGTCACGACGTTTTTTGAAAATGGACGTAATAATTGGAGTTCCAATTCCTACGATTGCTGCATTGAGACTCATTAGATTGCCAAAATAACTTGCTCCTTTTGCTTGAAACAACTGTTCAAGATTAAGGGGCAGTAAAAATACAAACTGAGTATATATCATATCGGCAATTACCAAACAAAATAGATAAAATACAATAATCTTTCTCTGCCTTAAAACACTCCAAATAGTACTTTTTGCAGGGATGCTTTGTTCATAACTATCTCGATTAAGTTCAATATCCTTTTCTTTAGTGACATCTTTAACAAATAAGAAAATAATCAAAGTAGAAACCATAGCACTAAAAGCTGTGATAAAAAAAGATATATTCAAATGATTAATAAAAAGCAAGCCACCAATTGTCGGAGAAAGTACTCCACCCAAATTAGCTAATAGATAATTTAGACTATACACTCTATCTCTATCCTTTGTTTTAGACATATCTGCAAATAAACCATCATAACAAGGCCACTGCATTAAAGAAAAAAGTGATCCTGTTATATGAATTATTATTGTGCTCATTGATAAAGGAATTATTCCACAGATCAACTCACAGATAATTGTCCCTATACTAAATACTATTATTAAGTTGCGTTTATTAAAATGATCACATAATTTCCCGGAAATAAGTGTCCCAGGAATATATAGTAAAGTCGTTAGTAATAAAACATCAGCTACTGCACTGGAAGTAAAGCCTAATTTGTTTTTTAGTATAAGTGCCAACATCGAGAAAACTAAGGCTCCCATACTACTGACCATTCTACCTAAAAGTAGTAAATATACTTCTTTTCTTAAGCCTTTATACTCAGCAAATATTCCAAACATAATAGCTTAATTATAATGAAAAAGACTGTATTTGAATACAGTCTAACAAAAGTATGCATTTTTATTTCATGTATTACTTATTTTATTTTTACAGAGATAAAATAGTCGCAATCCCTTATTGTAGGATAATTGTCAACCTCAACAGTTTCAAAATTATCTGTCATTAAATAAATATGAAACATAGCTATACCCAAATCCACTCCACTCATATTACCTAAAATATTTCTAAGCACCAGACCAGGTTTACAGTAATAACAATGTATTAACTCTTTATCCTGATAGAAATACCAGTCCTGAGCATTTATGGCACTTGGTGCCAGTCTAACTGCTTCAAACAAGTCATTACTTACATTACTGATTTTGCTGATATCTTTTCGTTTAAACTGCTCTTTTGTTCTAAACAACTCTTCTTGAGGTTTGCCAAATGCTATAGTAATTACAAATGTCATTTCTTCATTTTTCTCTTGTGGTTTTGCCATTCCCAACCAACAAGTACCTAAACCAATACTATTTAGATATAAGCTTAGATGTTGTCCAATAAATCCAATATTCTGTAAATATCCTTTTTTGTTTTCACTATAAAAGAATAGATAATGTGGTGCTTTAATACCCGCAATACCTTTTGTTATTTCATCATCTATAACAACCTCATACTTAATATCCTTAATTAAGGGTTTTAAGTTATCAATTTCCTTGCTTATCTTTTCTAGCACTTCTGTTGTTAGTTTTTCATCCTGATAACTTCTTATTGATTTTCTTTTAAAAATGTATTCTTTTAGCATAGTTATTCTCCTATTATTTTTATCAAAGCTCTTTTTGTCCGTTTACCATCAAATTCGCCATAAAAGATTTGTTCCCAAGTTCCAAAATCAAGTTTACCCTCAGTAACAGCCACCACAACTTCTCTACCCATTATTGTCCTTTTTAAATGAGCATCCCCATTATCTTCATAACCATTGTGCCGATATTGACTGTAAGGTTTTTCCGGTGCTAGTTTCTCTAACCACACTTCAAAATCTGCATGTAGCCCTGATTCATCATCATTGATAAAAACTGAACTGGTTATATTCATAGCATTAACTAAAACCAAGCCTTCTTGTATACCACTTTTTCTTAATTCTTCTTGTACTAAAGCTGTGATATTAATGAAAGCTCTTCTAGTTGGTGTATTAAACTGCAATTCTTTACGATAGCTTTTCATAATTCTCCTTTACTTTATATTTTATAATCTCTTCAATCAGTTTTCTTGGTAAGTCTTTTTCATATGGTAAATGTAGTGTGCTTTTTGTATGTTTCATGTTACTAAACTTGTTTTTAAATTCTTCTACTGTAGTTGTGCCAATATGCAAGCCAATGTGTTTTTTTTGACCAGAGAAATGAATAAGAAAGCCCTTTAAATAAAATGTTGGCATGTTCCATGTTATTCTTTCTTCTGTTTCCTTTGGCACATTCTCCTTAATAACTACATACAGTTCTAACAATCTTTCCTGCTTTATTTCTGAGAATGATGCAATGTATTCTTTTATTTCTTTAATCATTTTTTATCCTTAAAACAAACTAAGTTGTTCTATTTCATATGCTTTTTGATAAGCTGTAATAATTTCTCCCATTTTATACAGGATACTATTTTTATCACATGCTAATACTAAATTTTGAAAAAGCATCTTAGCTTGCTTTGTTCCACAGCTGTATTGATTACCATAGGTTCTTTTATACTGCTCCTTTATCCCAGGAAACAATTCATCAAGCTTTTCATAATAGTAGAGTCTTTGCCTGTCTCTAAGGGTCATTCCAAAGCCTGGGTAAATGAATTTAACTTTGCTTTCAGTTGCTTTTTCTACCAATGTTTCCACATTTTCTACTGTATCAGTAATAAATGGTAATACTGGCATAAAAAGAATGCCTGAATAGATATCGTTATCAGCTAACTCTTTTAAAGCTGCAAAACGCTTACTACTTATATCTATATTTGGCTCTATTTTTTGACTAAGCTTGTCATCCGTTGTAGTGATTGTCATTTTAATCAAAACAGGCGAATGAGTACTGATACTTTTTATTATGTCAATATCTCTAGTAATTAATGGACTTTTAGTGGCAATAGCTACCCCATAGCCATAACTGTCTAGCAGTTTCAAGGCTTCTCTTGTTAATTCTAATTTTTCTTCTAAAGGATTATAAGGATCGCTCATTGAGCCAGTACCAACAATCCCTTTTACTCTTTTGTTTTTAATATCGTTTTCTATAACTTTTAAAGCATTTTCTTTGACCTTCACTCTATAAAATGTGTCATCGCGATAACACTCACTACGACTATCACAATAAATACAACCATGACTACAACCACGATAAATGTTCATATTGAAATCAGTCGCAAACCAATACTTGTTCTTTGTGCTTGAGACTATAGTTTTACAAGGGATGTACTCAATAGTTTCGTTCATTAATGTTCCTTCTTATTACCAATTATTTCTATCAATAATATCTGTTAATTTCTTCAAAAAAGCCTCTTCTCCAAAAGTATTTATTTTAAGCAAAACACCCCTACTACCTCCAGAGGCAATAGCGGATAACCCAACATTATTGTCTTGCCCAAATAATGTAACAGTTAAGCTCAGTCTATTTTCACCTATTATGCTGTATCTTTCAAATACCATAACTATACAGCGGGCATTATTGTATTCAAAATAACTTGTGTCTTCTAAAGAAGCTGAAATATTCCCCTCCACAATATCCCTTTTGATTATGTTAGTGATTTCGTCAAAATCTCCATGCAATTTCTTTTCAAATTTTGCCATTGTATCTTTCTCTTTCTAAGTGTATTAAAGAATCTCAAATCTGTTTTTATTATATCTTATTAATCCCTCATTACGCATTTTGCTGAGTTCATTTGACATCGCACTGCGGTCTACACACAAATAACTGGCCAATTCTTCTCTATTGTAAGGTATTGTGAATTTTCTAGCTATACCTCTATTTTTATCAAAAAAGCATAATAACTTTTCTCTGGTAGAACGTTTTGAGAGAATTTCTATTTTATCATTTAAAAGCAAATTCTTTCTGGCAATCAACTTCAACATGTTTTCTACCAGTCTTGTATGATACTCACAACCAGTACTACAAGTTGTAATTATTCTTTTATAGTTTAAAAATAGTATTTCTGTTTCTTCACATGCAAAGATAGTCACCGGACTATAAGCTATTTCTGCACAAACAAATACTTCCGCAAAGACCTCAGCTTGCTCAAGTTCTGTTAGAATTGTCGTGTTACCCTCAATATCTTCTTTGATAATTTTGACACTACCTGATATAACTATACCAATATAATCAATGATATATCCAGCCATAACTACTAAAGCATCTTTTTTATATTTTTTAGTTTTATAAGAAAGACAGTTCAGTAGTGACTCCAACTCAGTAACTGCTATATCTTCAAATAAGTGATTGTCTTTTATTGTTTCTAAAATTGCTTTCATTTCTCTCTTTTGTTGTTTTTACAACGTATCAGTTTTCTTAATTATAGTATTATCTAACTATAAATTCAATAAAAAGGAGACTCAAATGATTAGAGATATAATAAAAATAGATGAAGACTTATGCAATGGTTGTGGACTTTGTGTTACTGCCTGTCATGAAGGGGCGTTACAGATGATAGATGGTAAAGCTAAGTTAGTTCGTGATGATTATTGTGATGGACTAGGTGCTTGTTTACCTGCCTGCCCAACCGGTGCCATCACCATTGAAAAAAGAGAAGCCTCTGCATTTGATGAAGAAGCTGTTTTAAATAACAAAGAAAAAACACAACCAGAGATTTTAGCCTGTGGTTGTCCTGTCACCGCTTCTCAAAGTATTACCCGAGAAATAACCAATACTCCACAAAATACTACAGAAACAGTAACTAGCCAACTAAACCAATGGCCAGTGCAAATACAATTAGCCCCTGTAAATGCTCCGTATTTTAATAATGCTCATTTGTTAGTAGCGGCAGATTGTACTGCTTTTGCTTATGGAAATTTCCATAATGATTATATGAAAAACAAAATTACTATTATTGGTTGTCCGAAACTTGATGATGTAGATTACTCTGAAAAATTAACTGAGATTTTAAAAACCAATGAAATCAAATCAATTACTATCATAAAAATGGAAGTCCCTTGTTGTAATGGACTAAAACATGCAGTAGAAAAAGCCTTAAAAAACTGCAATAAATTCATTCCTTGGCAAGTAATAACCATTTCAACAGATGGCAGAATAATTACTTCGGCATGATATAGGCTATTATTGCGATTGAATGCATTATCGAAGCTAAGTTAACAAATAAATGAAATACTGAATGCATGTATTTCTTTTTTCTTCCTGAAATATAAAATAAAACTCCAATTGTATAAATAATCCCTCCTGCAAATATCAAAATAAAGAATGTGCTTCCCAACACTTCAATTAATTTAACTATTTTAAATATTGCTAACCAACCCATTGCTAAGTAACAAAATAATGACAACCATTTAAAACGCTCAATATCTATTATGTTTATTGTTATTCCTATTATTGCTAATCCCCACAGAACTGCCAACATAGTTATTGCTTCTACAGGGTATATTAGATAAAACTTACTGAGCAGTATGGGAGTATAGGTGCCAGCAATTAGTATGTATATCATGCAGTGATCAAGAATGCGAAAAATATATTTTGTTGATCCTTTTGGTAGTCCATGATAAATACTTGATACCGTAAACAATAAAATAACCGAAATCCCATAAACGCACCCACCTACTATACCCCAAATATTCTGATATAGTGCTGCAACAATTGCACAAGTCAACAATGTAACAAACCCCAAACTCCCACCAACAATGTGAGTTGTCATATTCCAGATTTCCTCAGTTTTAGTATAAGATGGCATTGACAATAATTTACTATTCAACTTACTGCCCTCCTTATATTGTTTGTAATAAAGCAAGTGACAAAAATACTTTAATAAACTACCCTTACTTATTCATCTTTTAATACTTCCATTAAAGACTCTATATAGATAGCACATCCTTTAATCAAGGTTTCTATGTCCATTCCTTCATCAGCTTGATGTGCTTGACCTATTCTTTTGTCTGCTAAATGAGCTCTTGTTGTTGGTCCAAAAGCCACAAAACCATTAAACTTACGAGCATAAGTGCCTCCAGGAGAGACCTTTATCTCACTATCATAGTCACCACTTTGCTTGCGATAAATGCTTTCTAGAGTTCTAACAAGATATCCATCAGGATCTGTATAATAACCAGGTCTGTCTTCTAAAATGGTTATAGTATCTACTAAGTTATTAGAATCAAAGCATTTTTCTATCTTGTCAATAATGCTTTTACCTTCAAGATTAGAAGGATATCTTAGGCTAAAATAATAGTTTAGTGTGTTCTGCTTTGTTTCTATCATTGTAAAGCTACAATATAACTCTCCATATCTTTCACTTATATAGTTCACATCCAATTCTCTACCTAACCAGTTGCCTAAATACCTGCTTAAATCCTTCATATCGCCATCGTTGTATAGTACTCCAAGGAAGTTAGTAATGCCCACAGCAGCAGAATGCCCTACATAAGGACGCGAGGCATGAGAAGGAACACCTTTTAGTTCAATAAAAGCTTGATTGTCTTTTATATCTATTGTTCCGGAGTAGTTGTTAGTACGTAGAAAAAAATTGAATAACTCTTCAATGTTATCAAGGAAATCAACAATAATTGCATTAGCAAATTCTGCCAATATTCCATAATGCTCTCCTGCCTTCAATGATAAAATGTAGTCAGGTAGTTTTCCACTTATTTGTAGTATATAAATACCATGTTCACCATAGTTTACTGGAAAGGTACAATCCGTCGCAAATCCCATCGATGGAATTCCTGTAGCTTTTTCTTTGTAATAATCAATATCACTCATTGTTGATTCTTCATCACAACCAAAAATCATCTTAAGTTGCTTTTTTGGTTGAAATCCCATTTCTTTTAGTGCAACCATTGCAAAAAAAGCTGCTACAGTAGGTCCTTTATTATCATTACTTCCTCTTCCGAAAATTATGTCATCTTTTATAAATGGTTCAAAAGGTGGGAATGTCCAATCCTTGCCATTTGCCGGCACAACATCTAAATGGCAGGCAACTCCAAAAATATTTTCTCCCTTGCCAAATAACATTTCTCCCACATAGTTATCATAGTTGTTGCTGTTAAAACCGTACTTCTTTCCTAATTCCAATATACACTCTAAAGTATTTTTTAGTGGAACCCCATAAGGTGCATCTTCTACTGGCTCCTGTTTAGTAGAAGGTATTTTAACTAAATCACATACTGCTTTGATTATTTCTTCTCGGTATTTATTTGCTTCATTATAGTAGTTCATTGTTTCTCCTTATTTTCATAACTTTCTGTTATATTTATGTTGTATTACAACTACATGATAACATGTAATAATGCATTGCGATGAAAATATTTAGATTTTGTTAGGGGTATGGATCTAAGGTATGTATGTATCTAAACCTGAATAGAACTTTTCTTAAGATTTCTTTATGATATACTTAGTCTAACTAGCAGTAGTGACTGTTATGTTTATTTGGAGAAATAGATGAGAAACGATATTCAGACAATCTTATTTGATTTAGATGGTACACTATATCAAGATTTTAATTTTCACAGAATTTTTCTACACTACTTACTACTGGATACAAATAAACAATCCTGGGAAACTAGACTTATAGAATTTGTTGAAGAAGTTACACAAGGTAAACAATTAAGTATGAACTCATTTTATAGTGAAGCTACTATTGTGGCTGAAAACCCAGATGAATACTTTGTTGCTCTAAGCAATAGCATACTCCCTAATATGTCTTACGAAGAATCTTTTATAACTAATGACATAATATATTTAGGAGATGTTTGGTCAGTGTTACTGTTGATTGGTGAAACTCTTGGTATACTTAAACACAAAAATAGAAACGATATATTTGTACTTACTCGTGCCGATATGGAAACCTATGCTCAACCAGGTGATACTTCATTATTAAGCGCATTGATGAAAGCTAAAGAAAAATATCAAACTCTTTTACTAAGTAATGCTACTGATCAAGTAGCTAAAAGCTATTTAGATATACTTGGATTTCAGAATGCCTTTAGCTTTATTGCAGGTCATGCCGGTAAGCCAGGTAAACTCTTTGAAGCATTAGAGACCTACTATCCTGGTATTTCTAAGCGTCCTAAAACAATACTAAGCATAGGTGACCATGCTTATAATGATTTAATGCCAGTTAAAAAAGTAGGTGGCAAAACTGTATGGATGAACCCTTTTGTAAATATCAACGAACCTTTGTATGATGTTAAACTGAAAACAATAAGTGACCTAGCTGGCTATATTAACCAGTTATGTGATTAAGCAATAAACACACTAAAAAAACAAGAAACAACGCTTAATGTTGTTTCTTTCTTTTGCAGAGTTTTACTAGCTCATACCATAATACTGATGATGCTCCTAGTATAAAGACTATTGATATTTGCTTTATATTTAGTGCTGTCAGTTTTAGAAAACCGCTTAATGGACTGTATAGTATTAAAACTAATCCTAAAATAGTTACTATATTTACAATCCACATTATTAAATCCTTGGACAGATTTTTTACTGAAGTAAATATACTACTTACATCTGAACTGTTAACTTGCACCAAAAATAAATTAGCTATAATAATGATGGCTAAACTCATAGAACGAGCAACAACTGCATCATTAGGATTATTTAATAATATATAGTAGTAAGTACCAAAGGAGACTACAAAGATAATCAACCCTTGAGTTACACTTTTCAATAATATCTGCATGTTTAACATGCTTTCCTTAATGTTTCTTGGTTTTCTATCCATAATATCAAGTTCAGCTGGTTGTCTTTCTAAGACAATAGAACAGGTAGGATCAATAATCAGTTCCAATAGCACAATATGTAAAGGTAGAAACATATAGTTTATAGGATCAATTCCGAATGTAGGAGCTAATAGAGAAGCTAAAGCTATTGGTATATGAATAGTAAAAACATATCCTATAGCTTTTCTGATATTATCATAGATTCTGCG
>Ga0123353_10014907_pt1 | contig 11248 bp, 12 predicted proteins | sample TergutLab28metaG_3_FD_92763 | JGI IMG/M metagenome (GOLD analysis project Ga0123353, IMG submission 92763) | Labiotermes labralis P3 segment gut microbial communities from Petit-Saut dam, French Guiana - Lab288 P3 | ecosystem: Host-associated > Arthropoda: Insects > Digestive system > Gut ... | reverse complement strand
TTAAAGATTGATAAACAATTAAATACTTTTGGCGAATGGTTAAAACGAACCCTCCGGTTTAAAAGTGAGAAATTTACCGAGGGTTTTGTTTCGGCGTCATTAATATATTGTATTGGCGCAATGGCTGTTTTGGGAGCGATTGAGGAAGGAACAGGCAACTTTCCCGCCATCCTGCTCACAAAATCGGTGATGGACGGTTTTAGTTCCATTGCTTTTGCGGCGGCATTGGGCATTGGCGTAATGTTTTCTTCGATTCCGGTGGCTCTTTATCAGGGAATCATCACCCTGATAGCGTTTCTGTTTGCCGATACGCTCAATATGGCAATCGTAAATGAATTGTCGGCTGTAGGCGGGATATTGATTGTTGGTTTGGGCATTAATATTCTTGAGATAAAAGAGATAAAGGTTGTTAACTTATTGCCGGCGCTTGTTTTTGTTGTTGTGTTTATGGCGATTATCGTGTAGTGACAATTTTCATTACACTTACCATATGAATTTCCGCATGATATAGTCATTTTTATAGAAGCCGTTTCCGATATCTTCGTCGACTTCGTTGTAAATCCTGAATCCCAGCCGCGCGTAGAATTTTACCGCTTTGTTGTTGCGGTTTACGTTCAGTTCAAACAGGAAATGTTTGCCGGGATGCAGGTTACGAATGTATTCTTCCGCTTTTTGCACAAGAAAACGTCCGGCGCCTAACCCTTGCCAGTGCGGATGAATATACAGTTTTTCAAGGATATATCGGTCTTCACCCTGCGGGTGAAATGAGATAAAACCGCAGGGAACATCATTGTACAAAGCGATGAAAAAAGTGTGTCCTTCCCGCATTTGTTCTGTGAGAGATTCTTTGGAATACATCATTTTCAGCATGTAAACAATTTGTTCGTAGGATAGTATTTCTGAATAGGCTATTCTCCACGCTGGTTCCGCCAATTCGTAAATCAGCGCGCAATCATCCGGATTTCCCTGTCGTATAGTTATAGTCTTCATTTTTATATGATTTTACTTTTTCCTTAAAATAAACAGTCCGTCGCGGTTTTGGACGATGGCTCTTTCGACGCGCCCGTCATTGCGCACAAAGTTGTTGAAATCCCGCATGACGGCGGTCGTTTCATCCTGAATCTGTGAGTCGGCTACTTTCCCATACCACAGAATATTATCCGCCAATATGTATCCTCCCTGCCTCACCTTGTCGAATACGGCATGGTAATATTCCAAATATTGTTTTTTGGCTGCATCAATGAATACAAGGTCAAAAACAATATTGAGCTGCGGGATAATGTTGAGGGCGTCGCCAACATGCAGCGTAATTTTATCCGAGACCCCTGCTTTTTTGAAGAAGGCTAACGCCGTTTCTACCAATTCATCATCCAGTTCAATGGTATGCAAATGCCCGTCGGCGCTCAACCCTTCGGCTAAGCAAATGGCTGAATATCCCGTATAGGTTCCTATTTCGAGTATTCTGCCGGGGTTTACCATGTGGCTGAACATGCTTAGCAACCGTCCCTGTTCGTGTCCCGAAATCATTCCGGGATAGAGCGCTTTAAGGTTGGTATAGCGGTATAACTCGTTCAATACGCTGCTTTCAGCGCCTAAATGGTCAAATATGTACTCTTCTGTCTGTGGATTCATCAATGATAAGTTAAAAAACTCAAATGACAAAATACTTCATTGGCTATTTCGCATAGCCGTTCGGCATTGACTTCGCTTACCTGCCCGCAAATATCATGCAAATCATCTATCCTGTCAAACATCAACATGCTTTTTCCCGCAGATAACATTCTTGCATCGTTGTAATCGGAAGCGATGGCTAATTGCCCCAACACCTGTAATTGCAGTTTTTTCAACTGTTCTTTGGTTAATGGATTTTTTTTCAACAGGTCTAATTCCTTTTCGATTTGCAGCACACATTTCTCTGTTTTGCTTCTATCAGAGGCAAAATAGATTTGAAATATGCCCACATCGGAATATGGCGTATACGAAGCCTCAACGTGATACACCCATCCATGCCGTTCGCGCAGCGACATGTTCAGGCGGGTATTCATTCCCGGACCGCCAAGCAAATTGGCCAGCATGGTCATGGCGATACGGAATGTGCGGTCGGAACTGTCGCAAATAGTACCGATGACGCAATGCGACTGGTGATTTTTTTTGCCTGCCTCTTTTTTGAAAGGAATATATGCAGCAGGCGCTGTCCGTATAACTGGCGTCTGAGGTTTCGACCCTGCGTCTCCAAAATATTTTCCGGCGATATCCATCAGGCGTTGAAAAGGGATATTTCCCACCGATGATAACACCATTTGGCAAGGATGGTAATTGCGGGCGATAAAACGTTCAACGTCCATCTTCGTCAACCGGTTCACCGACTGTGTGGCGCCTAATGTATTTCTGCCCAACGGATGATTAGGAAACAGAAGGCTGTCGAACTCATCGAATATCAGTTCAGAAGGGCTGTCCTTTGTCGATTTGATTTCATCAATCACGACTGATTTTTCTAATTGAAGCGCCTTATCAGTAATTCTGTGGTTAAAGACAATATCATTGAACAATTCCAATGAACGCGCATAATGGGTGTTCAAAAAAGCGGCATGAATACAGGTATCTTCCTTGGTGGTGTAGGCGTTCATCTCGCCGCCCACATTTTCCATACGGCTTAGGATGTGATGCGCTTTGCGCTTACCGGTTTCTTTAAAGATAAGATGCTCTACCAGATGTGCCGCACCCGATTCATTTCTCAATTCGTCACGCGAACCCGTATTCATCATCAGCGCACAATAGGCAACAGGCGAGTCTATCTGTTGGTGAACCAACCTGATGCCGTTGGACATGGTGTGCCTGTTGAACGGTATTCCGATAGTTTTGGACTGCAATCCCGGAAAAAAAGTCTCTCTATTGATATTTGATGTCACATTTATAAATTCGACGCAAAAATACTAAAAATAAGTAAAAAACATAAAAAATTACGCTTCGCTTACACAGGGTTATCCATGTTTACCTCCTTCGGAGGTTTTTATCTGCTTTCATGTAAAAAATAAATCCGAAGGATTTATACATGGATAACCCCGCGTAAGCGAAGCGCAACGCGGGGTAGAAGGACGTGCCATCACACCGCAGTACTCCGAAGGAGTACCACAACGCTTGCCATGCCGTGCCGTATCATACCATGCCATACCATACCATACCATACCATGCCATGCCATACCATACCATGCCATGCCATGCCATGCCATACCGTACCCCGTGTTACGCTTCGCTTACACGGGGTTATCCATGTTTACCTCCTTCGGAGGTTTTTATCTGCTTTCATATAAAAATTTAGATGCGTTGACCCTGAATTGCATACATAAAATTTTTTTTTCAATAAAATATTGCTTACTTTTGCACTCGAAATTTTAATCGCATCATCGTGCAATTGTTTTCGCACATAAAATTTGTATTGTTTGCAGGCGTAATACCCCTTACTTGCAGGCGCAGTACCCCATACTTGCAGGCGCAGTACCCCATACTTGCAGGCGCGGTACCCCATACTTGCAGGCGCAGTACCCCATACTTGCAGGCGCGGTACCCCATACTTGCAGGCGCGGTACCCCATACTTGCAGGCGCAGTACCCATACTTGCAGGCGCGGTACCCCATACTTGCAGGCGCGGTACCCCATACTTGCAGGCGCGGTACCCCATACTTGCAGGCGCAGTACCCCATACTTGCAGGCGCGGTACCACATACTTGCAGGCGCAGTACCCTATACTTGCAGGCGTGGTACCATATACTTGCAGGCGCGGTATATTTCATTCGCCAGCGCTATCAGATGAAACTTAATCAACAATTTATATTAACTTTAAAAATCAAACAAAAATGAGTGGTAAAAATTACATTCCAAGTAGCGACAGAGCCTTTGTCGTATGGGCTACAAATCTGTTACAATTCGCCGAGGGTCAGGCAAACTATAGCCGTTGGCGCATCATGGGTCCCGATGAAGAATTAGCGGACCTGTTAGCGGACTTCACCAGAAAACTGAATGACTGCGACGACCCCGGCCGTACCCCGATACAAATAGTGGCCAAAAACGTAGCGAGGAAAAAACTCGAAAAAGCGCTCCGTAACTTTGTACAGGGCTTTCTGATGCGCAACACGCTGGTGAACGAAGAAGACCGGCGGACGATGCAAATTCCGGTACGCGACGTCATCCCCACCAACGTGCCGCCGCCCGTCACGCAACCCGACGGAGCCCTCGCCTTCCCGGGAATCGGACTGATTGAAATGCGCAACATCCGCCCGATAGCCGAAAAACCCGATGCAAGAGCCGGATATGGCGTGCGAATCTATTACGGAATCCTGGGCGAAGCCACCAAAACCGACAAGTTCAGGCTCACCACGCGCCCCGAAACCGGACAGGATTTGCCGCACTCCGTATTTACCCGGAAAACCCGGTACCTCTTCGACTTCACCCTCGACCGCCATAAAGAAGCATTTTTCTGCATGAGGTACGAAAACTCAAAAGGCAATCCCGGTCCGTGGGGGAAAATGTATTCGGCGTCAATACCGTAAAAAGTTCGTCATCTATTCGGTTATATTCAGTTATTTTTTTGGTTATCTTTATGGCGTTTATCAAGTATCAATCACTAAACCGGTAATATCATGCAAAATATCAAACAATTCATTGAAACCAACCAACAACGTTTTATGGAGGAATTATTCGGACTACTCCGTATTCCTTCTATCAGTTCGGAAGAGAGGCACAAGCCCGACATGACGAGGACGGCGGAATATTGGGTACAACTGCTGTTAATGGCAGGCGCTGACAAGGCAGAAGTGATGCCTACCACCGGAAATCCTGTGGTATATGGCGAAAAAATCATCGATACAGGGTTACCTACGGTATTGGTGTACGGGCATTATGATGTGATGCCCGTCGACCCGGTTGAATTGTGGCACAGTTCGCCATTTGAACCCGAAATACGCGACGGGAAAATATATGCCCGTGGCGCCGACGATGACAAAGGACAAAGCTTCATTCATGTCAAGGCTTTCGAGTATATGGTACAAAACGGGGCATTGCCCTGTAATGTCAAATTTATGATAGAAGGCGAGGAGGAAGTCGGTTCGGCGGCATTGACCATCTGGTGTGCAGAACACAAAGAAATGCTGAAGGCTGATATAATCATAGTGTCTGACACGACGATGATAGGACCGGATACGCCTTCGATCACTTGCGGACTACGCGGAATTGCCTATCTCGAAGTAGAAGTAACAAGCCCCAACCGCGATTTACATTCGGGACTTTTCGGCGGCGCAGTGGCTAATCCCATCAACATTTTGGCGCAGATGATCGCTTCACTGCATGATGAACAGGGACGTGTCACGGTCAAAGGATTTTACGATGATGTAAAGGTTTTGAGCGATGCCGAACGCGCTGAACTCAACCAGGCGCCTTTTGACCTCAATCAATACAAAAAAACGCTCGGTATCGACAATATTCATGGAGAAGAAGGATATACCACCCTCGAACGTATCGGTATCAGACCAACGCTTGATGTTTGCGGTATCTGGGGAGGTTATACCGGCGAAGGTTCAAAAACCGTACTCCCGTCAAAGGCTTTCGCGAAAATATCCATGCGCCTCGTTCCCAATCAGGACCACGAAAAGATTGCCCAACTGTTTACGGAACATTTTCTGTCCATTGCGCCCGACTGTGTGGCAGTAAAGGTTACCAACCTGCATGGCGGTCAGGCTTACGTGTCGCCAACTGATTCGGTGGCTTACCGGGCAGCGGCAAAAGCGTTGGAAGCAACCTTTGGTAAACGTCCAATACCCGTATACAGCGGTGGAAGCATTCCGGTCATCGCCACTTTCGAAAAAGAGCTGGGTATCAAAACTATCTTAATGGGATTCGGGTTAGACACCGATGCAATCCATTCGCCCAACGAAAACTTTCCGTTGTCCAATATTTTCAAAGGAATAGAAAGCGTTGTTCAGTTTTTTAAAAATTTTACAGGTATGTTTTCTCATGAAACTGTTCTGTGAAAACATATTTTATTATGGTGATTCGCCTGGGATTCGAACCCAGGACCCCATCCTTAAAAGGGATGTGCTCTACCTGCTGAGCTAGCGAATCGTTTTTCAAAAAGCGGGGCAAAGGTAAGGCCTTTTTTGGTAGTACCAAATGTAATCTGAAAAAATTTAGTATTTATATACATCTATTTGGGCTGAACCTTCGAAACCAAAAGATAATATAACCACGGGATATACCGTTTGAAATATATCATGAGCAGGTCTTTTTTGCCGATGTACACCTCTTTTTTGTTTTTACGTACTGCTTTGATGATTTTTCGGGCGCAGGTTTCGGCTGTGATACCGCCGGCTTGCCCGTGATCCATAATACCGTGCGGCATGCCGTCTTTGGTTAGTGCGTTAAGCGATACGTCGGTGAGGATACGCCCCGGACATACCAGGGTTACGCGGATTCCCTGTGTATGCAGTTCAGCCCACACCGTTTCGTAGAAACCGTGCATCGCGTGTTTGGCTGCCGAATATGCCGAACGCATCGGAAATCCAAATATGCCTACAATACTGCTGATACCGACGATGTGTCCGCCGCCGCGGGCAACCATTGCTGGCAGCAACTTCTTGGTAAGTATCACTCCGCTGAAATAATCCACTTCCATGATTCGTCGGTCAACGGATACATCGGTTTCGATAACTAATGAACGTTGGCTGATGCCCCCGTTGTTCACTAATATATCGATGACGCCAAACTGTTGCAACATGCGATCGGCCATCGCTTCAATATCTTCCTGACGCGACAAGTCGAGCGGCGCTACGGTACACCGGTTGCTGAAGGTACATGCGGCTTTCACCCTGTCTAATTCGCTTTCGCGCCTGGCCGATAAAATCAGATGAGCGCCAAGTTTCGACCACTCGTATGCCAGCGCTTCGCCAATCCCCGACGATGCGCCTGTTATCCAAATTACTTTTCCTTCAAACATTTGATTATGATTTTTGCAAAAGTAACATTTACATTCTTTTAATAGAATGTAACCTGTGCGTATACCTGTTTTCTGTTTCGCTGAATATTCCCTGTGCATCGAAGCGGTCAATCCGTACACGTCCCGAAGCGTGAATGATGCTGCTTGCATCGCACAGGAGGCCGGTATGTACTATTTTTCCGTTGTCGTCGCAGAAAAATGCAATATCGTTGGTGGTGGCTATTTCAGGCGTGACTTCGCGTCCTACATTCACCTGTTGCGAAGCATCCCTCGGAAGCCAGTGTCCTGCCATGCGGCAAACAATTTGTATCAATCCCGAACAATCTATTCCAAATATGGTTTTTCCGCCCCAGAGGAAGGGCGCATTGAGGTATTGCCAGGCGTATATCACAAGCCCGCCTCTTTCGGGCTGAGTCATGCCGCCACAGAATGTATATTTTTCTCCGGCTAATTGAAAGGTTGAATGCTCAAGGGTAGCCGGAAGGAGGCTTCCGCCCGGCAGATGTACTTGTCTGTCGCCCACGGAGCAGATGGCATAAGGCGAACATATCACGTTTGGCGCAAGGGTGAGCGGGAAATCATCGGGAAAATCGCTCATCATATCTGACGAAATCCAACCCTGATAAGCGTCTATTCCCGACCGGATGTGCATCCATTTTTCTGTCTTCTCAATGATGACAAAATATTCGCCGAACAGTAGTTGCGACGTCATTTCACTTTTTTCCGAAGGTTCGGCCCTCATCGGGATAATACTTAATAAACTGATACCTGTATTTTTCATTTTTTCTTATAATAATTCGTAACTGCTGATTTGTACCGGAGCCTGCAACATGGGTAACATCCTTTCGAGAAGGATACCGTTGCGGTTGTCGTATTCGTAGCCGAAAGTAGCGCGTATGCCCATCAGGATAAACTGTACGGCGCGGTCGATCGCTATGGGCAAACTGTCGCCCTGCATGAGCGAACCGGTGATAACGCTGGTAAACGTATCGCCCGTACCCGGATAATGGGCAGGAAAATAGAGGCACGAAACTTTCCAGAAATGTTTGGTTCGTTTGTCGTAAGCGACTACCGATGTAGTTTTTGCCGATGGATTTTCGGGGACGCCCGTCACGATAACTATTTCAGGACCATATTCAGCCAATCTTACCAAATGTTCCTTCAATTCGTCCAAAGGTACCAATTCCTTGTAGGGCTTGCCGAGCAACATAAAAAGTTCCGTAAGGTTTGGCGTAATTACTACTGCCTTACGGATGAGTATGCGCATCTGAGCAATCATTTCTTCGTTGAGTGAAGCGTACAGTTTGCCATTATCGCCCAACACGGGGTCAACTACAACCAATTGCCCCTCGCCGGCAAAATCATCAATCAGATTGGCTACGATAGTTGCTTGTCGCGGCGAACCAAGATAACCGCTGTATACGGCGTCGAATTGAAGTCCGAGTTGTTTCCAGTGGTTCACAAAAAGTGACATCTGGTCGGTGAGGTCAAGAAAACTAAATCCGGGATATTGCGTATGCGACGACAATACCGCCGTAGGTAACGGGCAAACCTCTATACCCATTGACGAAAGTATAGGAATGGCTACTGTTAAGGATACCCGACCACACCCCGAGAGGTCGTGAACAGCCGCTACCTTTTTTACCGGATGCTGCATTTTTGAATATTATTATCTTTCTGGTGGTCTGTTAGGACCGCCTTCGTCAACCCTGTACCGAATATTTTGCAACAGGTAATTGCGAAACCCCATCTCGGCGACGTACAGATTCATGACTTTTCGCGATGACAACACTTTCCTGAATCTGGCGTCGTACTCGGCCGGTAATGCCGCTTCCTGCTGCTGGATGGCTACCAGCCGGTTGAGTTGCTCGGCGATTTGCCGCTCAGTCAGGTTATCCGAATGATTCATGAACCTTTGAATAATCGACGCCCGTTCTTCGAATAAGGCAGTACGTTTGTTTTCCATCTCGTTGTAGATGGGCCAAAATTGCTGCGCTTCTTCGGGGGTCAAACCAATTTTTTCGGTAAGATACGCAATACGTTCTACCTGTACCCGTTCGCCCGTTACTCCGCTACGAACAACTGTAGCACGACGCTCAGACGCACCGGGTCCCTGCGCTTCGACTTGCAAAGATATGAAAAAAAATAATATCAAACTGAAAATTAATCTGGACATGGCTAATATTTTTGAATGGATGGTTATGGACTAAGGTATGAAAAATGCTTCGTTATCAAAAGAGTGAAGAATGGCTGCCACGCTGATATTATCGCGTTCGAGAAAGGCGATAATGGCTTCGTCTTCTTCGGAATAACCGGTTTCATGATACATGAAACCTTCGGGTATGGCGATGTCCAACGATTCGGCAAGCAGGGTTGCCTCATCCGACGCATAGAGCCACTGGTAAAAATCATTGTCGGGAAGCGATTCGGCAATCACGAACTGAGGTTCCGAATATCGCATATACAAAGTTGCTCCGGTGAAAATGAACAGAAGGCAGGCAGCGGCGGCAAGCATTGTTCGAATGTTGAGCGTCCGGACGTTGTGTGTTCGGACGTTGTGTGTTCGGACGAGGTTGTACCTCTCTTCAGCCTCTACACGGCTCATGATACGTTCCTGCAAGGTTTCAAAATATCCGTCGGGAACCGTAAACGGATTCACCTGGTTACTAAAAATATCCTTTTTCATGTTATTCTATTTTTAATCAAAAATCATCAATCAAAAATCAAAAATTGCTTATTTCAAACCACTCTTTTATCTTTTTCACCGCATGATGATAAGATGCTTTGAGCGCACCAACCGATGTTCCGAGTATTTCTGACATCTCTTCGTAGGGCATCTCTTCGAAATACTTCATGTTGAACACCAACCTTTGTTTTTCGGGCAAACTCAGTATGGCTTTTTGCAGCTGAAGCTGCAACTCGTCGCCCGAAAAATACGCATCGTGATGCAATGACTGCGACAACTCATATCCAACATCTTCCACTGACATCATTTGCCTGCTCCGCTTCTGGTTCAGAAAATTGATGGACTCGTTGGTTGCGATGCGGTACAGCCACGTGTACAACTGCGATTCACCCTTGAATAATTCCAAACCCTTCCACGCCTTCACAAATGTATTCTGCAACACATCATCCGCGTCTTCGTGTATGACCACCATTTTACGAATGTGCCAATAGAGACGTTCCCTGTACCGGGCAACCAACGCGTTGAAAGCGCTATTACGGCTGCTTTCGTCGCGGAGACGTTCCAATAATTCATCATCACTATATGCGCCCATCTTTTTGTCTGCTTTTGATTGCAAAAGAAGACATTTTTTAGTTATTTGACATTTTTTTTCGTAAAAAGTTTAATGGGATAGAAAAAAAAATCGTAATTATTTTTTGTATGCAACTCATGTTATTTCGCAGGGATAATCCGGTTCCATGCCGGCGTTTCCCATTCCAGCAGATTCTTCACGAAAAAGTCGCGCCGTTTGCGTTCGCCGTAATCGCCGCCCAGAGAATGTCCCATGTTGGGTACCATGACAAATTCAAATTCCTTGTTGTGATTGATCAATTCATTGACTACCTGCAAGGTTGACGATGGATCGACATTGTTATCTAATTCGCCGAGGATGAGCATCAATTTCCCCTGTAAACGGTAAGCGTTACACACATTGGAACTCTCTTCGTAGTGCGGTCCGATGGGATATCCCATCCATTGTTCGTTCCACCATATCTTGTCCATACGGTTATCGTGGCATCCACACGACGACACGGCTACCTTGTAAAATTCAGGATGGAAAAGAACGCCTCCCATGGAGGTTTGCCCGCCTGCTGAACTGCCATATATTCCTACCCTGTCCAGATCCATTTCGGGGTAACGCTGTGCAGCAGTCCGCATCCATGCTATGCGATCGGGGAAACCGGCGTCTTTCAGGTTTTTCCAGCACACATCATGAAATGCTTTCGATCGGTTAGCCGTTCCCATACCATCCACCATTACCGTGATGAAGCCTATTTGGGTAAACCCTGCGGTACGCACCGCAGGCGAAAAAGTCTTGGGAACAAACGAGTCGTGCGGCCCGGCATAGACATATTCCACCACAGGATATTTTTTAGCCGGATCAAAATCGTCGGGACGGATGATGATACCCCAAATATCGGTTTTCCCGTCACGTCCCTTCGCCGTAAAGACTTCGGGCATCCGCCATCCGGCTTCCAACAATCCGCTGATATCCGCTTTTTCTAATTCCATCAATATTTTTCCGTCGGTAGCCGAAC
>Ga0123353_10014902_pt1 | contig 11249 bp, 6 predicted proteins | sample TergutLab28metaG_3_FD_92763 | JGI IMG/M metagenome (GOLD analysis project Ga0123353, IMG submission 92763) | Labiotermes labralis P3 segment gut microbial communities from Petit-Saut dam, French Guiana - Lab288 P3 | ecosystem: Host-associated > Arthropoda: Insects > Digestive system > Gut ... | reverse complement strand
TCTGGATAAAGGAAAATCTGGAAGGATGCGAGGATCCGAGAAGCATCGGAAAAGCATTGAACGGGAAATACGAAGGAGCATGGAGATACCGTATCGGCGAATACAGAGTGATCGCAGAGATTCGGGATAAAGAGTTGATAGTTATCGTGATAGACATCGGACCGAGAAAGAACATCTACAAATGATCTCAGAAGATACTGGTCAACGATCTGATCAACATACTGACGATTTTTCTTGTAGAAAGTCCCTTACCATAACGAACAGCGGACCTTTCCATCGTTTGAATTAGTAAGTATAAATACTATAGCATTTTACGAATGGCCATGTGCGGGTTGTTCAACAAGAAGAAAGAGTTCAACGAGTGTAAGGAACTGGCGGAATCCGGCGATATCGATGCGCAGTTGAGACTGGGGGACATGTACCTCAAGGGCCGCGGAATCAAAAAGGATCGTGACGAGGGCATGAAATGGCATATAGTTGCGGCAGAGAACGGTAGCGTGGACGCACAGTATCAGCTGGGCATATACCATTACTCCCAGGTGATGCACAAAGAGGCCGTCAAATGGCTGTCGGCGGCAGCTGAGAACGGACACGCGAATGCACAGGTGATGATCGGATACTGCTATCACGAAGGGAACGGTGTTCGACAGGATATCAAACAGGCGATGCGTTGGTACGAGAAGGCAGCTGAACAGGGCGATATGACCGCACAGATCGTCCTCGGTAACATGTACGGCGCCGGCGAGGGCGTTGAAGCGGATCAGGTGAAAGCGATAGGATGGTACAAGCTGGCCGCGGAACAGGGTGACGCTCACTCTCAATTCATACTCGGTATCGCCTGTTTCGCAGGGACGGGCGTACCGCAGGACGTCGAAACAGCGATACGATGGCTCATCAAAGCGGCGAAACAGGGCGAGAAGGGTGCCATAGAGGAACTGAAAAAGTTAGGGATCGATAAGAAACTCCTGTGATCCCTGCGCGAAAGGTCATCTTAAGACGTCCGCTGAGTTGCGCACGGATGCTGTTCGCCGATCGATCTCATTCCTTTCTGAGACAGACCGGCAGGTTCATCTTCACGTCCCTGTGGAACGCGACACATTCACAGCACTTACCATGCCTCGGACATTCTAAGTTCATGCACGAACAATTTCTCGTAGCTCTTGTGCACTCTTCCATGGTTATCACCGTTACATTGTCGTTCCAAGATTTAACGATTCGTGCGCGTCCGCGGGCCTTTCACGCGTCCGCGGCGTTGCGTTATAATACAACATAACGCATATGTACGATATCAGTGGGATGCGCATGGGAATAAAACTTGAGGTCGCGGTAGGTCCGGCTGTAAGCTCTGCGACGAAGGACCGAATGCCCGTAATAAAAAGTCTGGCCGTAGGCAACGAATCCGACACCGCCGTTGAGGATCTGAGGATCAAGATCACATCGGAACCTCGTTTCTCGATGGCGAAGACGATCAACGTCAAACGTCTGGAGCCGAACGAGAGGATAAGGATCAAGAACGCCGACATCCGTCCGCTGGACGATGTCCTGGCCGCCGTCACTGAAAGGACCGCCGGCACCGTCATCGTTTCAGCGGAACTGTCCGATGAGACGGTTGCCGAGGAGCGTCTTCCTATAACGTTGCTTCCGGGGAACGAATGGTTAGGCATAGAACTCCCGGAAATGGCGGCAGCATTCATAACCCCGCGCGACCCGGCCGTCCTGAGGATAGCTGCGAACGCCGCCAGACTGCTGGGCGCATGGACCGGCGATACGACGATGGACCGTTATGCGTCCGGTAACCCTGAAATCATAAAGAGGGACGCGGAAGCGTTGTACCGGGCGTTGCAGACCCTTGACATAAGGGGGACGATGAGCAAGGACATCGCCAGGACCGGCTGTAAGGTGTCGAACGCCGACACCATAATGACGAACGGCACGGGAACATCATTCGATCTTACATTGCTCTTCCTGTCATGCGCCGGATCGATCGGACTGAACGCCCTTCTCATATTCACTAAAACGCGCACAGTGGCCGGTGTGTGGACCGATAACGCATCACCGGATGATCATTCCGATCTCGCATCGATAACACGGGCGGTCCGCGACGGGACGCTGATGCTGGTGGACTGTGACGGTGTGGCATCCAACAAGAGGATGGACATGGAAGCGTCCGAATCATCCGCGAAGAGCGCATTGCTGAACGAAAGTGATTTTCTCACGGCCATCAACATAAGGTCTCTGTATGCGAACGAGACGGCATCCTCCGGTCAGAAAGCATCTGGAAAGGTTGACGAGAGTGACGGCAGGGTGAAGGACGACCTCACGATGATGGAATCATGGGAGACCCGTCTTCTCGATCTCTCATTCGAGAACGAATTGCTCAGAATAAAAATGACGGACACCCTGTTGCCGATAATGATAGACAACCTCGCCGTTCTAAGGGATGCAGTATCCACAGGTAATGTGTTCACAGTACTCGGAAAACCGGCGGAATGGGACGGGCGTGTGATGAACGAGACACCGTTCGAAGTGTCGAAGCATATCGGCAGGTACGAAGTACTGATAGAACAGGAATTGAGACAGGGGCAGATAAGGACACCATACGGCGAGAAGGATGTGAAGAAACGTCTGGCCAGGATGCACAGGATGTCCAAGGCGAGCGAGGACAACTGCAAAAATACGTTATTCTTTGTCATGGGGCTGCTGAAATGGTTCGACAGTGCCGGTGATACGATATATTCGCCGTTGGTGATGATGCCCGCCAGCACTTATATGCGAACTGTCAACGATGCCGTCGAGGTTATGGCGAAGGATGACGAATCCGTCATCAACAAGACGCTTATCGAGAAGCTCAGGCGCGCTCACGGTATCGACCTGTCGTTGGACCCGTTACCTATGGACAGGGGCGGTGTGAATCTGAAGCGTGTATTCGAGACCGTTAACGACGCGATCAGAACGATGGACGGATGGAGTGTCATCGAGGGCGCGTTCATAGGGATATTCAGGCCCAGCCGTTACGAGATATGGAACGACCTGCGCAACCGTTCCGAGAGTCTTTTCTCGAACAAACTCACAAAGAGCATAATCGACGGGAAACTTGCATGGGACCCGGCACCGATAGAGGATCCCGACCTTTACAAGAAACCGATGTTCGTGCTGAGCGCGAATCGATCGCAAACGACAGCGGTCAAGGCGGCGATGAACGACAGGACGTTCGTTGTTCGCTCCCCTCCCAGTTCCGGAAGGACGCAGACCATGGCCAATCTGATGGCACATGCGATGTATAACAAAAAGACAGTGCTCCTCGTATCCGAGAAGGACGAATCCATGGCCTCGCTCAAGAAGCGCCTTGACAGTGTGAACTTAGGGAAGTTCTGCCTTCATCTGACCACCGCCAATGCCGATAAGAAACGTGTGCTCGATGAGTTCCGGGCGGTACTGGATGCTGCGGCGGTCAAACATGAGGCCAATTACAGATCGGCAGCGGAGAACATCGAGAGGATGTGCTACGAACTCGGTGAACCGCTGCGTGCAACCAAAAAAGTAAGGAACTGCGGGTTGACGATATACGACATGATCGTCCGGTACGGTTCCCTTGACAGGAAGAGGGCGGTGAACATAGACATACCGCACGAGGTCATCAGAACGATCACGCCCGGCTCCATAGAGAGATGGGAGAGGATGGTCAAAGAGCTCATAGCATCCGCCGAGACGCTTGGACATCCGATGCATCATCCGCTCTCGGACATCGGTATGACGTCGTTCAGCCCCGGTACGGATGCCGAGGTCATAGAAACACTCAAAGAGTGGACCGACGCCGGCGCTGCCGCCGGCACCGTATCTGATTCGCTTGTGTCCATCATGGGACCGGAATGCGGCTCACGGAACTTCGCTGAACTTCTCGTCTCTCTTGATGAATTGCCGGAGGACATCGTCGGCGGTGAACTGACCGGATGGAACATGAAGATACGCGAACTGCTGAAAGTGACGAGACAATCTTTCGAGATCGTCAACAACCTCAGGAGGACGTTCGCCTTCGACGCCATCGTAGATGATGTGAGCTCCCTGAACAAGAGTCACGAACGCATGTCAGCTGCGCTGAACGAACTGAACGGAGCGGACCTGGAAGGCATAGACACCGCTGACATGCGACTGTACGTGGATGAGGTACTCTCCGTCAAAGATAAAATGGAGACATCGCTGGCACTCTCACGCGAAGTGAGGAAGGAATGGAATGATTCCATCCTTTCCGTGGATGTGAACGCACTCATAGACAGATGGAAGAAGGTCAGCGAGAAGAAGTTATTCGCCGGAGGCGCGAAGAAGGCGTTCATGAACGAAATGGCCGAACATCTCAGGAACAAGAACGCCGCATTCGAGAGGATCGTAACGATAATAAGACCGGTCGAGGAGTACGCTAGATCGATCAATCATGCGAAGGCCGCGCTGGCCGATATCGATGTGCTTGAGGGCGGCCGATACGCGTACATGGCGGACCATTGCCGCCATCTCGAGAAGATAAACGACCTGGTCACCGAGAAGACGGAGCTTTTGAGCGGGTTCGAGGACCCGGACATCCTGTGCGGAATATACGCAACAGATCCGAAGGCGAAGGAATACGCAAGGTCGCTCGTCTCGCTATCGAAGGAATTGGACAAACGCAGAGCGGTCGTCGAAAGGCTGCTCGTTACAGACATATCAAGGATCGTTGACCGCGAGGACATGGACTGCTGGCAGGCCCTGTGCAGAAAATGGATCGCCGGCATCAGCGATCTCGAGAAGATAACGGAATGGAACAGGTGCCGCGCCGCACTGAGAAGTGAGGGCCTCGGGTGTGTTGCCGACGCCTATATGAACGGAATGGACCACGATGTTGCGCTCGTCTCGTTCCGGTCGTCCGTATATCTGCACCTGATGGACGCATACATATCCAGTGAGCCGTCGTTCGCGTCGTTCGATGCGACCGTCTACGAAGAGAGGGCGGTAAAGTTCAGAGCGGCGATGGAACGTTTCATGCCCATATGCAGACGTGAGGTGGATTCCATGATATCGTCGAGAGTTCCTGACGCAACGTCGTCCGACTCCGCGGAACTGCAGATACTGCAGAACGCCATATCCACCGGCGGACGGAACGTCACGATAAGGAGTCTGCTGAGCGACATCAGACATATTCTTCCGGACCTGTTCCCGTGCATACTGACCGGACCGTCGTCGGTACCGCACTATCTGGCGGATGACGTTATGTTCGATATCGTCGTGATAGATGATGCGATGTTCATGCCCACCGACAAGGCGGTGGGCATAATCGCCAGAGGCAGCAACGCAGTGATCGTCGGCGATCCGCTCCATATACCGCCTGTTATCAAAACAGGCGACGGTTCGACGGAGGTCGGGAGCATAATGGACGAATGCCTCTCGCTCGGTCTGCCGGTGTGCGATATGAAATGGGCGTACAACGACGAGGCCATGGTCGAATTCTGTAACAACGTGTTCTGGGACAACCGTATAAACACGTTCCCGCCGTCCTCGAACAACGTCACCGGCGCCGGTATCAAGGGAGTGTACGTGAACGCACGCAGCGACATACCTAACGAATCGGAAGCGGAGATGATCGTCGAGAGAGTGATGGCCTTACTGAGGGACCGCGCCGACCAAAGGAAGAGCGTCGGCGTGATAACATTCAGTGAATCACAGAAACAGTTGATCGACGAACTCCTGAAGAAGGAGATACAAAGGTACCCGGCACTGAGCGATGTGATGTACTCGGACGACACCCCGTTGTTCGTAAGGCTCGCGGACAGCATACAAGGTTACGAGAGGGACGTGATACTCATTTCCGTCGGAATATGGAAGGACGGTAACGGTAACTTGTCGGATATGTCACCGCTTGACGGAAGGCACGGCGACAGGATACTGAATGCGGCGCTCTCAAGCTCCAGAGAGGAGGTGGCGGTGTTCACCACTCTCAGATCGACGGACATACCTGACAGTGAATCGATCGGCATAAGATCGCTGAAGGCGCTGCTCGAATATACGGAATCCGGCATGAAAGTTACAGAGAAACCCGCGGACGGGCTACGGGATGCCGTCGCTGATGCGTTGACGGAACGCGGATACACGATAAGGAAGAACATCGGTTCGTCCAGAGCGACGATAGACATAGGCATCGTCGACCCGAGGGATCCGGACAGATTCCTGCTGGGCATATTACTTGACGGAGGGGAGTTCGTAAGCATCAGCGCAGTGGACACCAACTACGAACATGCGCGCATGCTCAGCAACATGGGATGGTCCGTTCACCGTTTGTGGGCGATGGACTGGGTGAACGACCCGAAGAAGGAGCTGGACAGGATCGCCGAGGCGGTCCGAAAGCGGTCGACGGAATCAGCGGAAACACCGTCAGCACAGGCGATCCTCGACGTGATGATGGTCTCCAACCCGGCGGTAAGACCTGTAACGGTCCGCACCGATCTGGGACGGCGTGTCAGGCAGCTTTACACGAAGGCTGCCATAATGGAGAAGACCGTCAGCATGGAGGCACTCTTCTCGAACAGCAGCAAGAACATGATAGAGAGGGACGTCGTCAAGATAGTCGGTGCCGAAGCACCGATAACAGCGGAGAACGTCGCACGGAGACTGTGCGACGCATACGGGATAAACGAACCGTCCAAGAAGCTGATAGATTATCTCTCCGATCTCACGGACACGATGAGCATAAGCTCTATGCTCACGCCGTGGGGAGTGAAGATGTTATGGAACCACCTCCGTGATATGACCACTTACGACGTGTACCGCATCCCGCCGAAGGGCGAGAGCAGGAATGTACGGGATATATCGATAAGAGAGCAGATGAACGCTATCATTGAAATTGTGATAGAACACACCGAGATATACACCGATAATCTGATAACAAAGGTGGCAGAACTGTTCGGTAACGAAAGTACCACCGAATCGGAAAGGGAGATAATCATCATGTGCATCGAAAGAGCGGTGGAGGACGGTATGCTCAGGTCGGATGACAACGGCAAGATAATGCTGGGATGATAGGGGAACAATAAGTTAACGGCGAGAATTATTGTTACAATTTTGTATGATTTCAATCAAAACATCCTGTTTTGTTAGACTTACTGTAAAAGTAATTAAACGTCACACGGCCTATCTCCGACACATGCTGACGGACGAGTTTTCAAGTATAGATTCAAAGAGGGAATCGATTGTTCGATGCAGGTTCTCGGAAAGGTCGCTGACGCTCTCTTCATAACGAAGGAGGAGGCATACAGACCGGGCTCATGTTTCGGTGCCGGTATGCTCATGGGAGGAGCGTGCAGCGCGATAACCGGGTCGTTCATCGCGATTGGCATAAAGTATGGTAACTACGCACCGAACGACATGGATCAGAAGGCCATCGTCAACGCAAAACGGATGGAATTCCTCAAAAGGTTCAAGGAAGCATACGACGGAAAGGTCACATGCCCGGAACTGCTGAAAATAGATCTGATGGATCCCGAGAAAAGGAAGACCGCACATGACGACGGCACGATAGAGTGTGCATGTCCGAACTTCATAAGAACTGCGCTGAAGATTCTGAAGGACCTTCTCTGATACGTATAGTGAACATCCGTTTCACTCCTGTCCCGACGGCATCATCGTTTCGTTCCGTCGGAGGGAGGCAGGATCGCCATCGGTGCCATCGTGCTCACAATCATTTGAATTTCTGGATCGCTTTTTCGGCAATCTGCTCCTCGGAGAGAAGAATGTCCTAAGGAACAGGGACATGCATATCAGCCAGGATAAAAACAAACATAATGCAAAATAAAGCGCAAAAAGAAGTGACTGAATTTGAACGCTTACTTCTGCAGCAGCATCTGGCTCGATGCATTCAAGTGATTCGGACAATGAGGTTACAGCGCTGACGATTCAATACATTCCATCGAGTACCATCCGCCCTCCGGCCCTCTTCCGGGAGGGTTCGGGAGCTGATCGTTCAAAGCTGAGGAACTTCAATTCCGGAGCTGAGGGATAACGGCTATTTCTGATCTCGTCGATCATATCATGAAGGTCTTTGTTGAAAAGAAGGTTGTTGTCGGTCGTATAGATCTTATGGCACTGATTATCGATTATGGCGTCAGCCACGATAAGTGCATCCATTGGACTGATATTATCTTGGGTGAACCCTGTGGAACAACAACATCGATCCATGAACTTTTTCGCATAAAGAAACGCGTCACCGGTCGTACCGAACCATATCAATTCTATTACACCGTCCGCAATAAGTTTTTCGAGTCGCATGAATGCATCTCTCTTCACCTCCGTTGTCCTCTTCTGATTTATTATCAGAAAAGCCTCACCGATGACCGGAATGGGGACTCTGAACCGTTCTTTCCTCTTACCCTGTACTATTCTTCTGAGGACCTTTTCATTGTCCCTGTAGACATCGTCGGTCGTATCGATGAGTGCTACCAGATAACATGTGTCTAGATAGCATACTTTGGTATTGTTATTAATTCCGCTGCCTCCTTTATCTTTTCTTCCAGGTGAGGCTTTATATTAATTACAAATTCCATGAGTTCGGCTTTTTCTTTCATCTTTGGGTTGTGTTTTAATGCCAATAAAAGTGTAGCATACGCTTCTACGAACGGCGCGCCTTTGGACATTAGGTCTGAAACTTCATCTATGAGTTCGCTTTTGACATCGGTTTCGTACGATATGCCTTTCTCCAGTAACTCGTAATAGTCATCGGCCAGTTCTCTGGAATACGGCCCTCTGATGTACATTCCGAAATTGTATCTTGGGCATACTCCCTTTTCGTTCAATATGAAACATCCTTTCTGCATGAGCAGGCGGTCCTTGAAATTATCCACATTCAACTTCTTTTTTCCCATTGCCTTGGCAACGGCTGATATGAGGTTTTCCGCTCCTTCTCTTGGCATTTTTTCATGTCTCCTATTACTATGGATCATACCCTCATAGACATCTCAAACTTCGTGGATCGGACTAACGTACAAACTCTGTAGAAGTCCCGACCCGCAATGAAGTAGACTCTTGATTTGTAATTAAATTTTACTATCTAACATGTAATTATTTGGAACAATTTCATAACGCTGATGTATCCTTTTATGCTGTTTTCTCCGTTAATTGACATGATTTTTCAACGGTTCTTTGTGAATATCATGAATATCTTATAATCGTGCACACTGCTTACAAGTGTTACTTTTATTTGTGTTCTTATGTATTCATGAACAAGTAGATAATTGTTCAAAAACCTTAGGTAAAAACGGTCTTGCGAAAGGGGAAGCCGGCCGGGGCCAGCGTTTATTTTCAGTTTAGCGGTTCCGAACAGTACGGACAGAACTTCGGCGTCCTCGGTAGATTCAGTTCCTCACCGCAGTACTGGCATCTGGAGAACGCTTTGCCCCGCTCGTGACCGTGGGTGCCGCTACCGTGTCAGGCCCGTCTTGTTCCGTATGTGTGCATCTATGTATTCTTTATGCACCATACGGCGTATAACGGTACTGATCTTATTCCTTTCATGAGACCGAAGTTCCTTGAAGAGATCCTTATTGCTTTCTCTATTCCGTATCTTGTCCTGAATGTCTCTAAACTTTGAGATCTTACATCATTCCCAGATTTTGCCTCGATCGGGATCACTTGATCCTCGATCTGTATCACAAAATCCAATTCCGCCTTGTTGTTGCTTTCCCAATAATAGAATTTATGTCCGTTAGCCCTTAACTCCTGAGCAACGTAGTTTTCCGTCAATGCACCTTTTGCAGCCTCTCCCGCCGTCTTTCCAAGAACAGAAAGATATGAATTATTGCTCTTCGCAGAATACAATCCTACATCGCTCATATACACCTTGAACGATAAGAAATCCTCATAGTTCGCAAGCGGCTCCTTACCGTCGGTAACCCTATTGCATTTGATTACTACCGCCGCTTTCTCCAGCCAGTCCAATGAAAATTCATAATCCTTCGCTCTTGCTCCGCTTTTGATCAGAGCATACTGGAACTTCCTGTTCTCTTTGGCAAGCTGGGACGGTAACGTATTGTAAACAGCTTCATTTCTGATTGCTTGTGTCTTCGTTTCCGTGTACTTGTTCATATCAAGAATGTAATTATTGCATATTGAGAGCTGTTTTGCTTTCACAAGAGTGTAGTTATTCGTTTTCTTATATTCCGTGACCGCCTCCGGCATCCCTCCGATCACCAGGTATTGTAAGAACAGATCCAATGCCTGCTGATGCAGGCCCTCTTCCATCGCCGAATTCTTATCGAATCTCTCTTTTATCAGAGGTATCAATCTCGGGTTGAATTCCATCAGGAACTCTTCGAAGTTCAACGGATGCATTTGCAACTCGTCCACTTTACCGACAGGGAATGGATGCGGTGCATCTTCATCGGTACGTTTTCTCTTTAGTGCCACGCCGAGCAGGCTTCCGGCGGCGATTATGTGATACTCTTGTGCAGTTTCCTGAAACCTTTTCAGCGAACTGAGGGCGGCGGGGCAGGATTGGATCTCATCGAAAACGATCAGCGTGTTACCGGGCGAGATCGTCTGGTTGATATTGGCCTCCAATTTTGTGATGAGAGATCGTATGGATGATATGCCATTCTCAAAGAGTTCGCACAGCCCGGGGTTGTTGTCGAAATAGAAGTAAGCGACAGATGCATAGTTCTTGGTGCCGAAATCCATGATGCTGTATGTTTTCCCTACCTGTCTCACGCCGTGTATTATCAGCGGTTTTTTATCTGCGTCATTCTTCCACCGCAGCAATTTTTCTTCAATGAGCCTTTTCATATCGGCGCCTCCTCTTACCTCTTTGCTGTGTGTGAGTATAGAAGAATGTGTATATAAAACACACTTTTAGGTATCCTAAAAATGTATATTAATAACACTTTTTGGTACCATTATGTTGCGGTCCGATACATTATTCGAGAGTTGTTCAAAGAGATGATGATCTTGAGATCCATATGCCGTCCATGTAATAAATGAGCAGAGATCCAATAAGAAAATGATAAAGGGAAAGCCGGCCGGGGCCGGCGTTTATTCTCAGCTTAGCGGTTCCGAACAGTACGGACAGAACTTCGGCGTCCTCGGTAAGTTCAGTTCCTCACCGCAGTACGGGCATCTGGAGAACGCTTTGCCTCCGCCCGCTGCTGCCGCAGGTGCTGCCGCCGGTGCTGCGGCAGGCGGTGCCTGCTGCTGCATGACCGGCGGTTTGCCGCATTCCTTACAGAACTTGTACGGATGGT
>Ga0123353_10014900_pt1 | contig 11249 bp, 7 predicted proteins | sample TergutLab28metaG_3_FD_92763 | JGI IMG/M metagenome (GOLD analysis project Ga0123353, IMG submission 92763) | Labiotermes labralis P3 segment gut microbial communities from Petit-Saut dam, French Guiana - Lab288 P3 | ecosystem: Host-associated > Arthropoda: Insects > Digestive system > Gut ... | reverse complement strand
TTTTTTTTTTTTTTTAATTTATCCTCTACACCAAAAAAAAAAAAAAACATCACATCATAACAACTTCTGCGGTGGGACATTCATGCTGATCATTGACTCTCAAGTCTGCTGGCTTATATCTCAACATATCCACACATCTTTAACTATACTATATGATATTAAAAATTTAAATTTTAACGTGTTTACAGATTTTATTACAACTTCAAACTTTATGTTAATGTCGTACCCCTTATAATACTTTAAATTTTATATAGGACGAGAACTCGTCCAATCTTACGGCATCGTAACATACATACTCCTTCCTTGATTTGTATTTAGCCTGAATGTAGCTTTTTAAAAGCCGAAACATGTTGCTGATATTTGTTGGAATGAATGATAATTAAGTTGTGTGTAGAGGCTGTATTCACAATTGTTTTGTTTACTAGTATAGTATAACACAAAGGTAATACGTTGCCCAAACACGTAGACACCAGTTCAATAGAATATGGTTCTGCTTTGGCCGGGCCCTTGTCTGGGGCGTTGGTAGGATGCAAGTTGCCGCCCTTAAATCAGTAAATAATCTGTCCTGAAACACGGGTGCCTTATAGCTCTAACAGAGCCGGGAAACCTTAGTAGGTATAGTGACTAGGCTGCATGCTGGACGGTCTGGGTTTCGAATACCGGCAGAGGCAAGAGATTTCCCTTTTGTCCAGAAACGTCCAAGCAGCTTTCTGCTGAATAATTTCTTTTCCGGGGGTAAAGCGGGCGGGACGTGATTAGAATTGTAACTCTACTACTTCTGTAAGCCTTCTTGGAATGGACAGGGATAAATTTCACGTTCCTTTAACACTGTTACCATGCCAGTGTGATGAATAAGAAGAGACATGCAGTCGCTATAATATATATTGAGTCTGCCTCTTTATCCGCAGTGCTGTAATAATCTGATATCGGGAGAAGATGGGAGATAAACGCCTGGGGTTCAATTCCTTTGACTTTTGTCTTGGAGTTCTTCATCGACTTTTCGGTAACCTCTTATATTTACTTGTACATTCTTCTGCCATTTCGGTACTGGCATTTGACGTTGACTTTCTTTCTCTTTTGAATTACTTTACTGAATTTCTTAATAATGGAAACATATTTTCTAAACCGAAGATAACGATGGCTCGAGGGTTTCAAATAGGAAGTCTGCTCTATTGGAAACACACAGACGTAGAGGTCGTTCACGCCGTAGGGGCAACGTTGCAAATGGAAGAGCGAAGTGGGCGGCCTTGCCATCGTTAGAGTTAACTGCTTTATAACCGTAACCAAAGAACTGCAATGGACTTCGTCTGGGTGAACCAAGGGCCCAAGAATTGGGTCTTTCTACTGCCTTGGGACTCTTGGAAACGGGGGCATTCATTGATTACCGCATGATGTGGGGAAAACGTTGAGTCGCACAGTGTTGATGGAAATTGTCGGCACAACTATGAAGCTGCAGGTAATCGCACGTGTTGGCATTTCGAAATAAATATTTTTGCACATTGTTTGTTCTGCGAAAAGAAATCGGTTACAATGAAACTAGCCTATAATGGAGCCACACGGGACGGGACTTTTTTTTCCGTTCCGTGCAGGGTATTTTTAATACAGGTACTTGAAGTTAAAGATCCTTGGGACTGTGAAATATTTCCACTGAAGACAGGCTGTCATTCTGTCCAGGTCCATTTAAGACAGGTTTCACTGTACTCGGATGTCTGAGTGCCCCTGTAACACGTTGCATATAAGGCATTCATAGAGTGGGCTAGAATCCCAAGTTCGATACTTATACGCGTGTTTACAATTTCTGACACGTGGATTGTAGATTTGTGCAAAATTAGTGCGCTACACCTCACATAACGGCCACTGAATTAAGGGTTGGATAAAGGTCTGTGCTTTTGCAAGCTCAAACTGATTTATGCCACATTTGAATGGAAGCATCACGATGTGCGTATGTACGTAATATAATACTAAATAGTGTAAGTCAGCACAACTACTTTATTACTCAAGGTACTTACATAGGCTAAATGTTTCGACTATAGATTAGTCACCTTCAGGCCTATTTTTGTCATTTGAGTCACAAGATGCTATGCACACGTTGGTATCCCATCGTGTTTACATCCATAGGCCTGAAGATGACTAATCTATAGTCGAAACATTTAGCCTATGTAAGTACCTTGAGTAATAAAGTAGTTGTGCTGACGTACACTATTTAGTATTATATTGTGATTTATACCACAGTTCGCTGTCAGTATTTCAGACTGCAGTGTAGATTGGTAGGATCAAGATGTTGCAGAAAGCGGTGTGGGATATTTCAGTGCACTCTTCCGACTTTTTGTGTGTGTGTGTGTGTGTGTGTGTGGGGGGGGGCCGTTAATGAAATTATGTAATTCCTTATGTGGAATAGTCAGTGTTATGGTCGAGGTTCTAAAGGGGTAACGTCCGAATATACGTCAGAAGTATAACCGGCTGCACCGGTTTGGCCGGTGAGGTCATGTCCATATAATGTACACACTCCTCCCTCCAAGAAAAAGGATAAGAAGTTCGGTCTTTGTAAGACATAGGTTGTTTGATCTGTGTTCATGAGTGTTCAATAAACAAGTTATGTTTGAACTTGAGTGAACGAAAATATTTATTGAGAAATATTTTATTCCATTACACTTTCATTACTTTCGAAATTCGGCACAGTGTGTGGGCCTGTTACAGGTAGATTTGATGTGTACTGGACCGTGCATCATCTGGATAAATGAAGAATAAAATCCAGCTAGATGCCACTTTCTACCAACTATGATCACTCGACAAAAAACTACAAAAAATTTCGCACCTAATACACACCACGAATACCAAAACTTACACTAACGCCACTTCATACATCTTTACAGAACCGGACGGCCTATGTTGTAACCAACGCTATCGTCGTGAGCTCCTGATGATGGGCATATTGGTGCCCGAAACACGTTGAGCCTGACTTAAGCATAATAAAGTAATAAGTGGCATCTAGTTAGATTTTATTCTTCAGTTTTCTGTTACAAGTAGGCCTACGCTCTTCACGTGCTGCAAACTGTGAGATTTCTTGGCATGTTGGTACGTACGATAGAATACATCTTACTTGCTGGATGCTGACGCTTTAATCAGTGGTATCAATTGAAATCTGTAAGCCTCGGGTTAAGGATACCAACTGGGTCCCCCGTACCTTACATATTCTAATCTTGCAATTAAATAAGATGAATATTTTGTGCTATGAAGTCCATTACGTTTTGAAGGTCGGTGGCCAGCAATCAACTGCCGGCAGTGCGTCCGCGCAGTAATTAGCTCTATCCTGTTTCAGTGGATTAAATCCTTGAGAGCTTGGCGCCACATCCGATAAGAATTTCATTTGAAATAACCTGAAGAAATCGTGGCGGAAGGACTCCTTGTAGTTGTGTTACTTCCCAAACATGCGATTCACAGTCACATGTCAGCTGTCACAAACTGGCAGCATGGCGTTAATTTGATCGGTGTTAAAAATTACTTTTAACTTTCGTTACAAATAATAAATAGGGGCTTCCTTGAAGTGGACCCCTTCTTGTACCTTGGACCCCGTTTCATGATATCTCCTACGTAAGTGGGTGATAAGGTTACTGATTTAATCTTCAGAATCTGTTGTTTATTGGACGATGCATCATTGTGATAACTGAAGAATAAAAAAACCAACTAGATGCCACTTGATATTTTATTGTACTTCTTATAGACTCAACATGTTTCGAGCATTACTATGCCCATCATCAGGAGCTCGCGACTATGTTGTTGTGTACCACATTGGTAGTGTCGTTCTTGGTTTGCTGTATGTTGGAGGTTAGGTGCAGTTAGGCTGGAGTGGTGTCCGGGTTGCAGGCCTGCGACCCGGACACCACTCCAGCCTAACTGCACCTAACCTCCAACATACAGCAAACCAAGAACGACACCACCAATGTGGTAAACAACATCATAGTCGCGAGCTCCTAACGATGGGCATAGTAATGCTCGAAACATGTTGAACCTATAAGAAGTACAATAAAATATAAAGTGGCATCTAGTTGGATTTTATTCTTCAGTTAATCTTCAGAATTTTGGCAGAGTCACACACACGCGCGCGTGCACTGTGTGTGTGTGTGTGTGTGTGTTTGTGTACATAGTAGAATATATAACTCATGTAAGTGTACTCTAGATACGGTACTTTTAGTGAAAAACTATCTTGGCACTTTAACACCATGAAGCGGGGCCATTGAAAGCTGGTATTGGTCAATCTGGTCAATAATATTCCTGTCTTTTCTGGAACATGCAAATTCATCGCTGCTTTTTTTTTCCTTTAAAAGAATCCCGATGCTGGACCGTATCCAGAGACATATGGCCTGCATACTATCGTTCATTATCATCCATGTCACATTTTTCTCTACAGCCTCTACTCATCTACTCTCAATCCATATTCGTCCTGCAGTGCGAGAGACCAAGTTTCACTCCCGTACAAAACACCAGTTAGAATAATACGGGAGTTTCAACTTATGACGTTGCGAACATGATCATACTAGCAATGATGCCCAGACTAGTACAGCTAGCTGTTACACCGTGCTGACCCAAGATCAATGTAATTTTGTCCTCCGTTATGTATATTACTGTCCGTTGCACTTTCGATTCTGCAGGCCTACCACCGCTGTAACCGTGAATGTCAAAATTCATCAAGCTGCCCTGATGAGGGTTGGTATCAATTCTTAAATAGGTACATGATTCGAGATTCATGTTGTGTTTCTCTATGTGACGTCCCGATTGCACCACATGAGGCAGACTGGGCTGCGTTATGCGCAGTTGTGGTTTTAGGTTGATTTTCTATTCGGATATAGTCACGTGGTTGGTCTTGCAGAGGCCACCCTGAAAGCCACACCGCGTTTGTACCCCCATCTATCAGTATTGAACACTACACTGGCAAGCTTACTGGATGTTTCTTCGCTTCCTCTGTGATTTATACGATAGCCTCAGCACAGTTTGTGAACCGGCATCCGAATATCTGCTTCCGATTGTGCGAAAAAAATTCTTCACATACAAATATCCTGGTTGCAAATATCAGTACAGTCTAACCCCGATATAGTGCCAGTCTTTGTTTGCCGCTATTTGTGGCGGTAAATCGAAATACTTTAAACTAGGTAATTTCTGCTTTCTATCACGAGCGGCAAATGAGAGTGGCGCTATGTCGAGAGGCGCCGTGTCGGGGTTTCCTTTATGAATGTGTGTGAGTGTGACTGAGTGAGCGAGTGAGTGTGAGCAGTAGAAGGTGGACTTTGACGCCCTCCCCCAGTTAGCCGGGTATAAAGTCATTACGTTTATTTTTGCGGAGGACGGGTTAAATGTGAACGTGTACTTGTCAAAAATGACGTCGCTACAGTAGTTATCGGAAAAAAATATCAGAAGAGATAGACACTTTGGAGCGCGCCGACTAGAATGGATATATGCGGAACTGTAGAAATGGAACTCACAACGAAGTAAAATATTCTGTTCTTCGTCGAATATATTTTTAAATTTTAATAATAAAATTAATAATAATAATAATAATAGTGACTCACTACAGGATGGACGGTCCGGGGATCGAATTTCTGTGGGGGAGAGATTTTTCGCACCCGTCCAGACCGGCCCTGGGTCCCACCCAGCCTCCTGTACAATGTGTATAGGGGCTTTTTCCCGGGGGTAAAGCGTCCAGGGCGTGGGTTTGATCACCCATCTCCATCTAGCGCCGAGGCTAAAGAAAGAGTATAATGACACCTCTGACACCTCTACTACCCCATCTGGGCCTTTATGGCCTGTTATAGGGCGCAATAACAATAATAATAATAATGAGAGGAGATTTTTCTGTTCCATAAGTTTGAAACTTCCACGGTATATGGAGATCCTGTATTACACACAAATCTTTCTATTACATTCTCAGAGTACAACCAACAAGATGCAACCTATCTCAAATTTATTTATTTCTGTAAGACGCTCTACATGTTTCAGACGGGTTTTCCGTCTATCATCAGGAGCATAAAACTGCACATACAGCGTCAGGCATTTGTAGACCGTTACTGCTATCTGCCGATAGCTTGCAGGCTAGCGGCAGATAGCAGTAACGGTCTACAAATGCCTGAAGCTGTATGTGCAGTTTTATGCTCCTGATGATAGACGGAAAACCCGCCTGAAACATGTAGAGCGTCTTACAGAAATAAATAAATTTGAGAAAGGTTGCATCTTGTTGATTGTACTCTGAGAATATATTAGCGATGCACGGACATTTAAATGTTAAACTTTCCATCACACTTCTCTTTGGTCTTAACACGTAACGAATATCATCGAAGGAACTGATGTATTCAGAAATTGAATAAATCAGCCCGATGGACGACACGAAGGAGTCGAAATAACGACAGGCTCCTGATAGTGTCAGGTTATGCATATGGTATAGTAGTGGACTAGACTGTAGAAAATCTTCCATATCCACTTGTTCCGTTAATTGTATTTAGAAAAAGCGACCAGCCTTGTGAAATGGCAGTAAGGATCTGCTCAGTCAGCGGATTGTACTGAACATAACCGAGCTGATCAGATTCATAAGGTGTTTTTGGATACCTGGCGACTGGAGATGTGAGAAACATAGTGTATAAGAGTGTCATGCGCCATTGTCCTCATCATTTACGTACTGTTATGAGGTAAGGTAGTGTGAGACAGACAGGGTAGTGTGATGTCATCTTTAGTATATATTTTCCTTGTGGCGCTGCAGCCTAACGCGGGCTATGGCCTCCTCATTCATGAGGTTTATAGATCACACACAACGATCACCACAGTCGGTAGAACTCCTCTGGACGAGTTATCAGCTAGTCGCAGAGACCTGTACACCACACTCGCAAGAGACAGACATCCTTGACCGCGGCGGGATTCGAACCCACAGTTTGGATTGGTTCACCTCTATTATAGTATGGTAAATTTTTGTTTCTCTTCTACATTTCTACACCTGTTAACAGACGTGGAAATTTAGAAGAAAGTTTGCATCTATTGTTTGGTATAAAGAAATAAACCCACAGACCATAGGTTTATATCTAACCATAGAAGACAAATTTGGTACAAGGCACCGGAGGATCGTAAACTGTTATTAAGAATGTTTTAATGAACTCGACTTGTGCATTTACGTAGGGGGAACGGGAAAGGGAATAGCAAATTAATTCCTCGTAGGGTCGATAAGGTCTTTGATTTTGTGTGGAAAATTGCACCGTTGAAAGCCAACGTTCCTCGCTGTGTGATGTAGTTGAGATTCCGAGATTCATGCGCAGACACTCTCTGCCATAATCTTTCTTTACATCGTTTCATAGGTTAAGCTAATTTTATCCACCACTGGTTAACACTAGTCATCAGAGCACCCGTCTGGACGGTGTGTGCAGTCCTACGGCGGTGGTTTACACTGCATGAATTTTCCGGCGGGCGGTTAAGTTAATTATGGCAGTAGCACTCAAGAGTACACGAACCGACTCACCATTAGGTGAGAGGCCCAGTAGCTACGGTCCACAGAGCTTCTGGAAGGACTGGGGAATAAGTTAGTACTTACCAGTCCACAATACTTAGACGGGGATCGGGTAAGAACCTTCCCAAGATTCTCGTAATGCTTACGTATAGAAGGTGTTGGGTGGTTTCTCCCTGCCCGTATATTACGCCGGTCTTACAGTATCAGGCTGGGCAGCATCGCTGCTTGAATATGAAGTTCTTGTTCATACAGACAAGAAACAAGTTATCTTTTAATTCGATAATTTTAAAAGTTTTACAGTAATGGTTAACGTTAAGATTTTATTTCAGTGTTGAGCGATTTTCCAGATGGTAAGTGTAGTTATCTGACGATATGAATTCACAAAGTCATGCATTTGAAAAGGTAGACACACGAGTGAACATGCTTTTTTTCAAATTAATGGCATTATGTCCAATGGTGAAACCATTCTTTGTGGAACAGACTGTACATACGACAGCAACAAGAAGAGGGCAAGGAAATCGATGAGCGTCTTCGCTGGTAGACGTACGTATGAGATGGGACATTCTGGTGCCAGCGCAAGTTATTGTCAGCCGTGCTGTTAGTTTAACTTTCCTTTGTGTAGTTGAGTGTTAGATCTGAGTTTAAATGTGGTGAAGTGGTTGCCATTGATGGTTTCTGTATTGACTTCGTCTTATCTCTCTGAATGCTACAACTTGGGGTTGCCACCTTATGAAGCGAGAAACCCTACTTGCTAACTTGGACCTTATTGCGTTGCGTAACGCCGCGAAAATTACTGTAATAACTTCCACATGTCTGAGTTTATAAGTGTGTGGGGCCTATCCAAAAATGTAACGGGTTAAAATTTCGCGTTGACAAACCTCACGCTTGTTGAAATTGTTGTATGAAAATCATTCAGAATTGATCATTGGTACCGATGTAATTATTTAAGTTGCCGGACAAAATAAAAGGCAAGACACACGATGCTGGTCAAATTTTTTTATGCACTTGCTTTTAGACAATAAACGGACTTCCGAAATTAGTAAAGCCAGTCTCCAACCTGGATGAGTCCAACGGGCATTCGATTACTCGCGTGAATATAAAATGCCTATAATTACTTGAGCGCGGAAAATTCGGTTATAGGCGTTGTGCCGAATGCACTGTGGCAGCATGCTACATTTTAAAAGTTACGGTCGGTTTATGTTTTGCGTGTATGTATTTGTATAAGCTGCTTGGTTTGTTTCATTTAGCATATGTTCCAGTACAAACATTCAGCTCAACTGTCATCCCGCACTTCCCTCACCCCCCCTCTCCTCCCCTACGTTTAGTCTCTACAAACAATATTATACACATAAATATTATACTATATGTGTGTATTTATTATTTATTTACTTCCCGCAGCTGCATTCCCATTTTCCCATGAACCCCATATAATATTAAGTTCGTTTAGCGCGTATGAAGCGAAAGTGCCACTTCACGACGGACGTGTCCCCGCGTTGGACGACGGTTAACTGTATTTCAGAACTACAACTGAGTCACAAAGTGGCAATATCAGAACAAAGTTTGTTACTATACAAACAGTCTGATTATAGTCATGGTTTATAATACACGAAAATCAGTTCATTACTCCACACTTGACAGCGTAGTTGGTATAGCAAGTGGGTACGGGCTGGATTGTCCGGGGATCGAATTCCGGCGGGGGCGAGATTTTCCGCAACTGTCCAGACCGACAATGGGGCCCACCCAGCCACCTGTATAATGAGTACCGGGTCATTCCTGGGGGTAAAGCGGCCGGTGCGTGGCGTTGACAACCCTCCTCTTCTATCGCCGCTGTCAAAGAAAGAGTAGAGTACCTCTGCTTCCCCTCTGCGCCTTCGTGGCCTGTTCTAGTGTGAACTTTACCTTTACCTTTACTCCAAACTTGACAGGCGGTATCTAATTTAGCTACGATTTGGACAAGTGGCACTTTGCAACAAATAAAACATACATTTTACGTGAAATCAGTGTGCTTATATGCTATACATACAATCATACAACAAAATTAAGGCATTTTCAAGTTTTTTACTGTTTTATTCGGCAGTGTGAAGGGTGACTGCCAACCAGTTGCACTGTTCTCACCAGGTCTTGGAGTGCTACGAATACAAATGTAATAAGAGTTGAAGTATTAGGCTGACGAAATTCGTGTAATTATGTTTCATGACAGCTGTTGAGGATTACGTGGTGCATCGTGCTGCTAAGTTAACTCGCGTCTGTCACTATCTGACTGCGCAGGTACTCTCCTCCTGTACTTGTTTTGAACCATACGAATCCATTACACACACTCACACACACACACACACACAAACACAAGCGCCATATTTCTCGAAGATCACCTGAATATTATCTTCTCGGCTGCGTCAAGATATTCCATATTTCGAACTACTCTCCTATTTTGGAATTTTCTGTCTTCTGTTATCTGTGCATAATTAAAACACTGCTTTTCCGAAGCCAGCTGTGCTTCGGTCCTCAGATAGTAATCTGTCGGGTGGACCCCTTAAGAAGAGCTCTTGTCAATCATTGGGCACAGTAATCAGTTCAACTTTCCAAGATTTGTCGGAAACCAGATCTTTGTGGGGGCATGTCTTGGCCAATTGAAGTGACTGAAGTGTCTAGTAAATGAGAGTAGCTCCTTCTACATGGTCCACCAACTATGTTTGCGCCTGAGGATGGTAGCTGGAACAGCTTCGGAAGCGTAGTGCTTCAAATATGTAATAGACCAGTGTTTCTCAACCGCCGGGCCGCGACCCGGTACCGGTCCCTGGCATCAATTATATCGGACCGCGAGAAGTTCTCCTGGAGTTTGTCATTTTAGTTTTCTAAGAATTTTTCATGAATAAGTATTTCATAATGGAAATATTCTGAGGAGAATAATATTCGTGAATGTGTCGAAAAGCTCAGACCCAGATGTTGGCCTGAGGAATTACAATATGCTACATGATTTCATAAGTCCAGTGATTGATAAGTAATTTAAATGTAATTTTATATTTGTCACCATGCCACACCGTATACATAAGTGTACTAATGCTTTTTATGATTATGCCATAATTAATTATTAGTACTTAATGTTATTTTAATGTATGAACTTAAAAAAAATTTGGTAAGGTATTTGCGAGTAAATTTGTTGGAACCAGGCCCTCGTCTCATGAAAAAAGAATTTACCGGGCCGCGGTCTCACGAAGGTTGAGAAACACTGTAATAGACGATGGGAAAATTATGACATATGAAGAGTTCTTCGAAATATCTTACACCATCTTCAAACCACAAAAGAATTGAATCTTGTATGTTAATTATTCGCTTCTAGGACGTGTTTTTTGTCACCAGAATAATATTTGGTTGAGACTGTATATATGTTTAAACTTTAATTAACGTACGATGAATATGTAAATGAAAAGGGAGTTATTACAGTAATATGCGTCTTTGAGTAAGATTTGGAGTATGAGGTTCAGATGCCATGAAATATTCCCTACTGTCTACATTAAAATTTTGAGAGAAATAGTATGAATGCTTGTGAGGAGAAAAGGTAGATTTTTGTTTTTGTTATTTTGTGTTGCTTTGTGGCCTGGAAATTTGGCCATAATGACTTGGGAGCCTTTGTGTACTAATGTCGTGTGGTAAGTTGACACACAAGCACAGCACCACAGTTTCATGAATAGGGAGTGTAGGACGCTTGGGTTAGAAGAGAAATCCCTCGGGCGTTGTGTTTGGAGTTACTGGGAACCCGCATAGAGAGATG
>Ga0123353_10014899_pt1 | contig 11250 bp, 8 predicted proteins | sample TergutLab28metaG_3_FD_92763 | JGI IMG/M metagenome (GOLD analysis project Ga0123353, IMG submission 92763) | Labiotermes labralis P3 segment gut microbial communities from Petit-Saut dam, French Guiana - Lab288 P3 | ecosystem: Host-associated > Arthropoda: Insects > Digestive system > Gut ... | reverse complement strand
ATGAACCCGTTTTATCGGAGTCTGCCGATTGTCGCGCTGACGGCCAACGCTGTTTCCGGCATGAGAGAAATGTTTTTGAAGAGCGGATTTGACGATTATCTGTCTAAACCGATAGATACCGTCAAGCTGAACGCAGTTTTGGAAAAGTGGATACCGAGAAATAAACAGAAAAATCTGGCGGAAATCAGTGTATCCGTAACGGCGCCTGAGCGGGAAATAGAGACAGATATTGAGATTGAAGGGCTTGACGTAAATAAAGGCATTGCCCTTACAGGCGGTACAATGGAGTATTATCTGGAAACCCTTACCACGTTTTATGAGGATGGCATTAACCGGATGAATACAATTCTGCAATGTTTGGAAACCGATAACTTACACTTGTATACAATTCATGTCCACGCGATAAAAGGAGCCTCAATCAGCATTGGCGCAGGCGAACTGTCAGATGCTGCTCATGCGTTGGAGATGGCCGGTAAACAGGAAGATTTAGCTTACATTAACGCGCACAACGCCCAGTTTTTAACCGCTTTGGAGGCGCTGCTCAAAAGAATAGATAATGCTCTATCAACATACAGGGATAGCAAGAATGAAAGTAAAGAACCCAAGGATCCGAAAGTATTTATGTCCGGGCTTGTAAAACTGAAGGCTGAGATTGAAAACATGAATACCGCAGCGATTGACAGAGCTATTGATGAACTGCAAGAATCAGCGAACGCGAAGGACGCCGCCATTATCGGAAACATATCGAAACATATTCTGATGGCTGAATATGATGAGGCGTCGGAGTTGATTGAACACTTATTCCAGGAGATCATATAACGTATGCTTGAAGTAAAGGATATAAATGTATTTTACGGAGCTGTTCACGCGCTTCATGATGTTTCCCTGCATGTGAAAAACGGTGAGATCGTATCGGTCGTGGGAGCGAATGGAGCGGGGAAGTCAACGCTCATGTGGACTATTTCCTCCGTAGTCCCTTACTCGTCAGGCTCAATAACGTTCAATGGGCACCCAATGCCAAGACAAACCGATGAAACGGTAAAAAATGGCATCGCTATAGTTCCTGAACGCAGGCGTTTATTTGTTTCCCTTTCGGTAATGGAGAATATTGTTATGGGGTCATGGCTGCGCGATAAAAATGATAAGGAGTCCGTAGAACAGGACATGGAATACTGTTTTTCCCTTTTTCCCGTCCTGAGACAAAGGTTGTCCCAGCGCTCAGGGACTCTATCAGGCGGGGAGCAGCAAATGCTTGCCATAACACGCGCGCTGATGAGCAAGCCTAAACTGCTGCTTCTTGACGAGCCTTCTTTAGGGCTTGCCCCAATGTTAGTCGAATCTCTGTTTGAGACCTTATTAAGGGTACGTGAATCAGGTGTAACAGTCCTGCTTGTGGAACAGAATGCTACACAAGCTCTTGCAATAAGCGATAGAGGGTACGTGATGGAAACGGGAAGAGTGACCCGTACCGGCAGCGGCGAAGAACTTGCGCTTGATCCTGATATACGAAAGGCATATCTTGGGGAGTAGGTGTCGCGCCTTGCGAGACGTTGTAGGGGACGCCGAGAGCGGCATCCCGCAATTAAGAGATGCTATGATAAACCATGATATAGAATTTATGAGCGTAGCTGTAAGTTATGCAATTGAAGCCTCAAAGCGCGGTGATGTTCCGGTCGGAGCTGTCATTGTGCAAAGAATAAAAGGACAGGAATCAATAAATAATAGAATAATTATATCCGCGGATGGGAATAAAAAGAGTATCGACCCGACAGCCCATGCGGAGATGAATGTCATAAGGAATGCATGTCAGATTCTTGACAGATGGAATTTATCCGACTGTGAGCTTTACGTAACGCTTGAACCGTGCCCGATGTGCGCGGGAGCGATAGTTCTATCCCGCATAAGCCGTGTTGTTTTCGGGTGCGTTGATCCGAAAGCAGGCGCGGCGGGAACGTTGTATAATATCCTGAACGATTCGAGGCTTAATCATCGCTGTAGAATAACGGGCGGTATTTTAGCCGGGGAGAGCAGGGCTCTTCTCGTTGACTTTTTTAAAGAAAGGCGTGAGAGAAAATAACCATGTACTTATCTTATGGGCGTCAATGGATCAGTGATGACGATATAAACGAGGTTGTTAAGGTTCTGAAAAGCGATTGGCTGAGCCAGGGGCCAATGGTAGAGCGTTTTGAAAATTCCGTAGCGGAATATGTTGGGGCAAAATACGCCGTAGCTTTCTCAAACGGAACTGCTGCGCTTCATGCCGCCATGTATGCGGCGGGGCTGAAGGCGGGAGACAAGGGATTGACTGTCCCCATGACTTTTGCCGCGACATCAAACTCAATGCTGTACGTCGGCGCGGAGCCGGTATTTGCGGATATTACGCTTGAAACATGTTGCCTTGACCCAAAAGAAGTCGAAAGTAAAATGACGGGCGATGTAAAAGTTATAGTTCCGGTGAGCTTTGCGGCATATCCCGTCGATATCGGCGCGTTTAGAGCAATCGCCGATAAGTGGAACGCCGTACTCATAGAAGACGGCTGTCAGGCGCTCGGAGCGGAAAGAAACGGTGTGAAGGTTGGATGCGAAGCTGATATGACGGCTTTCAGTTTTCATCCCGTGAAGCCCATTACGACCGGAGAAGGCGGAATGGTAACGACGAACAACCCCGATTACGCAAAGAGTATGAAACTATTTCGCACTCACGGAATAACGAAGGATGCGAAAGAATACGAGTTCGCTGAAAACGCTTCTTTCGGATGGTACGGGGAGATGCAGCAGTTGGGATATAACTACCGCCTCACGGATATTCAGTGCGTTCTCGGGCTTAGTCAGATGAAAAAGCTGCCGGAGTTCATGGAACGCAGGAGGGAGCTTGCAAGCCTTTACTTTAAAAAGCTTGACGGCACGCCCCATTTAAGATTGCAGCCATATCACGAAGGACACGGATGGCATCTTTTCATGATATTTGTGGATCCGGACAAGAGGCTTGGATTATTCAACCATCTGAAAGAAAACGGTTTAGGGGTGCAGGTGCATTATGTCCCTGTCCATTTGCAGCCTTATTACCGCAGGCAGTTCGGTTATAAAGAAGGGATGTTTCCTAAAACTGAAGCAATGTACCAAAGCGAGATATCCATACCGTTATTCCCGGCAATGAGCGATTCGGATGTGGACAGGGTTGTCGATCTAATTAAAAACTACCTTGAACAGGTATGACATCCAGCAGGGACGACATACTTTTCGGAATATTAAAACTATGGCAGCCAAAAACGGGAGCTCGTGTAAACGTAGACACCGTTCTTCTGGCTGCTTTTCCGTTTTTTTCAAGAACCCGGAAGATCAGATTTGCCGAGCTTGGCTCCGCTTCGGGAGCGGTATCGCTGCTGCTCGCCAAAAGGTTTGCAAATATGAGCGTGACAGGTTTTGAAATACAAAAAGAGGCAGTTGAACTGGCAAAACTGAACACGATAGAAAATGAACTTTCCTCCCAAGTGAACTTTTTAGAGTTCGACATAAGAAATTATCGTTCAATAGAGGCGCAAAGCTACGAAGGAGTAATAGTAAACCCTCCTTATAAAAGCTTGGAGAGCGGCAGGGTGAGCACAAGGTTTGCAGAAGCGGCGGCACGGCAGGAAACGGCTTGCAGGCTTGACGAGGTGGTTGCGGCAGCTCGTTGGCTTTTACGCTCCAAAGGACGATTCTATTGTGTATTCACCGCAAACCGTGTGGCTGAATTATTGAGCTTGCTCGTGAATAATGAATTTCAACCCAAAAGGATGCGTTATGTTCACCCAAAACCCGAAAGGGCAGCTTCAGTGTTTCTGCTTGAAGCGGTAAAAAATGGCGGGATAGGAACAACAATAGAGCCTCCGCTTTACATATACGATGAAAATGGGGAATATACGGAAGAGCTTAAAAAGGCTTACACATTGGATGGGTTGACTGCCGCCCGTTAGGTCCGTGGGCAGCGATCAGCAAAATACGGGCAGGGAGCAATTAGCGTAACTCAGTAGGACTCATTATGAAAAATAGCCCTGTTGGTGGGGAAAGCAGCCGGCATGTCATTACGGGCGAAGCGCGGCAAACAGCAATCATGGATATTGCTGTGTCACTTAAAAACGCTTATCATATCCTCCAATACGCCGAACGCGGTATCGCGCAGAGTGGGTTTTTTATGTATTACAATATGTGTTCCCAATAAATCGCTTTCAAGGCTTACACCCATATCGCGATATGACAGAGTTGCGAAGATATCGCTATTATCAACTTCTTCGATTCCGACGGACGCTGCAACGCTGCCGTCCAGAATCCGTCCTCTGCACATCAATTTCAGCCGTTTTCCGCGAGCCTCCGCTTCAGCGATCATTTTTGCGGTTACATCCCTTATGCCGGAGCGCTTCACATCGAAAGGCGTTACATCGCCCTTAAGAAGTACGCGGGACAACACGGCTACCTTAGCTGCTGCATCCCAGCCGTCTATATCGTATGATGGGTCTGCCTCCGCTGACCCCATCTCTATTGCTTCGCGCACAGCTTTGTCCATTGACAGGCCTGATTCCATCCTCGAAAGTACATAGTTTGTCGTGCTGTTCAGTATGCCGGAAAATCCTGTTATCTCGTTTACCTTCATACACCTGCTCACAAGGTTGAATATCGGCGCTCCATCCATCACTGTCGATTCGAACAGAAAACGGCATCCGTTATCAAGAGCAAGCTTGCACAGCTCACTATATGCGAAAGCGACCGGCCCTTTGTTTGCCGTGACGGCGTGTTTGCCTCTTGTTAGCGCGGTGGTTATATGGGACACAGCGGGCTCGCCCCTGTTTGCCACATCGAGCGGAGACAATTCTGCCATCACGTCGTAGTCGAGTTCACGGCAGGCTTCAAGCGGCGAAATGGATGTGAGCGGTCCCGTAAACCTGCCATGGGACGAAACATCGTCGAGTAGTTTTTGCATGTCCAGCCCCTGTGCGTCCGCAACATTCCCCCGCGTCCGCGTGAATACCCCAATAACTTGAAAATCAAGCCCAATATCTTTTATATGCGCCGAGCGCTCATTCATCATCGCTGCCAAGGTCCTGCCCACGTTACCGAAGCCTATCAACAATACTTTTTGCATATTTGACACTTCCGTTTATGAGTTTCCGCTTGAAGATAGCAGCATGTTGTCAATGACGCGTACAGCTTCATCGTATTCGCATAACAATATATGAGTGGAAATTTGTATGATTCTATTTGACAAATCGCTGCCGCTGAGTTTGTTTTGCAGTTCTTCCATGATCATGTTTGTCAAGAAAGGATCCATTTCTTCTATCGATTTTTTGAGATTCACGAGCTTTATCGTAAGTTCTTCATGTGAAATTCCATTCTCTGTCGCAAGTTCCTTATCTAAAACTTGATTTATATTTATCAGTAGCAAATCCAATCCTCTTAAAAACATAAAATTATTTTCCTTTATAAATTTTACGTCTTCCGCTTTTCCTGCAGATTCCAACGCTTTTGCTGCTATTGACAGCTCGCTGGCTCCTATGCTCGCAAGGGCGCTTTTAAGCGCGTGGACGTGTGTTGTATAGAGTGGAAGATTATTATTTTCAAGGCATTTTTTTAAATCCTTGATTTTATTTTCTCCATCCCTGTAAAAGACTGAAAGAATTTCCAAATAGCTCTTAATAGATCCTCCCGTCATTGATAGCCCTAGGGATATGTCCAATCCCTCTATTGTAAAGGTAGGTTCTATTGATAAGGCTTCTTTCTCTTTCTCAATGGCATTCTCTTTTTTATCCTCAGGGATCCATTTTTCCAATATTTCGCCTAATTTTATTATTTCGATCGGCTTTGCCAGGAAATCGTTAAATCCGTTCGATAAAAACATTTCTTTTACTCCTGAAACCGCGTTTGCTGTTAGCGCTACAATAGGAATATTTGAGTAAGCCTCGTCCGCCCTTATAAGCAAAGTTGCTTGGACTCCGTCCATTATCGGCATCATATGGTCCATAAATATGATGTCATAATCGTTGTTTTTTACAAGCTCGATTGCTTCCATTCCGCTTTCACAAGTGTCTATATGCATTTGATACGGCTGCATCAAACCTTCCGCCACACAAATGTTCGTTGCTATGTCGTCAACAATCAATACCCTTGCGCTTGGGGCGATAAATGATAGTTTGTCCTTGCTTGAATTCTCAACGTTGGTATCCTTTACGTCATTGAGGATGTTTGCTATGGAAAGCGAATGTGCTGGCATCGGGAGGCATTTAATACTGCCCAAGCTTGTCGTTTCCTCAAATTCTGTGAGTAAAACGAAATCTACTGCGATTTTGAGCTTTTCAGAAATGCTTTTTGCGTTTTCCATCAATATTTCCGGAAGGAAAACATAAGAAAACTCTTCGTCTTTTATTGCTATATAAAACCCAGGCTGGCTTGAAGCGACTTTGCATTTTACGTTCAGGTCTTCCAGGGATTTTTTTATGGATTCCACGTATACATCCCTTGATTCGTATACTAAAACGCTTTTTTCTTCAGGTTTAAAGACGGTCGCGAATCTTTTATACTCATGTTCTGAAAAGCTTTGAGGAAGTTCCACAGTAAACGTGCTTCCTTCTCCATATACGCTTGTGACAGAAATAGTTCCATCCATTAGCCTGCAAAGGTTTTTCGTTATGGCAAGTCCAAGCCCCGTCCCTTCCACTCCCTTGTTTTTCAATATATCAACCTGCATAAATTCACTAAAAAGGTTTTGCATGTCATCTTCTTTGATGCCTATTCCCGTATCCGATACTTTCATCACCAGCAGCACGGTATTTTTACTTGTTATTTCTCCAGTTATTGAAAGTTTTACGTATCCTTCATGAGTGTACTTTACCGCGTTGCCCAACAGGTTCAGGAGTATCTGCCTTATCCTTACCTCGTCGCCTACAAGATTACTGGGAAGCATGGGGTCCACATTGACTGTAAAAAAGATAGGCTTATTTATCAGTCTCATGCTGATGATATTTGTTACATCATTTACCAGGGAAGGCAGGAAATAATTGATTTTCACAATTTCAAGTTTTCCCGATTCAATTTTGGAAAAATCCAGTATATCGTTAATTATGGATAAAAGGCTTGCGCATGCATGTTTTATTGACATGACCCTGTCTTTAATGGCTGATGGAACGCTTCCCATAAGGATAATCTCTGACATTCCCACAATGGCGTTCATCGGGGTACGTATTTCATGGCTCATTTTCGCAAGGAATTCGCTTTTTGCTTTTGTGTTGGCTATGGCTTCATCTCTTGCGGAAGCCAGTTCCACTTGAGTCATATTGATCTTGTCAAGCATAGCTTTGTGAGCCCGCAAGTCTCTTGTGTATCCCGCGACTATATATTCGTTTTTATATTTAACTCTTACAAGGGTTATTTCAGATGGAATAGGCTCGCCGTCTAATTTCTGATGCATCCATTCATAACGGCAGTATCTGTCTTTAAATGCCTTTGAGATGTTTTCAAACGCCATATCGGATGACAATCTGCCGCAAGGCTGATACTCGGGCGACAGATCAGAAAAATGTGTAAGGTATTCATTTTGGCTTGGCAGATCGAATAGCCTTACCGCTTCTTCGTTGCATGCTATGATATTGTACTCTTTATCCCACAGATTGCAGCACAATGGCGTGGCGTTAAGCATTATCTGCGTTCGTTCTTCGGCTTCCCGCATTTTTTCCTGATCTGCTCTTCTTTGTATAGCGTTAGCTATCAGGGACCCGCTCATCAGGAGTACGTTCTCTTCCAATTCCGAGAAATAGTTTTTGCTTTTACAGTTATCTAAGCCTATGAATCCCCAGTTGATCTCCCCTATGTCAATTGGGGCTATGAGAATTGATTGTATATCTTGTGGTTCCAATATCTCTATTTCTGATTGCGTAAGATCGCAGACAAAGCTGTTAAGGCATTTTCCATCAATTAAAGCTTTTTTAAATGATGGCAGCATATCATACGGAATATTCTCAAATGTTGGGTTTCCCTGTATGCTTTCAATCCCTTCTACCCATTCGTAAACTTGTATGCAGCAATGATTATTATCCGAGTCATATATGCTTTTCCATATGTAAGCCCTGTTTTGCCCGGTCATCTCTCCAATCGCTCTGAGGCAGTTATGGATAAGATCGTCAAATGATTCGTTTTCATCATGAGTTAGCAGTTTTTTTGCTATGTCATAGACTTCCCGGAGCATTTTATCCTTATTTGTAAGGCTTTTCGTCCGATCTTGGATTTCTGTTTCAAGTATGTCCTTATTGGTTTGTAATTCATTTATTGCGTTTTTCAGTCTTGATACATTCTGCATGGCGCTAACAAAACGAACAGGATTCCCCTGTTCGTCAAATTCAATAACTTTTCCTTTATCCTGACACCAAATGATGCTCCCATCTTTGCGGGTCATTCGATATTCCGCTTCGTATATGGGAGTTTTTCCCGCTAAATGTATTTTTATTTGTTCGTTTACATGGCCGATATCTTCCGGAAGCACTAATTTTTCCCATGCATAAACATTCGGCTCAAGTTCTTCAAGCTCATATCCGGCTATTTTAGCCCATTCAGCGCTGTAAATAGCCTCGTTCGTTTTTATGTTCCAGTCCCATGTTCCTATATCTAATAATTCAAAAAATCCAAATTCAGAAAAACTTGAGATAATGTTTTTTTTCATAACTCAAAGCCCTATATTTCATCATATTACAGTTTCTGATATCTCTTTAAACTTATCCGATACACTTATAAAAACATCTACAAGGTTCGGGTCAAAATGTTTGCCTCTGCCTTCACATATTATTTCCACGGCTTTTTCATGAGAAAATGCTTTCTTGTACGGCCTCGTTGAGACCAATGCGTCATAGACGTCGGCTATTGCCATCAACCTTCCTTCAATAGGTATGTCTTCTCCTGATAACCCTATCGGATATCCCGATCCGTCCCATTTTTCGTGATGAGAAATTGCGAAAATTTTAGCGTGATAAAGGAACGCATCCTCGACAGCGCTTTTGCTTATCTTGTTAATTATCATTTCCCCAAAAACCGTATGCGTCTTCATCTCCTCAAATTCTTCAAAGGTGAGTTTATCCGGTTTTTGAAGGATGCTGTCCTTTATCGCTATTTTTCCTACGTCATGAAGCTGCGCCGATTGCACAAAAACAGTTCTTTCCCATGATGAAACTTGATCCATATATAATTTATTTTCAACTATCTTATCAAGCAGCGCTTGAAGGTAATTCTGAGTCCGCTCTATATGGGAGCCGGTTATGTCATCGCGGCATTCAACCATTTCCGCCACTGTTTTCAAAATTGCGTTTTGCAGGTTTACAACGGTTTGTGTCTTTTCTCTGACCATTTCCATCAAGTTTTCGTTGTAGTTTTTCAGTTCGTTCTTTTGTTCTTCAACCAACAAGTGGACTTCTATCCGTTTCAACAGGAGAGGAGGGGAAAATGGTTTAGTAATATAATCTATGGCTCCTAAGGACAGCCCTTCAAGCTCATTCGCGGCTTCCGTTTTTGCTGTAAGAAAAATGACGGGAATATTTGATGTATTTACATTACTTTTTACTTTTTTAATGGTCTCGTATCCATTCATCTCAGGCATTTCTACGTCAAGCAGTATAAGATCCGGGCTAATTCTTTCAAGCATTTTGAGCAATTTCTCGCCGGATGGAATCGTAAAAACGTTATATTTTCCAATAAGGGCATTTTTGCCTATTGTCAGGTTAGTTGCACTGTCATCTACCAAAAAAACCGTTTTTTGTTCTGTTTGCGTCATATGCGCATCTCCACTTTATGTAATAGAATATTATTTGAGACTTTATCATTATAATACAAAATACACAATAATAATGAGGAAAAGAAAAAGATGAATTTAAGAGAAGACGCTGTCAACGCTGTAAGAGATGCAATTAATTCAATGCTGCCGGAAGTTGCGGTAATGAATAGCCTTTCGGGTTTTCACGCTGATGGAAAAATTATTCTGGCAGCGATAGGAAAAGCTGCATGGAGGATGAGTCACGCGGCGCATCAGGCGCTTGGAGGCGCCATATCACGCGGAATCGTGATAACAAAGGATAAACATTCGATGGGGCCTATAGGGAATTACGAAATATATGAGAGCGGCCACCCCGTTCCGGACAACAGGGTCATAAGCGCGACGAAACGTGTGATTGAAGCTGTAAGCGGGCTTTCAGCCAATGATTGTGTATTGTTCCTCGTTTCCGGCGGTGGGTCGGCGTTATTTGAAAGCCCTGCTGACGGCGTTTCCCTCGGTGATATATCGGACATAACCGGGCAGCTTCTTGCTTCAGGCGCTGATATAACAGAAATGAACATAATAAGGAAACGCCTGTCCTCCGTCAAGGGAGGAAAATTTGCTTCACTCTGCGCTCCCGCAAAGGTAACTTCGATAATCCTTTCCGATGTCATAGGAGACAGGCTTGAGGCAATTGCTTCCGGCCCCGCTTATCACGACACGAGCGGCAAGGATGACGCGCTTGAATTAGTTCGTAAATACTCCATAAACGTGAAGCCTGAAATTATGAAATTGCTGAACCGTCCGGGGATAGGCGAACTGAGTAATGTAACTTCTGTTTTGGCAGGAAATTGTGCGGGATTGTGCTGCTCGGCTGAAGATTTTCTGAAAAAGAAGGGATATAGCGTAGTAACCCTTACCACAAAGCTCTCATGCGAAGCGCGCGCCGCAGGAGAGAATTTTGCGAACATAGCGAAAGAAATTGCCGCAACTTCACACCCTATATCTCCACCGTGCGCTGTAATAATGGGAGGGGAAACAGTCGTCCGCATAAAAGGAAACGGAAAAGGCGGGCGCAACCAGGAAATGGCGTTAGCTGCCGCTATAGGTATTGAAGGGATGAAAGATACGGTATTTGTTTCCGCGGGTTCCGACGGGACTGATGGCCCGACCGACGCGGCGGGCGGTGTCGTTGACGGCGATACTGCGGAAAAACTACGAATTTTAGGGATAGACCCGAAATCCGCGCTTGACAACAACGATTCCTACAATGCTTTAAGCGCTGCGGGGGACCTCATTATAACCGGTCCGACAGGAACTAACGTTAATGATATATCGATATTGTTAATGAACAGTTAAAGGAGTAAAAGAATCTATACTCAGCTACGAAAAGATAATCTTATTGTGTAACGATGAAATAGCGATAGAAGTGCGCGATAATGCCTTTTAGACAGCAAAACAATATCATTTATGAGTTGGTTGATTTT
>Ga0123353_10014896_pt1 | contig 11251 bp, 5 predicted proteins | sample TergutLab28metaG_3_FD_92763 | JGI IMG/M metagenome (GOLD analysis project Ga0123353, IMG submission 92763) | Labiotermes labralis P3 segment gut microbial communities from Petit-Saut dam, French Guiana - Lab288 P3 | ecosystem: Host-associated > Arthropoda: Insects > Digestive system > Gut ... | reverse complement strand
TACTATATATAAAATATTACATACAAAATGATAAATATGCATCAATCACTTTTAGTAATCTTATACACTGTATCATAAATTGTTAAATATGTACAAGGGGTGTTTCATAAATAAGTGGACAATGTGTATTGTTGTGTTATGTGTGATGTATGTTAATCATGCTCTATGAAACTACTGAATGCCTGTCTCAACAAACATGGGGTATATGCTGAATAACCTCATCATCACGCTGTGCGGTGCACACAGTTCAGTTATTTATCAAGCATAACGGGTGTGTACAGTATGCTTATTTATCAAACAATTCTTATATATTCCATATTTACTTGAATGTAAGAGAAGGTTTTTTCTTACATTTGGTTCTTAAATATGTGAGATCATCTTAAATTCGCATATGATGCGCTGAACCAGATTGCTCCGAACCAGACCATGCGGAACCAAATTAAGGCTTGCATTGCCAAATCATCTTGTTAGATTTGCATGATTCTAATTTATCATGCAGAGTAGAGTGTTAGTTCCTTACAATCATTTTGGGACAACCGATTGGTCCAGGTCAAAAAATCCAAAAAAGAAAACACAGCACAACTGAAATTATCTGAAACAATCTTCTTTTTAGGGACTTTGTCCATCATCCAATTTTTTAAAGAAGCATGATGTTTCAGAAGCCAGGTCTGTTTCCATTTTCAGACAAAGAATCATCTAACCTGGTGGATCACTTAAACTGGATTATTCTCAATTACTGGGAACCAAAGAAACATTAAGTTGTTAAGATATATTCCTGAGAACAGATCTAGTCCAAGGATAGTAACAGGAAAACGGCTATTGAAGAAAAAAATAATTACAAGGCTCAAAAATAAAACCTGGACCAATCTACAAATTAAGAACAATAAAAAACAACCATGAACTCAGACTTTATCAGACCACAGACATGATACAAAATCCAGAACACACATAATTAAATTCTGAACACAATTAACAACATCTGTGGAGAAAACCGTGAATCTTCATGGGTTCACGTAAGTTTATAAACTAAGAAATATAAATGTATTTAGTTAATGTGGATCATAACAGCATGACAGCACATCTCACCAAAAGTGACTGTGAAGTGTTTTAAGACGTGCTGTATATCCAGCGTAGTGGATGGGACTGACAAACATGTTGTGGAATGACTGTGGAAAGGATGGGGATGTTAGGAGTGAGTGTGAGGCAGATGAATGCATTGACTGTGAAGATGGGAGACAGAGAAACTGATTGGTAAAAGTAGATAGACTCTGACATGCTTTGTGTTTTAAGTGTATGACATTAATAGTAGAATATTTTTTCTTAGCAGATGTTTTATTTTTGGGGGTTGTTTTAGATTTGGACAAATACATTTTCCCTTTGAAGAAGTGTTTTTTTGGGTGGTTGTTTTAGCTTGGAGTCATCTTCCATTCAGGTAAATATGACACATAACTAATGTAACTGTTGAAAAATTATGATAATATGGAGAAAATCTGTTCAATAGGATTATGCACCTTAAAATGTGTGATGTGTTGCTGGTGATGTGAAGTAGTGAAAGGTTTCTTCAAATATATCAGTCTCAGCCTGTATGTATTGCTGCAATATGTGCTGTAATTCTATACTATGAACCTCTTGAAAAATGTGAGTTTTAAACACAAAATAATGAGGAAAACTTTTTTTTTTCATGTTTATATACAGGAAAGAGAGGTGGCTCTGCCATTATGAGCATTATAGAAGAACAGCTGTAAAAAAGTTAACAAGTTACATAACAATTAAAAGTCACTGGGCAAGAGTAAAAGGAGACCAGAGAAAGACATGGGAAAAAGAAATTAAAGCACATATGAAGGTTGGTCTGGATAAAGGACTCTTGATATAAATTGACAAATAATCAGAAAATAATGCAAACAAATGATCGCAGTAAAACTATGATAAAATGTCCAAATAAAAAAATCTGGTGCTTCCTATTAAACAGTGAAGACAAGCACCATCTACAAAATGACACAAGTCTTTATGAGCAGCATCTTCTAACATGAAGGCACTGCACTATGTTATCAGGCAGATAATTTTCAGTGTCAAGCTGAACTTAATTTCCTATAAACTCACCTAGCTGCATCTAGGAATGGAATGGACTTTATTACAGTCCATCGGTCACTTTGCTGGGAATAGTTGGGTTCAAGCTCTGTAGAAACACCTAAATCCAGGTCCACTAGGAAATGGCAGCGTTCTACATCAAACTACAGAAGAAAGAAAAACTGGCTATAATTCCAACAGATAAATGATTATACTATAATTACTTTTGTAATTGTCTCACCTGATTCATATGAAGGAAATAAAACATTATTTTGGGGCATACATGGATTCCACCTCAGTAGTATCACGCAGTCCAGGTCTGCTTGGAAAAGGAATTGATTCAAGGCAGACACCACTTTGTGTTGATATGAGGGATCACAAAATCACTGGAATGCAGTTAGTTACACTTCAGTCTTCCTTCCCCTTCACCTTCACCATCCCAATAGATAGACTGCCAGTCACTCTCTGTAGTGGGATATGTAGCCAGGTATGTTAACCCTTTAAAAGGCAAGGCTGATTTGAAAATACTTGAAACCTGGTCAAAACAGCAAGTTCTTTAATTCTAACCTATCTCCACAGTTCAGTGAAGGGGTTACCTAGAGTGTCTTCAAATGATATGCTTAAGAACTGCTATCATAAAAACATAATAAGAGGGATGTAATATACCATTATTACATAAAAATACGTATACTGTGTTGTACAACTGTCAGTATTGTTTAAACCATACTTACAAGTGACCTGTAATATTAAAACTTATCCAATCTGAAACATGAATTCATACAGTACATAATGGTGCATGACAAAACATCATTCCAAGCATCATATCACTTAGAACAATTAAAACACATATGTGCCAAGATCAGGAACGCATGCAGCAATACCTCCAATTCCCACGTGTTTCTACAGCGTGCACAAGGCATTTTACCTGTTACTTTGTAACTTAAAAATGCATTCTATTTCATTTTCTTACAGAATATTTTATCACGTATAATTACAAAGTTACAAACATATTACTAACCCCATGTCTCAATTACTCACATCGAAGCTCCCACACCCACTTGCAAGCATTTAAATATCAGTCAGGATTGTCCCTGGTCTTGAAAAGGAAGAACTTTGCTACTTTTATGCTATATCAAAAAATAAAAACATATCCATGTGAACTACATCCATTATAACACAAATCACACTCACATATCTACTGGGCTCTTCCCTGTTTTCATCATTCATATGTGGAGGTATAGTTGATGTTGCACGTGGCAGAGAACTGTAAGGTTGTGGCAACTGTCCACGAAACTCAGATTTCAAAAACTGCAACTGCCACCTGCAACACAATATAACCAACTGCTACTTCAAACACAATGCTAAATTAACAAGACAACAAAAGTGTTCAAAATATAATACTGGCTGTTTACACGATATTTATTAAAATCACTGTAAATGTACAATTCCAATATCCTAGACAAGTTGAAAACTAATACAGGAAATTTTCCATTACATACTTTCATTCTAAAGCCAAAATCTTGCAATAATGAACTTTCAATACAGAAGACCAATTCAAGTGTTGGCATGACCAAAACTAAAATGGTTGATCACTTTCATGACAGTGAAGTAGTCACTATAGACGTTTAATCTTGTTCTTTATGCTAATTAACATATTATGTATTTCATTGTGACATTCAATTCTCTTATGCCAATTTCTAGCATAAGCAGTGATAACCCAGCATGGTAACAAGCAGTCACTGCTGACATGTCGGTAATCTATTCAGTCTCACACTGCACATTTCGGTCTTTGTAATGGTCTTGTACTTGCAAAAAAAATCCCACAATGATACCACATGTGTAACGAGTTGGAAACCAAGCAATTTTTTCATACCAGCAAGTGCACTTCACCCGTATGAATCATTTTAACCAGGCTACTTTAATGGACCAGTGGTCTAATGATACAGTCCTTACAATCACTTCACCCTTAACTGTGACAAACATGTTTATGGCTGAAATGTGCATATAAGTCAAAGAAAGTGAATGAAAAAAATGTCATAAGCTGGAATGGAGGGGTAAAATGGTGCAGTTATTCTATAACCGAAGAACAAGTATGTTGATTTTGCAACATATCATAGACCAAAGACTACAAACATTTATGAATACAGAGTGCTAGTGATAAGCATCATTCTTGACACAAGGATAATTACAGGCAAAATGTAAGTTTTGCAAAGGACATTCACTAAAATTATCCACCAATACAGCTGCAGGAACTGTGGGAATGCAGAGCAATATATAAGGACTAAAGAACTCAATAAATATCTTTGTTCTATTTTATTTCTCCAATTAAGTGTCAATAATTGAAATGTGCTTTGTTACAGAATATGAAACACATGCTCATCACCACATACTTAAGAGGAATGGAGACAACTACAAATGAGGAGCTGTAATTTACCGTTTCATTATGTGGTAATTTTATGTCAGTGAATAAGAGCTATCTATACACACAGTCCACTTTATTCTCTACTACCAGTGCAGTATCATCAGACCGTCTACAGTTACAGTTTGTCTGAATAAAGTTAACCCCTAGCACTGGAATTTAGAGCCTAGTGGACTCTGTGGAAAACCTACAATTTACATGACCACCATTACTTTGCATGTTCTTGGCTGGCCAAGACTGCAGTTGATGTTCAGTTTTATTGGCATCACACTGTACATTGACCATAATTACTTCTGGCACCAAAGGATTAGAATGACACCACTCCTCAGTGCTGAAGCAGCAGTCAAAGAACTTTTGTAAAAGAATAAATTAAACTACAACTACTTTAGCCCAAATCAAGGATGAAGATACAAAATCATTGTTTGAGTAACTATTCCAACTATGCAACCTTTTATTAAACTACTACTGTGTTCATGTTGAGCCTCTATATTTATTATTTTTAGCATTTCTTCCACTTAGCAGGTGTATAATTTGGGAACAGACATATTTTATATTCACTGATTGGAAGTGACTCACCGATTATCAGGCAGAAAGAAACTTGAGGGGAAACGGTACCATTCCTTGCCAGTACACACATTGAAGATCTGTTCTGAAGGCAATTGCTTCTCTGTGCTTAAATTGTTCAGCTCCATAAACAGATCCAAGGGTGCATGATAGCCTGCAATAAATGTGTATGGAATGACATCAAATATTGCTATATCCTAGCAAAATTAACTTTGCTTACATGGTTTATAAATTTGTATAAAGAAGTAATATCTGGAAACAGGAGAGCATAGTTTGTATAGCGACAAAGCTACAGAATGGCTCTACAGTCCACCCAGCATCCTACTTACTGGGTACCAGGAGGGCTCTTTCCTGTGGGCAAAGTGGCTGAGGTGTGAAGCTGGTCATTCTCCATCTAGTGCTGAGGTTACGAATGGGTGAAGCTACTCCTACTCCCTGTGTATGCCTTCCAAGGTATGAACTTTACCTTCACCTTTTACATTTACAATATCTATACACCAAGCATGTTAACACAAGCAGTAATGATTCTGACATGTATTCAGGAGAGATCTGGACCAAGATTTTCATGGTTTTCCTTAGTCCCTCCAGAAAAATGCTGGGTCAGTACCTCAAATCACACTGTAACTGCTTCCTTCCACATCCTTTCAAAGTCATCATTCACAATCATGCTGCTGTGTGATGCTATGTAGACTGACTGGCTGACAGCATTTTTGAAATGCCAACAATAAAATATTGCCTATAAACCCAAGAATTCAGATGATTTGTGTGACTGCAGATGGATAAATGTGTGGTTGGACAAATTATGGACCATCTTAAATGGACACTTTAAACTGGGAAAACAAAAAGGAACTCTCTTAAAAATGAAGCTGTACAGTTGGAAGGAATGACAATAAATCTTAAAAGAGGTATATATCTACATACATTCTCAAGTGGACAGGCCTGTTTATTCTCTTCCTCCTACATGGAAGAGTTGGCTTATATTAGTGACCCTTTTCTAGAATGACACCAAGCTCCTGTTTCAGCCATTTTTTAAAGGAACACAAAGCTAAGTATATATTACCATTGTCAAGTCACTCCATTTCTTCCCATCTTTGTCTTCTGTTTCAAGAAGTATGCCCATAATAATCCCTGGTAATGAAATCCCATCTGGCCTGCATTTTCTTTGGCAACCAATGTATGTTTTTCCACAATGTCTAAAACTCACTGCTTATCTATATATGCTTCTATAGAGCTGGCATTTAAAATGATCTTGGCAATAGTTCTATTACACACTCTTTTAAACAACATAAGTTTTATTCTTTCGTGATGTTATTACTAACTTGTGCCCAGTAAAAATATCAAAGATGTATCAACAGATGACCAGTCCTTCAAAGTGCAAAGTCTTACAACTATACAGCAGGTTAACACACCTCAAATAGAAGAAATTATATATTTTTATCTATATCATAGGACCCTAAGGCACAGTAGTGTTACACTGAATTTAAACTTATTTTTTATGGAGTAGTATTTCGTTACAATGAGCTCTTTTACAACACACACCCTTCTATAGAATTAAATTTGTTTTATGTAATAATTATGTAATCTTTTGCACTACATGTCACCAGTGAATTTACAGTGATTTTATAATCTTCTTCCAGTCCCATGTCTCACCCTAATCTTAATAAAATGTCACATTATTTATTCTAAGAGAATTCACATAATACATTTTACATATACATTAAAATGACATTTATATACATACACCAACATTTTCCCATGACTGTAACATACCTAACCACTAAAACCAATGCTGTAACATAAAAGCATTGTTGTACTTGCAAGGATATCCTTTACATTAGAATTTCAAACAGAAGAGAAGCAAAACATAATGCAAAATTAAAACCAAGAAACAATCTGACAAGAAACTTCCATATTTTCAGTTCTAATACAATAATGCTTTTGCTGATATCTTACATTAAAAACAGATGATAAATGAAACTGCAGGGTTGTCTGAATGAGACAAAACAAAGAAAAAATATACCTCCTCCTCTATAAGTACAAAAAAAATTACAAGAACAATACTGAAAAATATATGTTACATGACGCCCATGAACACATCATAAACTGTATTATAATTTCACTGACATTCTGCATACAATACCCAGTATCACATCAAACATTGTGATGCTAATTCTATTAACATTGTCCACAATACACTATCCAGTCACTGGCTTTATGCTTTGCACACAGGGTCTGTACGGGATGTGAGTGACCAGCAAAAGAAACACTTGTCAGCCTTGTGATGTTGTTGTAAATTGTCACCTGAACGAAGAGCATCAAATTTGATGAACGCATCATATCCATATGCAATCATGGCAAGGTAGGCAAAAATTGAAGATATAAGGAAGGGATCATCTATTCTTCCAACATCAGCTACTAATGAAGCAACAGTAGCACAAGCAACAGTCCATAATGAACAATAAACAAACTCAATCTTCAGCCACGGAATTCCAGTACACATCATATACACACAAAACACGTAGAATCCAAATAATAATCCAGTAATGAACAGACCACCAACAGAAACCACAAGAAATGATATACCATGTGGTATTGTGACAATACTGGACAATGAAATGGTAACTGTGCCCATCAGATTCAGCAGAATTTGAACCACTTTCACCATCCCTGGAATGGTGTAAAGATAACACATATCAAAATGGTGATTCTTTTGGCCAGTCATGCTCAGTGATGAAACAGTGCAGGTCAGTTACTGGTGAAGAATATTACTTTAAATACAGCTCTTAACACTACACCTGTCTTGATATTTTTAACTGCACAGATGGAATGTAAAAGACGTGAACTCATTCTACACACAAACCAACAGGAAGTGGCACAATTTTCAGCACTTCCTGGAAGAATCAACTTCCTGTGGCAGGCCTACAACATCCATATCTGAAGTAATGTGATTATTCTAATTATAATGTCAGTATAACATGTACTCATCAGACATGCAATAAAGTAATATGTGAACCCATCTAAAAAAATGTATCACCATACCACTCCCGAAACAAAAGAAAACTTACACTGGATACCAGAAAATGGATGAAACACTTACTAAACGTAGTATTTAAAGATAAAACACAACAGAAAACAAAACCATGCACTCTCCATATCATGAACGTTCCCAAGTAGAAGTTTCTAAACACAATAACTCCATTGGTGAATTATCACGTAGAATAATGCCTCTTACTCACATTCAGAAGTGTTGGCTAGCATGGTTGATGACACACTCTTTTGTGTTCTTGCAAGAGTACCTTGTAACAGACCGTGAATGCTTCCCAGCACATTCATTCTGCTTCATCATCCAACCAACCAACCAACCAACCAACCATTCATACATCACAGTACACAACCTCACAATTTGATATAGCATTGTTTAAGGTGAATAATTAACCTTACTGAATGATGGTCCAAGTAAATCAATGAACTCTGTAACATATTTTCCACAAACACCCGGTGGTTATTAATTACACTAACTCCATGAAGCAAAGTCCTTCCTGAAAAGCTTAATTTCCTCAGCTAGGCACAACATTCACAGCTATTTAAGGACTCTGAACCTTCACAACAGCCAGCTGTTGGTCTGTTCTCAGCCAGATGAATCCATTCCACATTCTCTTGCCCTATTTCTTTCTCTTACTTCAATTTAATATTATCAACCAATCTATGCCTGGTTTTCCAAGAAGGTATTTTTACTTCACACTTCCAAACTATAAATTAGTATACATTTCTCACCTCTTCCACAAAAGTATATACCCTTCATATCATGCTTTATATCAATATTAATTATGCTAGTCTTATTAATGGATATAAATTGACTAATATTTTAGCCTTAGAGAGTAAACTCGGCAACATAACAAAACCTGATGCCTCAAAATCCAATAGCATGACATGCCTGATGAATATACGAGGGAGAATCAAAAAGTAAAGGCAAAATACATTTAACGGCTTTAACGGAAGTAACTATGAACAATTTTACATATCATTTTTCTACACAGTCCCCTTGCAACACAATGCATTTGTTATATCGTTCAACTAGTTTCTGTATTCCTGCGGAAAAGAAGATTTTCGGCTGTGCGATGTTGATGGCCGACCAGAACGACCGTCATCAGTAACACGTGTTCAACCCGATTTAAACCTTTCCACCCATTCATAAACCTTTCGTTGACTCATGGTGCTCTGTCCATACTGAGCCAACATACAATGGTGAATTTCAACAGGTTTCACTCCTTCTGCCCAAAGAAACCGCACTATGCCACTTTGTTCTTTGATGGTGCAATCTTGCAAAGGAGCATCCATGTTTTCACCCTCGTTGCTGCCACTCGACTGAAGGCAGAGCGCTGTACTGCACATGGCTGAACTCTTCAAGAGGCATTGTCAATACTGCGCAATGCGGCAGCTCCTGTCTGTCCCGGTTACCGCGCAATTTAAAAATTGCCTTTACTTTTTGATTCACCCTCGTACGTTTGTCACGACAGAAACAATACGCCAAAATGCAGATACAAACTACAACCTATTCTAAAAATACATATTTTATTCCCAGGTATTAAAATTTGAATTGCATACTGATTGTTATCTGTATCACAGATGGCATGGGCAACCTAATTGCAGTAGAGACTCCATGGACATTAAATGTGTTAGATGTAACCTGAAGGTTCCTCAACATCATAAAATTTTGGGGGAGAGGGAAGGATAAGTTCATCTTAGATTCAAGTAACCACGGAATTTATCTAAGATTCATTTTAATATACTATTTTATAATAACAAACTAAATGCACAATGTCAACATGTAATTTTATAATTAAACCATTATATCTCCAACATGTAATGATCTTTCATAGATCACATATCAGCGAGACTATACATCAATATTAAGTATAAAGCATGAAGTACAATAAAATTGCTAAAATTATTCTAGTACACTGTAATTAAGTCTTGGTATCTTGAATGGCATATAGCAGTATAAAATGTGGAATGCAGATAATTCCATATAAAGTACTTGTAACCATATAGGGATATGGAACTCTGATTATTCTGTAAATTAATATGTATGGCCTCCCTGATGACGATCTATGATAGATCAAAACATGCTGCAGATGTAACAGTTTAATTATAAAATTACATGTTGACACTGTGCATTTAGTTTGTTACAATAAGACAGTTTCATCAAATAATGCACAGAATGAATGAATGAATAACAATAACAACAATAAATTCATTTTAATATGATACCATGCCTAAACCACCCTGATAATTGAAGTGGTCTCTTTAGAACAGCTTTACAAACGAACTGTTATATACACATTCTGTTCCTTCCCGTTTTCAAAAACTAGAATCAGACTGCTGTATGCTATTTTTTAACCACATTCAAATGCTTTCACCTCTTCGAAAGAGACCTCCAAGGCAGCTGCAGGAGTAAAGGAAGTTACCACTCCTAAAGTGCTGGGTTTAAGGCTTTCTACAATGTCTTTGGATGAAAATATATCAGACTGAAGAAAAGTTCAATAATTGCACTTTTATCACAGTGTAAAAAATTAATGATACTAACAGGAGGACCTTCTCACCAGTACACTGGACTGGAATCATGAAGTCCTGCAAATCCAAGGCACAAATGTTCCCAGAATGGCAGACATGTATTAGCAAACTGAGGGGTATCATTTAGCAAATGGGAGCTCTGAATTGCTAAGTATGAATGAATAACATTGTCTTATGACTCACACTATCATATAAAATGTACCAATCTTGTGTAAAAATAATCTGTGAACTTCCCCATTTTTCCTCAATATTTATATTATATACGTAGCATCACTCATCACCCTGTTGAGGCAGAACTGAACAAAGAACAATGGTATCTGGAGCTACTTTGTAATAGGACTCAGCATGTGTCAGCAAATACTAAAAGTAGTTTACAACAGTAAGATCTTTCAAGAGTTCATGTTCAGAAGGATCAGACCTTAGGTACAAGAAAAATTGTATAATTCTTGCCATACCCTTGACTGAAACATTTCATTCCTGTTCAAGAAATCAAATAATATTAGGACTGCATATATGAACCTGACACCAATGGTGTACCGACCGGGGGGGGGGGGGGGGGGGGGGGGGGTGTTTTAAAACCCCCCCCCCCCCAACCATTAACAGCCCCCCCACAAACGCCACAAACAC
>Ga0123353_10014895_pt1 | contig 11251 bp, 7 predicted proteins | sample TergutLab28metaG_3_FD_92763 | JGI IMG/M metagenome (GOLD analysis project Ga0123353, IMG submission 92763) | Labiotermes labralis P3 segment gut microbial communities from Petit-Saut dam, French Guiana - Lab288 P3 | ecosystem: Host-associated > Arthropoda: Insects > Digestive system > Gut ... | reverse complement strand
TGTGCCATGTGTTACGCTTGCGCTTGCGTTTGCGCCTGCGTTACGACGTCTGGTGTTTTTCTTTGTCGTCTTTCTTGCGGCTCTTGAGGAAGATGAGGCCGATGCCGAACAAGAACAAACCGACGAAGAATAGATTGGCCAAATTCGTGCCGCCGGTGATCGGCATATTCGGACTAGGCGTAGGCAACGGGCCGATAGGTGGTTCGGAATCAGGGGGCAAGCTCTCTATTTCGGGGGGCGTTTCCGAACCGATAATCGGCGAATCGGGCGGCGGATCGGTATACGGCGAGGCGAGCGGCGGCTCGGACTCTGGGATAGTTTCGGTTGGGCTTTCATCCCCGGACGGCGGGGTATCAGACTCCGGCGGCCCGGACGGCGACTCCGGAGGCGGCGATACCGGCGGCCCGAAGGGGGTAATGCCCGCGATCCACTCAAAGGCTCCCCGGGACAGCTGATAGTAGTTGTCCGGAATGAGGTAATCGACCGTGCCATCCCCGTTATCGCGCCTTTCCACAAAGGGGTCCGTCGCGTTCCTTGGTTCCGTAAACATCGAAAGGATGGAGTTGGACGGCGCCACAACGCTCATCGTCGAACCCTGCTCGGCGATATGGCCATCCCAGGAAAAGATATAGTGGACAAAAAGCGTTCCGCCGTACGGTATCGATATGGAGGGTACTTGATAAGCGGCGCCCCGCATCCATGTCGTCATCCAGCCGGACGACCTGTAGTACGCGCCGAGCCCGCCCGGCGCTTTGGGGGCGGCGTTATAGGTATGCGTCGTCCCCCCCACCACCTTTGTGGCGTCGTAGCGGAAAGGACCGTAGGCATTGCTAGTCCCCGTCGTTACGTACGCATAGGCGGCGTATTGGATTTTATCCAATACGTTGGGCGGGTATTCCGGATACCAGTCGTACAACTCCGGCAGATACGTCTTGTAACTGACGGGATAAGGCTCCACGGGCGGGGAGTTGCCCCAGGAGTCTATTGGGCTAGTCAAGCCAGCCGCGGCAAATTGATTCTTATCGCGGGGGATGGTGTAGGGCGGGTTCACTTCGGGTATCCCGATCTGTTGGGTGCGCATGGTCACGTTGACGCCCGCGTACCCGGGAACCGCGTTGATAATCCGGAACGTGACGGCGGACTCATACCCCGGCGCAACCACTGCCCCGTCCGCCACCAAGGAACCTACATAATCCGGCAACTTCACGTACGCCGACACCGACTTGTCCCACACTTGGATAATATAGGCGCCGCCCGACGCGACGATCCTGGCTTCTACAATTCCGGCATCGTCCAGCCTTCCATCGATGAGTAGGTCGAGATAAGCGTTGTCATCCATGCCCGTATGTACCGGATCCGCTAACGCCGTCGGCAAAAAGACCAGCGCCAGAACCAAGCACAGCCCCAAGGCCAATAGTCTCTTCTTCATGATCCTTCAACTATCCCTTCTGTTTGGTAACACTCGCACCATACCGCTAAAAGGAGGAACCCCTCCCAGGTTTATTCTAACACAGAAATATGCGCATGTCTAGCCCTTTGATAAAAAAATTTGCCAGATAGGGCGCGGGGAGTTATGTAAATTTTAGTAACTTATAAATCCATTCCGATGCCTACATGATGCCGACGCGCTGGATTTTCCGGCAGCGGCCCGCGGCCTCGTCGATGTCGAAGAGGGCGCCTTCCAGTTTGCATGCGCCCCCGGCCGCCTCGAACCGCCGGGGCACATCGCCGCGAAAGCCAGCCAGCGATTGCTCGGGCTTGACGCCCAGCACCGAGTGGACGGGGCCGGTCATGCCCAGGTCGGTGATAAAGCCCAACCCCCCCGGAAGTATCCGCTCATCGGCGGTCTGCACATGGGTATGCGTCCCGAACAAGGCTTGCGCGCGGCCGTCCAAGTGGTAGGCCATGGCCGCCTTTTCGCTGGTGGCCTCGGCGTGGATGTCCACCACGACAACGTCGGCGTCCAATGTGGGCAACAGCCGCTCGGCTGTCGAAAAGGGGCTGTCCGGGTGAAAATCCATCAGGCAACGCCCCACCAGCGACATGACGCCCACGCGGGCGCCCCGGCTTGTGGTGACCACGCAACACCCCGCGCCCGGGTTCTGCGGCGGGAAATTCGCCGGGCGCAGGAGCGTCGATTTTTCATCGAGATACCGGACGATCTCCTTCCTGTTCCACGTATGGTTGCCCAGCGTCACCACATCGGCGCCGGCCATGAACAGCCTGTCGGCCTGCGCGGGGCGGATACCGAGGAGATCGGCGTTTTCGCCGTTGACCACGGCCAGATCGACGCTATACAGCACACGCAACGCATGCAGGTGTTCCTCCACCATGCGCAAACCGGGTTCCCCCACCACATCCCCTACGGCGAGCAGGATCACAATGCGCCCTGCGCCTCACGCGCGTCACGCGCGCCATGCACGCCATGTACCTCATGCGCGTCATTTTCGCCATGCGCCTCACGCGCGTCTTGCGCCAACAGCCCCACGCAGTCGTAATGGGGCCGCGCCGCGATGCGCCCCCGGTTCGCGCCGAAAAGGGTATGCGCGACGGCCACGACCAGGAAGTCTTGCGCCAACGCGCCCTCCAGGGGGAGATTGGCAAACCCGTCGATTTTATCGTCCGCCACATACGGTTCGCAGACGGTAACCGATAAGCCGCGCGCCCGCAAATCATGGCACAGGACCAGCGACGGCGACTCGCGCAGATCGCCGACATCCGGTTTGTAGGCGAGGCCCAGCACGCAGGCGCGTAACCCCGCCGGCAGGCTGGCCGCAATGATTTCCGCCAAGTAATGGGGCTTTCGGCCGTTGACCCGGCGGGCGGTCTCGATAAGCGGCGTTACATCGGGCAGCAAGCCGTGGATGAACCACGGATCGACCGCGATGCAATGCCCGCCCACCCCCACGCCGGGGCGCAGGATGTTGACGCGGGGATGGCAGTTGGCCAGTTCAATCAGCCTGAACACGTCGATGCCCAGCCGCTCCGCGACGACCGACAACTCATTGGCGTAGGCGATGTTGATATCTCGAAAGGTGTTCTCCGCCAGTTTGCACAGCTCGGCGGTGAGATCGTCGGCAATGCGTATCCGTCCGGCGGACGCCACGCGCCGATATATCCCGGCAGCCAACTTTGCGGCTTTTTCCTCGCCGGCGCCGATGATCCTATCGTTCTCGCGCAGCTCCTGCATGATGCGCCCCGGGATGACCCTCTCGGGGCAATGGGCCACATGGAAACTCCCAGCCGGCAACCCGGAAGCCTCAGACAGCACGCCCTCCATCCAGCGGCAGGTCCCCGGCGGGACGGTGGATTCCAAAACGACCAAGTTGCCCGGGCACAGCACGCCGCCCACCGACCGCGCCGCCGCCTCCACGAAGCGCAGATCGGCCCGCGCCACGCCGTCGGCATCGGGCTTGTGGGGCGTTTGTACCGTGATGATAAAGGCATCGGACGGGGCAGGGCTGGTAGCAAAAGACAACCGCCCCGTAGCCCCTGTGCCTCCCGTAGCCTCCGGATTCCCTGTAGCCCCCGCAACACCTGCGCCCCCTGCGCCCCCCGTGTCCCCCGCGGCCCGCGCCTCGTCGAAGGCTTCCCGCAGGCCGGGCTCCTCAAAGGGCAGTTGCCCGGCGGCCAGCGCCTCCACGACATCGGCTTTGATATCCACGCCGCGCGTCGTAAAGCCGGCGGCCGCCAGCGCGACGGCGGTGGGCAAGCCGATATATCCCAGCCCCAGCACGCAAATGGTTTGTATCGGCTTCAAATCTTCGCCTCGCTCCGCAACGCGTCCACCTTATCCAACCGCTCCCACGGCAGATCCAAATCCGAGCGGCCGAAGTGCCCATAGGAGGCTACTTGCGTGTAGATAGGGCGGCGCAGGTCGAGTGCCTCGATGATTTTGGCCGGGCGGAAATCGAAATGGCGGGATAGGAGCGCCGCCAGCTCCGCGTCGTCCAGCTTGCCGGTGCCGAACGTGTCCACCAGCAGGGAGACCGGGCGCGCCACGCCGATGGCGTAAGCCAGCTCGATCTCGCAACGGCGGCACAGGCCGGCGGCCACCAGGTTTTTGGCGGCGTAGCGGGCCATGTAAGCCGCACTGCGGTCGACCTTGGTGGGGTCTTTGCCCGAAAACGATCCGCCGCCGTGGCGCGCGTACCCGCCGTAGGTGTCCACGATAATCTTGCGCCCGGACAAACCGGAATCGCCCTGGGGTCCGCCTACCACAAAGCGGCCGGTGGGATTGATGAATATCTTTGTGTCCCCGTCAATAAACTTGCCTGGGATGATCGGGTGTATGACGGCCTCCCGGATTCCGCGGCGCACGGTTTCGATGTCCACGTCGTCATGCTGGCTGGACACGACGATAGCCTCGCAACGGGCAATGTTGCCATCGCCGTCGTAGGCCACGGTCACTTGGGACTTGCCGTCGGGGCGCAGGAAGGGCAGTTCCCCCGAACGCCGGACCCTGGCCAGTTGCTGGGTCAAGGCATGCGCCATCGTGATGGGCGCCGGCATGAGCTCCGGCGTCTCGTCGCAGGCGTAACCGAACATCATGCCCTGGTCGCCCGCGCCGATGCGTTCGGCGGCATCGCCGCCGCTCTTGAACTCGTAGGAAGCGCTGACGCCCATATCGATGTCCGGGCTCTGCTCGTCGATGGAGGTCAGCACGGCGCAGATGGAACTCGCAAAGCCCAGCTCGGCCTTGTCGTAGCCGATGCGACGGATTGTGCGGCGCGCGACGGCGGGGATGTCCACATAGCACTCCGTGGATATCTCGCCCATGACCAGTGCCATACCGGTGGTGACGATGGCTTCGCAGGCCACCCGCGCCTGGGGATCCTGCGCCAGGATGGCGTCCAGGACGCCGTCGGCAATCTGGTCGCATACCTTGTCAGGATGCCCCTCGGTGACCGACTCGGATGTAAAGATGCGATGATTCATTGGCTTACTGTCTCCTTTTTCTAATATCTCAATTGTTTTGCGCTATTTTTCCCGCGTTTTCCCTGTTTTTCCCATGTTAGTATTAGTATTGCCGCAAATACGCCTCCTGCTCCGGTGTCAGCGCATCGATCCCCAGCCCCATGGACGCCAGTTTGAGCGAGGCCACCTCCCGGTCGATTTCAGGCGGCACATCGTAAACGCCGGGCGCCAGCCCACTGCCGTGACGGGCCATGTGCCGCAACGACAACGCCTGCACCGCGAAGCTCATGTCCATGATCTCCGCCGGGTGCCCGTCGCCCGAAGCCAGGTTGACCAGCCGCCCCTCCGCCAGCAGGTTGAGTACCCGGCCGTCCGCCATGCGGTACCCGGTGATGTTCCGGCGGCGCGGCCCCACATCGACAGCCAGCGCGCGCAGGTCGGGTACGCTGACTTCCACATCAAAATGCCCCGCGTTGGAGAGGATCGCGCCGTCCTTCATGGCCTCCATGTGACGGGCGCAAATCACGTCGCGGCAACCGGTGACCGTGATGAAAAAGTCGCCGAGGGGCGCCGCCTCCTCCATCGTCATGACCGAAAAGCCATCCATGGCGGCCTCGATGGCCTTGATCGGATCGATCTCGGTGACCACCACGCGCGCCCCCAACCCCGCGGCGCGCATCGCCACGCCCCGGCCGCACCAACCGTAGCCGGCCACGACGACAACCTTCCCGGTCACCTGCACGTTGGTGGTGTGCAACAATGCCGCCCATGTGGACTGCCCCGTGCCGTAGCGGTTGTCGAAGAGATGCTTACAGCTGGCGTCGTTGACCGCCAACATGGGGAAGCGTAGCCGTCCGGCCTCTGCCCTGGCCCGCAAGCGATGCACGCCGGTAGTCGTCTCTTCGGTCCCCCCGAGGAGGTTTGCGGCAAAAGGCGCGCATTCCCCATGGAGCAGGGCGGTGAAATCCCCGCCGTCGTCCAGGATCAGATGGGGGCAACCGGACAGCGTGGCCGACAGGTGGCTCTCGTATGTCTCTTTGTCGACGCCATGTACGGCGTTGACCTCAATGCCCAGGGAGGCCAACCCGGCCGCCACGTCGTCTTGGGTGGACAGCGGGTTACAGCCCGTGACCGCCACCCAGGCCCCGCCCTCGCGGAGTGCCAGCGCCATCCGGGCGGTCTTGGCTTCCAAGTGGATGGAGAGCGCGATTTTGAGGCCATCGAAGGGCTTCTCCCGCGAAAAATCCGCAGACAACGCGCCCAGCACCGGCATGTAGGCGGTGACCCAATCAATTTTTTGCCGCCCGGCTTCGGCGAGCGCGGCGTCTTTGATGATACTCATTCGCAAGATCCCTCCCAAAAAAAGTCACATTTACCCCGTTGCTCCGCTACTCCGTTACTCCGTGCCAGCGGTGTCATCGTCATTGTTCGGGGTCGCGGTGACAACGGGGCTATTCGTCGGCGGCGGATTCGGCGGCGGCGGCGGGCTCGGCTCCGGAACCCATCCCTTATAATGTGTCGTGCAAAAACCATTGGACGCCCCGTCCCCCGGGTTGGCGGGCGCAAAGAAACCGGAAGCCACTTCGGGGGAACCCCCGCCGCCCTTCTCGGAGTAGTAGCGGATCCGATAGCCCTCGTCCGCCACCGCCACGCCGGCTACCGGCATATCCCGAGGGAAATTGAGCATCGCGACGCGCCGGACGCCGCTGGACGGGCAATAGGGCGTGGCCAGCCTGCCGGTTTCCCGGCATTGTTCGATATAGACATGCATCGTGCAGGCTTCGTCCGGCTCGTCGCCCACAAAGAATATACCGGTGGCCGTCCGGCTGCCCCGGGCGTCATTCCTGCATGCGTCGGTGGGCTTCATGCCGCTGTCCAGGCAATACGACGCCCTGACCGTGTCCTCTTCATCCACCTCGAAGAACTCGTCGCTGGAATGGATCCTGTGTACGCGCCCCATGATGGCATCGTCTTCATGGACGCGATCCATGACCATTTTCCACAGGGCCAGCGCGGGGTTGGTCGATTCGTCCAGGCTGATCTTTTTGGGGTTGTCGAAACCAAACCACACCCCGGCGCAGAAATGCGGGGTGTAGCCCACGAACCAGCGATCCTTGTCCTCCGTGGTGGTCCCGGTTTTCCCGGCGGCGGGCACGCCGCTGTCCAGTTTGGCGCGGGTGCCCGTGCCGCTGTTGACGACATTTTGCAGCATCGTGTTCATATACCACGCATTTTTCTCCTGCAAGACGATCCTCCGCTGGGGGGTATTGTCCAGGAGAATCTCCCCATTTGCATATCTTACAACCGAATATGTGCGCGGTTTGATATATTCCCCCCGATTGGGGAACATGCAATAGGCCGCTGTAATCTCCAGCACCGATATCCCCCTTGTCAGCGCGCCCAAAGACATCGGCGCGTAGTCGATGTCCTCTGTTTTCAGGGACGTGACGCCCAGCTCGTCGGTCAAGAACCGGTACGATGCTTCGGGCGTGAGCATATCGACGACCCGGGCGGCGACGGCGTTCGTCGACCTGGTGACGCCCTCCATCACGGAGGTGAGGCCGCGATAGTTCCTGCCCGCGTTGCGCGGCCAAGCCGCGTCCTTCACGAGGCGGAAGGGCGAATCGTCGATGATGCTGTAAGGGGTGATGAGCCCCTCCTCCATCGCCGGCGCGTAAGCGGCGATGGGCTTGAACGCCGATCCGGGCTGGCGCACCGATTTGATCGCGCGGTTGTGCAACAGGTTGCCCTCTTTTGCGCCCACGCCGCCCGCCATGCCCAACACGGCGCCAGAGTAAGGATCCATGAGGATCAGGGCGGCTTGCGGCTCATCCAGCCCCTTGACCGTCGGGATGTTTTCCCTATGCTCAAACACATCGTCGATGATGCTTTGGATTTCCAAATCCACCAAGGCGTCGATCTGCAGGCCGCCGTTGAGCACCAGCTGTTTGGCGTAATCCAGCGAGGCGTTCAGCTCCACGGCAAGGTCGGCCGCCACGTCCATGTATACCTGCTCGACGTAAAAAGACTGCGTGCCGCGATCGGAAGGCCGGTTGCCGGGCACAAAGACCAGGGTTTCGGCGATCGCCTGTTCGTACTGCTCCTCGTCGATCAATTCCTGATCGAACATCTCATGGATGATCATTTCCTGCCGCTTTTTGTTCTCTTTCGGATTGTTGAACGGATCGTTGCGGGTGGGCGCATTCGTGATACCGATGATGCTGGCCGATTCGGCTATCGAGAGATCGCTGAGGTTCTTGTTAAAATACGTGCGGGCGGCTGTCTTGACGCCGTAGCAACCCTGCCCGAAATAGCAGGTGTTCAGGTACAGCAGGAGGATCTCTTTCTTATCGTAGTGCTTCTCACACTCCAAGGCGCCGAAAATCTCCGCTACCTTGCGCTCAATCGTCACCTCTTTGTTGCCGGTCAGATTCTTGATGAGTTGCTGGGTGATGGTGGAGCCCCCGTAAGTGCCCTGGCTGTTGGTGAACATATTGGTAAAGGCCCCGACGGTGCGCCACCAGTCCACGCCCTCATGGGAATAAAAGCGCTTATCCTCCACGGCGATCAGCGCGTTGATCATGTGCGGGGGAATCTCCTCATACGCCGCCATTTCCCGATTCTCCCTGGCGTAGAGGGTCTCCAGCTTTTGCCGATTGCCGTCCCCGTCATAGTAATAGACGGTACTGGTCTGGTTGAGCGGAACGTTATAGAGATCGACATATTGATCGGTTTTCAGGTTGTTGTTGACATAAATGACGCCGATGATGGTCGTCATCATGCCAGACATGATGATGATCAGCAAGATGGTGCCAATGATCTTGAGGACCCAGCCCACGACGCGGCCCAATGACCGCCCGCCATAGCGCAGTGCCCTCCGTGTCTCCCTTCGCATACAACTCCCCTCCTTTACCCATTATACCACATCTGTCAATATATTCCCCCAAGGCAGGCGCCCCCCGCATGTGTGCGACGCCCGCCGCGCTACGCCCACTCCGCATAGGTAAATTGGCCTTCCCAGGGGTCGTAGTACCATTCCCCTGTGATAAATTCTACAAAGTTCCCCTCGTCTTCCAGCAACAAAAACTGACCGACGCCCTCCGTGCCATACCAGGAAAAACCGATCACCAGCCCGGCGTCCGTTTCGCACAACAGCTTGACTTGAAACAAGCCTATGCTTTCCTCCTCCGCGTCGGGGCGCCAGGATGCCCGGCCATCGTACAGGGGCGCGGTGAATTCCATGTAGACGTTCCGATCCCCCCGAAAACATATCAAGAGCAACAAAGCATCTTCCGTCTCGTCCGTGTTTTCGAACAGGAAGAGGCCGACGCGCCCGCCCTGCCCATCGGTGGCCAACAATTCGGAGTGCACCACCGCCCGATTATCAATGAGCGCCTCGGCGGCGGCTACATCGCCCGGGTCGGCCGCGGGATACCCGTTGGTTTCATATCCATTCTCCCAGAGAACCTCGGTATACCCGGGCGTTAAGGGCAAGAGGCCGCGGCGGCATGACTCGGGCAGCAGGACCATATCGTACGCATCGCCTGCCAGCGGCTGGGGCACCTCCCAGACAGGGCCGGACAGGCTGTCGAAAAACAAGTAGCCGTCCCCGCTTTCTGCCGTGGAGGCTTTCTCCCCCGTGTACCGCACGGAAGCCAGCTCCTCCGCGCTGGCCGCCCAGGCCAACTTATCCAATCGGTCAGGGGAAGCATACGAGGTCGCCGCCACCTGGCCGCCGGGGATATCGCCGCCCCAGTCGACGATGACCCAGGCCCAATTGTCCTTGAGATCGGCAAAAGGCGCCTTTTCGATCCCAATATCCGGCGTCGCGTCCCCCGGCAGGGGATCCCCAGCCTCCCCGGCGCAACCGTAGCACAAAAGGCATATCGACGCCAGCGAGGCCAGCAAGGCCAATAAGGCCAGCAAGGGCGCGCGCAGGGCGTTTCGTCTATCATTTCCCCCACCTACGCTTCGCTTAGAGGTGGGGGTCTCGCCGAAGGCAAGCTGGGTTAAGACCCCCGCCTCTTTAGGCGGAATAATTTCAGGTAGAGTGCAATCTCCATCTGAACCGGATGTTTTTCGACTTGAAGAAGTCGTAAAACGGACTTGAATCATTGGCTCCCCCAGTACCCCCCCTCGTTGTTGTTTTTGTCGTTTTTTGTCGTTTTTTGTCGTTTAAGGGTAATCATCGCTTTTTTCCGTTTGCTGTACCAACCGGCGGCGGTACCTGAGGGACTCTATGGAGTTTTGGATGAGCTTCCCGATTTCGGCGGTCGCCGTGGGCACAAGGGAGAGGCCGGCGACATCGAGCCAATGGGCGCCGTCGATGGGCACCATGCCCAGAACGGCGGCGACGGGCGCCACCAGCACGAGCAGGGCGAACAAGGCGACCATGGCGACGGCGCTTAGAGCCAGCCTGGGATTGTCCTTGATGGTCCTGCGAAACACCGAGTTCCTGCTGCGCACGGTGAAGATATGCAAGATGGACGTCCATCCCACGACGAGGAAGGTCATGGTCTGGCCAAGAGGGGAGACCTCGGCAATCGACCGGATGGCGCCGCTGGCGATATCCGCCGTGGCGCCGAGGTAGTAGGCCACCCACGCGACGAGCACAAACGAGATGATCTGCTTCCCAATGACGAATTGCAGGCCGGAGAACAGGCTTTCGTCGCGCCGGATGGGATTGCGCTGCATGATCCGCGGATCCGACTTTTCACGGGCGAGGGCCATGCCCGGGATGCCGTCGCCCACGACGTTGATGAGCAGGAGCATGATGGGCGTGAGGGGCATGCCCCAGCCCATCAGCTGGGCGCCCAGCATGATGACGATCTCGGAGAAATTGCAGACCAACAGGAAATAAACCGTCTTGCGGATATTGGAAAATACGTCGCGGCCTTTGCGCACCGCTTCGACGATGGTGCTGAAATTATCGTCGGTCAGGACCATGTCGGCCGCGCTTTTGGCGACCTCGGTGCCCGCGATGCCCATCGCCACGCCCACGTCGGCGGCTTTGAGCGCCGGCGCGTCGTTCACGCCGTCGCCGGTCATCGCGACGACTTCGTCGTGCTCCTGCCAGGCCTCGACGATTCTGATTTTGTCCTCGGGGGAAACGCGCGCGTAGACCGAATACTGCGCGACGTTTTCTATCAGCTCCTCGTCGCTCATCTCGGTCAGTTCCAGCCCGGTCACGACCCGGCCAGTTTCGGTTATCAGCCCGATGTCGCGGGCGATGGCCCCCGCCGTGGCCGCGTGGTCGCCGGTAATCATCACCGTGCGGACGCCGGCGTTGCGCGCCGTCGCGATGGCTTCGGCGCACTCGGGGCGGGGCGGGTCG
>Ga0123353_10014894_pt1 | contig 11251 bp, 8 predicted proteins | sample TergutLab28metaG_3_FD_92763 | JGI IMG/M metagenome (GOLD analysis project Ga0123353, IMG submission 92763) | Labiotermes labralis P3 segment gut microbial communities from Petit-Saut dam, French Guiana - Lab288 P3 | ecosystem: Host-associated > Arthropoda: Insects > Digestive system > Gut ... | reverse complement strand
GTACAAGAAGGGTGTGAGTGGTCAGCAGCACGCCCCGGCCGCACTTTACCCCCGGGAAAGACCCGGTACCCATTTTACAGGAGATTGCGTGGGCCCCAGGGCGGTCTGGACGGGCGGAAAATCTCGTCCCCACCGGGATTCGATCCCGGACCTTCCAGCCCGTAGTCAGTCGCTATACCGACTGAGCTACCGGCCCTCATACGTAGAATATTATATTACTGAAACATAAAACTATGGTAGTCATACAACAAAGTGTGTGACAATTCTTAGAGCGGCATTTTGTTCTGAACACACGTAAAACCACTGTGTTTTACTCTGTAATCCTGAAAGGCAAGCTGACTCAAGGATCTCCGACAGCTCTTGATTTTAATATGCCCTGTTTATGTAAAGGGAGGAAAGACCTACCTGTCCTATCTACGAAGACAAATCTATCTTCCACTATTCCACTTCAAGGGCTCTTTGCTGCTTCTGCTGTTGTTGCAGCTGCTTTGAGCCATGCAGTCAACTTACAGGAATATAACCGATGACTGTGGACTTCAACAAACATCATAAACCACCCAAGGTGAAAGAAATGTTACCCTGCGCCTATAAAGGACGAACGACAGTGGGCATAAAGATACAGCTCAAATATTTTTACCTTCGTTCTAGGCGCAGGCGAGTGTACAGCTTCACCTTCCACTCACTTCAATCTCGAGAAAAAAGATCTCCGGGTATGTGCGATGGAGTAAGCTGAGAGGACCCGAGAGCTTGTCGCAGCGTGGTGGCTAATTGAAAAATATGAGCTTCTGTTGAGAATCGAATTGCAGTTGTCAATCCCATAACACATGCTCAGGACCAATTGTTATTGAGAATGAATTCAGTCTATTACCCGTAAACTCCACGTCATAATTAATATGAAAGCCGAATACTAATTATAAAATTCACAAAACCGTCACAGTGTAGATCTAAAAATGTCAGGCATGGTCGTCGAGATGGAAGCCAACCTAATCTTGCTGTGTGTCCTATTACTTTTTCACATATTCGTAAATGTGTAGGCTGTGGTGTGAATAATAGTTTCTGCCTTAGGGAAGGTGAACGTGTCTATTATTATTGTGTGCTTGATGGGTGTATAACTCAGATGTTACTGTGTCAAAAACCCCTGCTATTTGCGTCAGAACGGCCGGAATCTGAAAATAACAAGTTTACAAAGCTTTTAACACAAAGCGAAATTGAAACCCATGTTCAACACAGTATCGTGCCGTCGCTGCTTCTCTGCGAAGCAGGGCACATTTATTTGCACTCGCTAAGCAAACGCTGATCAGTTTACTATCTTTGAAGTAGATGGATTGTGTTTGCAATGAAATGGGAAACAAATGTAATGAAGAGGGTTGTGTACATTTCTGGACAAGAAATTGTTGTTTATATTAATATCAGTACTGTAGTGGTTATGTGGAAGACGCCGAGAGAAATGTGTTGACGCAGTGGAAGTAACAAGAGTACAAGCTTCATCCGGTGAAAAATAATACCGGTTTTCGGTCAATGGAACACTATTCTGCTGGGTCTGAGTCCGAAACTCGAAAAGGAACTGAGTGATTCTTGGTGCGAGGACTTCCGGCAGAAGGAGATACGAACTCAAATGGGCAAGAGATTGCGTGCATGTATTGAACCTCTAGATTTAGTAACTTGTTCACAACATATTATTCCGTTTAGACCTATTATGAACTGATTTAATCCAGTGCAGCACATTGCTGTTTTTTACATTAACTTTGATATTATTTTCACGTTTACAATTTGGTCTCCTAGGTGATCTCTTTTACTAAGGTGTTCCAACCACAATTTTGTATAAGTTTTCTTAAAGACCTCTAATATTTTAACTTTTATCCTTAATAGACATCAACTAGGCAACTATTACTGACTGAAGAACCATTTACATAGCCACTTGTCATTGAAAATTGGTTTCAAACCTGGCATTTTTTTCTCCTTGAAAATGGTACACAATCCGAAACATGTCGGAAATACCCCATGAATATTTATACATATTGATATTGTGCATTTGATTGGTGAAATAAGACTGAGTTGTACATTGCTTGCTATAAGTATCTAATGTCTCCTATTTTTTATTGATATACCGTAGGCTACCCCCCCCCCCCTCAACACCCTCAGGCTTTCGGTCCCGTCATAACAAAAGCACTCTATGGCTTGACATAGCCTGCTTTAGTTTTTGGGAAAAAACAGAAGGAAACAAGTAAATTCCGAACCCAATTGTAGTGCACTTTGGTCATTCTGCCTGGAGTTCGGTGACAAATCTCTTGCGTTAAAAGCAGATAATTCAAGTATGTGAATTTCCCGGCATTGTCGTTGATTCTTTATTGGGGTTTGTGTCAGGTTATACATTGTCGATAGTAGGGTGACTGGTGAATGACAACTTGGAAAGGATTTAGAAGGATGCGGTAGTAATTTGATTGAGGTGTTATCTCGGCATTTGTATGGCCGGTCTGCGGTGCACCATGCGGCTCCTCAGCTGGATCTGTATAGCGTGCTCTCTGAGTGTTATAGGTGCACATAACTGATCTGTTTACCTTTAACTTAAAATCCATGAAGTAGGATACGCGGTGGAGCATTCGGTTGAGGCACTGATTTAGAAGGCGGAAGGTCTCGGATTCGATTACCATTAGTGTCACTGGAATTTTTCTTTGACATTCTTTCCGGCCGCACTGCAGTTCCGGGGTCGACTCAGCCTCTAACAGAAACGATTACTAGGAATATTTCCTGGGGGTAAAGGCGGCAGTCCATAGGGCTTATCATCTTCATGTGCCGACTGGCCGACTGTCATGAAATCAGGGAGACTCATCCTCCTGGAATCCTCGGAGGCTTTCCAGGCCTGTACAAAGAATTGCTGTACCTTTTAAAGCCTGTGACTTATTTAGCTCTATACTTGTTTAAGAAGTGTCTTTTCTAATGAAACCATCCTTTCGAATCAAATTCCCCCTTTCAGGTTTCATACCTAGCTTTTTGGTATACTCTAAAACAGGGCTGACCAATATGCGGCCATTGAGGAAAGTACTTGCGGCCTGCACTCACCCGAATAATTACAGCAAAACAATGTAACAACCTTAATAGGTTTACAACAGATGGCAACTGTATTAGCAGAGAAAGTGTTTAGAAAATATAACTCATCACTTTGAAGGCAGCATACAGTACACTAGTCATTCTTTATGTTACCGAGTTTGGTAAGGCATACTACCCTGGCGTTCAACCGTACGTTTAGCGTAACTTACTTTTTGGAAATAACGGTCTTCTATTTTTATTGTTACACCGTTCATGTTGTCGAGTTACTCAATTATTACACCAACTGCTGCACATATATAAAATTTATATATGTGCAGTGGTTGATGTAATAATTGAGTAACAGTCTTCTAGTTAATTCACTCCCTTCTATTTTCGATGTATGTATACGCACGTGCGGCCCTCAAGCGAGTTCTTAACGAATTTTGTGGCCCTGCTCCAGGTTGAAGTACGCCAGTCGTGCTCTGAAAGGTGGTCAGTACCTGTCTTTTTCAAACTTTTTTTTTCACGGATCCATTATTATCACGGTATATGACTTATCGATTCCCATCATGAAGAGTGTAGGTTTCGCAGAAATGTCGGTATATATCTAGCAGACTGTATGTTTTCACGTCATAAGGTAATTTCTTGCACAATCACTGTCATGACAAATAAATTTCCATCCTCCCATCTGAATGCTGTCGGATAGACGGTAGATACATTGTATTCGCACATTGTCCGCTGTTGAACCCTAACCCCTTCAGGCATCATCACGCATCAGTTCTCCGTTAAACACGCTGAATCAATCATTCTGGTAGTAGCACTCGTGGGAGTCTCTGGGGGCCACTGCCCCTGAATCAAGCTTGGACCATAAAAGGAATAGGGAGCCGGGGGCAATTTTATTTCAAGCGGCTGCCATCGCCCCCCCCCCCCACCAGAAAATACACCCTTGGGGTTTCAGAAAGGGGAAGGGGAACATTATCCTGTAACGTGGTTTTTATTCTCCAGAACAGAAGTAAAAATCACATACGTTGGTCTAGGCTTTGTGTATGATGTAATTACAGACCCCTCTGTTCTCTTTTTTCCCTCCGGGCGTCCTGCTTCTCCTAGCAGCGCTGCGCGCCTGTTTCAGTCGTACTTTAATTTTATATTCTAAAATAATAATAATAATAACAATAATAACAATAAATACGACAATTTTTCCCGGAGTATTCATTACAGACTATAAAGACGTTTTTAACCCTGTTATTATAGGACAGTTTTTTTTTCTGCTGAGTAAGTTAATCGCATTTTTTTTAATGCTTATTGACATTAATTGTTGAAAAACTTGGCAGATTCTGCATGATATCGGAAAGATTATTCTACGCAGAATGACTGTAACGAGATTTATTTTACTGCCACGAATTATCATTCTACCAGATGATTATCAAGTTTAAGTACAGAAGCTGTAAAAATTAATGCTCATTTTCAAAGAGCTCCTTCTTGGAACAGAGAAAAATGTACCGCAACTTTGTAAATGCAAGGTTCATTACACTATACTGGATTATTAATTTTAATGCTTGACATGCATATGTATAAGGGGATGAGAATTCTTCTCTTCCTGGTGCTATTATTATTCATCTCTTTCTCTCTCCTTTCTTCTGCATTTAAATATTCACTGAATAAGTGATTTCCTCTTCCTTCAAAATTAATTTTTAAGCAGAAATATAGGTCCACAGGTTCTGAATTTACGGAAGGGAACGATTTTATTTTTAACTAAAGTAAAACAAGGTTTTCTTTTATTAATTTACTTTAAAGGAATAGAGAAATTATCCCTAATAAGGTGTCTTTTTGTCTGAAAGTGAACTATAGATTTTTTTTTTTTGCAAATTTGATCCAAATTAAGGTACAAACTTCGTGACAGTTTCTCTTCATTTAACATACGGTGTTCCGTGAGACTTCTCGTGATGTGTTTACATAAGACACAAATTTCGAACTCTGTTGCGAACGTATTTTGTGTCCGCTGTTTCGAAAGACAAACTGTTCAATATGTGAAATAGGCAAATGTCCTTCTGCTACTGGCCAAGAAAGAAGAGATGCTATAAGCCATGATTGAAAGATTAATTGAAATTGGAAGACGCTATGGAATGGAAATGAATGTGGAAACACCGAAATGATGGAAATCCCTAGGCAATCATCCCCAGTAGAGATTAATAAGGGTCAAGAGCAGCCAGAGAAGGTGGATTATTTCAAATATTTGGGCAGTGTAATAACAAATGATACAAGATGTAGACGTGAAATTAAATCCAGGATTAACATGGCAAAAGTAGCTTTCAACAAGAATAATAATCTTTTCACCATCAAACTGGAATTAAATTTAAGAAAGAAAGTAGTAGAGTGCTACATTTGGAGCAAAGATTTGTATAGTGCTGAAATTTGGACACTTCAGAAAGTAGATCAGAAATACCTAGAAAGTTCTGAAATGTGGTCCTGGAGAAGGATGCAAAAGATCAGTTGGACTGATCGTGTGATAAATGAAGTATTAAAAAGAGTCAAGGAGGAGAGAAATATCCTACAAAGAATAATAAGAAGAAAGGCTAACTAGATTTGTCACATCTTCCGTAGGAACTGGCTTCTAAAGCACGTTTTCAAAGAAAAGATAGAGAAAAGTATAGTAGTGACGGGAAGACGAGGACGAAGACGTAAGCAGGTACTGGATTGCCTTCAGATCCTGGAATTTGAAAAGGAATTACTAGGTCGCACTCTGATAAGAACTCGCTTTGGAAGAGGCTATGGACCTGTCTTAAGATGGAAACCGAATGAACGAATTAATTAATTAAAAATATAAATGCTAAGGTAACTAGATCAATCTTTTCCTAAGCTCGTTACATTAAATATGGTAACGTTCAATTAATTACTCACGTTTCTCTGGCCCCGAGATAAACAATGCCTGGAGTTCTACTTCCACCCCCTAAGTATTGCTATATGGCTCCTATAAGGACAACTTTACTTTTACATTTTTACCGTGTACTCCAATTTTATTGAAAGGTACAACAACAAAAATTCACTACATTTATCGCAAAATATTTTTATTTAACCTCTCTTACATGCTTCGGCCTTTTTGACCATCTTCAGGAATAAGTAAGAACTTTTAAAGTTTTGCGTTTACAAAAACAACTGCACAACATAGAGTTGCTGCACTCCTCTGGTCTACACTTATAACTGATTGCCAATTTTGAAGGCAGGACAGTCATTACAAAATGAAATTTTTGCGACGGTCGAAAAGTCACGTTTCAATGTCTGCAAATAACTGACGTGACTGGTGAGAGCTGCAATATATTCCCGTTTCGATGACATACAGTCTAAAGCCTAGGAGACTTGCCATAGCAGTCTGGTCTTCAAACGAAGGGAGGCGTGCACATGTCGCTGGCTCTAATTCGCTGCGAATATTTATTACTAGGCGTTCAGGAAGTAACATGTGTTGAGGACCGCGTAATTCTAAACTGCTTGCAGCGCCGTCTGCAGAGCCTTACACAACTAGTAGTACTTCTCAGGATATCTTCAGCTATATGTATCTACATGTTTGCCGCCGGGCGCTTCTATACCTTGTAAAGAAGCGCGTACCCCAAGCTTTGGGGCGTTTAGGTGACTATAGTTCGTCGTCTCCACTCATTGCACTGAGCAGATAACTCTTGGCTATGAAGTTGGATTGGCCTCAGAGACGGTTTATGCGACAAAAACAAAACTTCTTTTCTGCCGAGAATCAAACCTCGATACCTCAGTCCGTAGCGGTCACTTTTATGATTGATGTATCCTCCGAGGCATAAAGATGAAGATGTTGCTATGCATACGCAAAAGACGACAATGCGCACAGGTTGACATGGATAAAGTGCTTTACACTTCGTACACTTACTTGAATTAGTCATCCTGCTGTTCGGAATTTTGACTGCCGGGGAATCCTTCACACTTTACGTTGGAAAGGAGACTGGATGAAATGCTGGCCGTTGTGGATGTGTCAGCAAAGAGAGATAACTGACAAGAATAGTAATCCGGTAACTCAACACGTATCCACGCTCTTCAGTATCTGACCTACAACTCCAACGTATTAAAAAAAAAGACTATATAATATAGAGATAAATCATACAGAATGGATGTTTTGTCTTTTATCTAAACACGACAACATCGATCCGTATGAGAGGCTCGGGTTAGAATGTAGAGAATTCTTCATTTGCTCATGACGAAAAGCTGGCTAGCTGCACGCTCAGGCTGATTAAGAAGTGCACCACGTCTACTCTGAAGGCGGTAACATAGAGGCAAGCTTTACTCTTACCGAGAATTAACTGCGGTCTGACAGTCCGTGTCTAATTAGTTGTTGACATAGGGTTTTTAGAGGAGAAAAGGTAAAGATATCCTTGTGCCTGAACAAAACGAGTGGTGGAGATTAAGCTCTCTGAATTCCAATTAAGTTAAGTTCGTCCTGTCGCACCATTCACTGCCCTCACTGGGTCCCTCTGGATAAGACTGTAGATGTGGTTCAGAGTCTTATTAGAAATGATCACAAAGAGAATACCTCTTTGCCGTTGGGGGAATCGAAACCTTACGTCCAGTCGTTTTAGCAAAGACCTGTTCGCACTGTAGAAGCTTTCAGGTAAAGAAGGTATAGAGTTTATATCCTATGCACCAATCATACTTGATATATCTAATACGAGGGCTGCAGAGCAACAAGTTTCCTAGTTTTATCGCTGTCATCAATCAAGGTTCTTGCCAATAAGAAGGAAGAAATATTACCTCTTGACAGCTCTATCCAGCTCTTAAGATCGTATGTCCGTAATGTCGGTCGCTGTTACACTATTTGTCATGTACTGTACCACTCGGTACCCAAAACGTGTGTTATTTCATCGACGATGCACTTGCAGATAAGCTTTCATTCTTATGAAAATAAATTCTGTGGAAACAATTCAAATGCTTCTTTCCGGGGTTAGGTGATTCTAGAAACAAAAACAAATTGATTATCACCCTAGTAATTAACCAATTTGATGCACAAAATCTTGTTTTATAATAAGTTTATTAAATGCCTCTTCATGTTTCGAGCACTATTGTGCTCGAAACATGAAGGATTGTACTGAGATGCACGGTCAGCAAAACATCAAAAAATTGATTATCGTTCTGTGAGATCTGGTTTTCTGACAGCGGTGCTGTTAAAGATTCTCATTTAATGGGATGTCACACCGTGCCGACTGGTAAGTAATTATCGAACATTTGGAGTCTCTACGCCCTCCGAAACGTCGGTACATATTTACCAGTCAGCACGGCTTTATATTCTAGAGGAATTTAATCTGCGTAATAAACCTACTTAATGAGTATTTCAGTGCGTAATTCCCCTTAGTACCAGATCCCGACTACGTATGTTTATTGATCATAACTACAAATTATAGCACCGCGTCCATGTGGAGTGCCTTACTGTTGGGGCGCTGTGGGTTTGAGGTCAGTGCTGAGGGGCTTTAGTGCGTTTCCATGCGGAATCCATATAGTCGGGAGAAAAGAGAAAAAGACAGGCAATGTATATACAACATAACATGGATGCGCGGTTGTGCAACTACTGTTGCAGTGGCAAAGCAATACGTATTACATGCTCTGAGCCTATGTTTGCAGTCTATGTTTTCCGGCATGCAAAGTGCATGCGCCGTATTATATTGTCATATGTGGCATGTTCGCCTGTACCGTATTGCACAGTACCACACTATCTCATAAGCGGCACGATATTAGTAAAAATTATTGACTGTAATATAAATATATGGATATAAAATGTGTGATTTCGCTACAGATTTATGTGTCACATTTCTCATTCTAAGAAGAAATTAGCAAGATACTATCACAAATGAACATAGGTCTTTATGTAAAATACTTGTTATCCTTGTCGGAATTTAAAGAAACTTGAATTTTCTCGACAGATTTTTTAAAATATATTCAAATGTCAAATTTCATCAAAATACGTTCAGTGACAGCCTAGTTGTTGTGTGTGGATACGGCCGGGCGGACAGACGAAGAGACATGACGCAGCTAAGAGTCGTTTTTCGAAGTTTAACGAACGCGCCAAAAATGAAAAATAAAATAAATATTTGGTGGGCTAAGAGATATTGAGACTATTTTTTTTCGAAAATTATTCAGTTTTTTACGTGTCAGTACCATTCCACCCACTTTTCATACTCATTCATTCATTCCTTTCTTCATGCATTAATCCAACCGTCTATCACAGGCGCTATTGAAGCTTTCCAATTGACAGCGTCATTAAATAACACACTTAAGTAAACAAAATGTAAGAAGGAAAGAGTGACATAGAAAGAATAAAACAAAGGAAGAATGAAAAGAGAAAGAAAGAAGAGGAAAGAGAACAACGTGAAGAAAGAAATAAAGGAAGTAAATAATTGAAGTACTTTTACATGACAAAATTTGCATTAATGTTGACATTTATGCAGTAATGTTATTACCAACTTAGAATTTTTTCCGTTAAGCAATGCTGCTGTTGTTAATGGTAGGAACTGAAAACTATGAAGCCAAGAAATCTTGCTGAAGATAGAAAATGTTGTATAAGTTGAACGGTATAGGGGCTAATATTGAGATTCACATATATCTGGTTGTACCGTCTGGCTTATTTACTTACTTACTTACTTATTACTTACTTACTTACTTATTACTTACTTACTGACATTACTTTTTTATTACCTTCTTATTACTTACTTACTTACTTATTACTTATTTATTAATTACTTACTTATTACTTATTTATTACTTACTTACTTACTTATTTACTTATTACTTACTTACTCCATGCAGCACAGTCCTTCTTGAGAAGCTAACCGGTTCTCAGCTAGTCAAGGAATTCCTCGCATTGTATGGAACCCGAATGTTCATTACTGCGTTTACAACAGCCGATCACCTACCCCTTTTCTGAGTCGGATCAATGCAGTTCACGTCCCTTTCCAACTTTCTGAAGAGCCATCTTAATATTATCTTCCCATCTACTTCTGGATCTTCCGAGTGGTCTCTTTCCCTCAGATTTCCTCACCAAAACCCTGCATTAGCCTGTCTTTTCTCACATACGCCCGTCTCGCTTATAACAAATTTAGAAAAAATGTTAAACTTTCCCAGAAAGTACTTACTGTATTTTCCCTTATAAGATACCACATTTCCTCGTTTTATACTGACTATTGTGTTTATTCAAATAACTGTAATTATGTTGCTATGATGTTCCGCTTTTCGTGTTTGTGTAAAGCCTTTAATCCCACTATAAACAGACAAAATTTTTCATGTATAGAAGAATATCACAATTAAATATTTGCTAAAGAGCAAGCACTTGAATAAAACGGAAGAAGGAAGCAGTGTTCACAAAGTTGTAATTAACAATCTTTCCTTTCCTGTCCGACAAGTTGACCGTTTATAAGATTATCAACCTTTTATAAGATCATCTAGAGCAGTTGCTCCCAAAGTGTGCTCTGTGAATCCAAAGGGATCCGCTTCTAGCTCCTAGGAGATCCGTGGATGTATTTCTGTAATCGCTACTATAATGCTTACTCAACTTTTGATTATGAAACGGTTTTTGTTTTCAAATAATCGACGAACTTCTTTAACTGACGGCATGTTTATTTGTATGACCGTTAGCATATCTACTTAAGACACTGTCTCTACCCACGAAGCCGGCGACATTCGATTTAAGGTCATAAATTGCAATGCATTGTTACTTGTGCTATTGGCCTGTATTCGTAGTTATCTAAAGCCAGTTCTGTGATGCTTCATTTCAGGCTTCCGCCGCGGTGTGAATGAGATCTGCGCTCTTTTGGAATTTTGCGCAGCGTAAAATATTAGTTCCTTACCGACGTTTCGTGCAACATATGGGTCCCATCTTTAAAAGTTAGGTATGCCCTTGAAGATGGGACCAGTATTTTGTACCGAAACATCGGCAATAACCTATCATTCTACGCCATTTAAAATCCCCCAAAAGGGGCAAATATCAGTTCGTAGATACTTACTTACTTACTGACTGACTTACTTACTTACTTACTTACTTACGTACTTCCTTACTTACTTACTCACTCACTCACTCCATGGTGCAGAGTCCTTCTTGAGCAGCTAACCGGTTTGCAGCTAGTCAAGAAATTCCCCGCATTTCACGGAACCCGAAAGTTCATTACCGCACTCACAAGCGTCCGCCACCTGTCTCTATCCTGGGCCAGCCCAATCCAGTCCATAT
>Ga0123353_10014893_pt1 | contig 11251 bp, 9 predicted proteins | sample TergutLab28metaG_3_FD_92763 | JGI IMG/M metagenome (GOLD analysis project Ga0123353, IMG submission 92763) | Labiotermes labralis P3 segment gut microbial communities from Petit-Saut dam, French Guiana - Lab288 P3 | ecosystem: Host-associated > Arthropoda: Insects > Digestive system > Gut ... | reverse complement strand
TGAACGTTGCGCCCACGAAAGCAAAGCGGATGCCGTTAACTGTCATCAGGCTGGGCTGCATGGCTTCCTCCATATCGCGGTAGGCCCCGAAAGCGACCACGCCGTCCTTGCTTTCCCAATATTCCAGGTGATACAGCAGGCCGCTTACACCCTTATCGATCGTGTGGTTGTTGATCAGCTGAATCGCGCGAAAACCCATATCGTAAACCGCATCGCCCAGCTCGCGCGGGGAATTGAACAGGGGCCAGCCGGCGGGTTCCATGTCTGTGATAGGGACCTCCTGGTTGATGAATGCCAGATCCGCCCTGCCGATGAGGGCACGCGCGCCATCGTAAGCGGGTGCGAAATCATAGCGCGCGCCACCGGCGGCGCGATCGCGTGCTTGACGGAAAATTGGCGTGTGGATAAGGTTATCGCCCACGGCCATGAAGGTTACGACGCTGGGCGGCGGCAACGTTGTCGGTTCTTGCGTTGTGGTGACGGGGAGCGTGTTCTGCTGGGTTGCGTCGGCGCCCCCGGTGAAGGGCAGGTCGCCCCAGGCGAGGATAAGGATGGATGCGAGCGCCGCGACAACAATGAGCAGAAGGGCCCGGTAACGTTTTTGCATGATAGTACTCTCCTTTTATTTGGTTAAGGCAAACGGGGCCGCCGAATCCTTTCAGCGACCCCTGCTTTTGTAGTCTTGATCAGTCTTCCGGGAAAAATGCGCGATGCACCGCCGCCACGGCTTGATCGGCCAGGGTTTTGTCGATGAGCACTGAAATCTTGATTTCGCTGGTGGAAATCATCTGGATGTTAATGCCCGCGCCGTACAGCGCTTCGAACATCTTCGAAGCCGTGCCGGGGTGGCTTTCCATGCCTGCGCCCACAACGGAGACTTTCGCCACGGCGGCATCTTTCTCGACTTTCAGCCCGGCGGCGAAGTCCAGGTTTTTCAGTGCTTCGACGGCTTCGTCGGCGCAGGCGCTGCTGACGGTGAAGGCGACATCCTTCGTGCCGTCACGGCCCACTGACTGTAGGATGATATCGACATTGATATCTTTTGCGGCAAGCCGGCTAAATATTCTGAAAGCCACGCCGGGGACGTCCGGCACGCCTGTAACAGAAATACGGGCGGTATTGGTGTCTTTGGTTACGCCGCGTACGAGCATTTTTTCCATGGATATGGCCTCCTTCACGATGGTTCCCGGTTGATTGGCATAGCTGGACAGCACTTCGAGCTCGACATTGTACTTCTTCGCCATTTCCACGGAGCGGTTGTTGAGCACCTGCGCGCCCAGTGTGGCGAGTTCCAGCATTTCGTCATAAGTAATTTCGTTGAGCTTTTGCGCGTTGGGCACTTTGCGCGGGTCGGTGGTATAAACGCCTTCCACGTCAGTATAGATCTGGCAGCGTTCGGCATTGAGGGCGGCGGCCAAAGCGACTGCTGTAGTGTCGCTGCCTCCGCGCCCGAAAGTCGTTACGTCGTCATATTTACAAAGGCCCTGGAAGCCCGCGACGATGATAATATTTTTGCGGTCCAGCTCCAGCGCCAGGCGCTCGGTGTCGATTTTTTTAATCCGCGCCGCGCCATAGGCTGAGGAAGTGCGGAAGCCCGCCTGCCAACCCAGCAGCGATACCGCGGGGCAGCCCATTTCCTGCACAGCCATGGCCAGCAGGGCGCTGGAAATCTGCTCGCCCGCTGCCATGAGGACGTCCATCTCGCGTTTTTGCGGCTTTTGCGTAATTGCGCGGGCCTTTTCGATGAGTTCGTCCGTGGTGTCGCCCTGTGCGGAAACGACGACGACAACGTTATTGCCTTTGCGATATGTGTCGGTGATAATCCGCGCGACATTGCGCACGCGCTCAAGGTTGGCGACGGATGAGCCGCCGAATTTTTGAATGATGAGGGGTATGTATAATCTCCTTATTTAAATCAAAGTTATTTAATGCAAGGGCAGCAACCGCGCGGTGGACAGCACCGCAGCCACGATGGGCGTATTGTGCCGCTTCGTTGTGCCATGCATGATATGACCCCCTTTGTGATTCCATTTTCATTTTGCACATGGTAGGGGCGACAATCTGTCGCCCGGTCAAAAACAATATTGTTTCGCAGATTGTGCGGGCGGCAGATTGCCGCCCCTACGGGATGAAATTCTAGCAATCCTTAAACTCCGCAACCCGCAATACCGTACTCACCGTAATTCCCGCCAGCCTTGCCAACGCCTTACGCGCTTGGCCATCACGGACATTTCCGGTGACGAAAGCCAATTCCTGCGGGTTTGCGTTGTCGATGCTCAGGTATTCCGCACCGGGAAAGGCGGCTTCAATCACCATGCGGGCCTGTGTGATATCATCAGCAATCACGCGCATGTAAAGCCGCGTGCATTCCTCGCCGGCGGGGGCGACGAATGCTGGGTCGCCCTGCTCCCAGTCGATAAACCGGCGGCGCTCGGTGTGCTTGGCGCAGTCGATGATGTCTGCTACAACGGCGCTGGCGGTTGGAAATTGGCCCGCCCCGCGCCCGTAGAACATGACGTCCTCCACGGCGTTTCCGCGAATGAGAATGGCATTATAGACATCGTTGACGCTGGCGATCATGCTCTTGCAGGAGACAAGCATGGGAGCGACAACAGCAGAGATACGGCTATCGTCGAGTTTTTGCGCGCGCGCAAGCAGTTTGATCGTATAGCCAAAGCTGGCCGCATAGGCGATATCTTCCAGTGCCAGGCCGGAAATGCCTTCAGTAAAAACCTGTTCGGGGTACACATGCCGGCCGTAGGCAAGCGTCGCCAAAATGCAAAGCTTGCGGCAGGCGTCGTGGCCTTCTACGTCGGCTGTGGGGTCTTTTTCAGCGTAGCCTAACTCCTGGGCGATGCGCAGGGCTTCATCGAATGGCATCGCGCTGCCTATCATGCGTGTGAGAATAAAATTCGTCGTGCCGTTGAGAATGCCTGCTATTTCGCAAATCTCGTTGCCTGCCAGGCATTGCGACAGAGGGCGGATGACGGGAATCCCCCCGCCGACGCTGGCTTCGAACAAAAAATTAACATTGTGCTTCCTTGCTTCCTGCATCAACTCATGGCCACGTGCCGCAACAAGTTCTTTGTTGGAACTGACCACGCTTTTGCCCGCGCGCAGGCAGGCCACCACGTAATCGTAGGCGGGCTGCAGGCCGCCCATGCATTCGACGACAATGCCCACGCCCGGGTCGTTGAGAATGACGCCAAAATTATGAATGACGAGCGCTTCGAAAACATCGCCGGGGAATTCCCGGATATCGAGGATGTATTTCAGCCGCATGGCCATGCCCATGGCGTGCGTGTGAATGCTGTCTCGGTTTCGTTCCAGCAGTTGCGCCACGCCCGAACCCACAATGCCGTAGCCCATAATCGCAAGATCCATTTTATTGCCCTGTCCTTAAAATTAATAAATCTAAGAAATTATTATAACACAAGAATATGCCTTTGTGCAAGCGTTTTTTCATGGGCCCGCCATTTCCTCCGAAAAGCCAGGCAGGGGAATATGGTCCAGTTTCACGACCGGTACGCCCTCGAAGCTTTCCAGGGAGACTTCTTCTGTCAGCACGCAGGCATTGGCGACCACGGTGAAATCCAGCACGCGGGCAAATTCATAGATTGCGCGCAAAGTACCGCCAGTGGAAATCACGTCATCAAGAATGCACACGCGCTTGCCGCGCAGTAAATCCTGCTGGTCGCGCCCGAGGAAGAATTGCTGCGGCCTGGATGTTGTGACGCTCTTGACGTCGACGACCATCGGATCCGCCATGTAGAGCTTTTGCCCCTTGCGCAGCACGACATAATCGTCCTGGCCCAGAATGCGGGCTAATTGCTCCGCCAGGGCGATGGACTTCGACTCCGCCGCGAGGATGATGTCGAATCCGTAGGGCGCGAGGCGCTGCGCCAAGGCTTCGGCGGCGGCGATGTTCCAGTTGCTGCGGCCCATGGGGTCGAAGGCATAGATGCCGAAGCCGTTTTCGCCGCGGATGAGGGGAAGTTCGATTTTGAGGCTGCCCAGCCGCACGGGCCAGGCAGGGGGCCATGGTTTGGTCATGATGCGCTCCTTTCGGCTAACGCCTTTATCACCTGTTCGGTTTCTTTTGCGACTTTAATTGCTGCGGCTTTTCCGTTCTTGAAGAAATGCACCATGGACTTGGGCTGCATGGTATCGGACAAACTGCGGATCACCAGCAGCGGGATTCCCAGCTCGTTGGCAGCCTTGGCGGCAGTGTATGTTTCCATGTCGCAGCAGACCGCGCCAGTTTTTGCCGCGATGCGCGCTTTGCGTTTGATGTTGACGATCAGGGCCTGGCTGGTGCAGACGGGTGCAGTTTTTGCGTTGAGAAGAACCCCGGCGGCGAATTCCGCGAGGGCCTGGTCTGTGGCTTCGGCCTTATTGGCTGTGTAAGCGCGGCCCAGGCAGGGGATTGATGAAGACGCAATGACGGTGTCGCCCAGCTGGATATCAGGGTTCATGCCGCCGGATACGCCGTAATTGACGATCAAATCCGGCTTGTGGTGGTCAACCAGGGCGCGCACCCCCCGGGCGGCGTGGGCCATGCCCCAGCCGCAGCGGTGCAGGACAACCTCGGCTTGTCCGATATTCCCGCGCAAAAATTTCTTGCCGCCGCGTGTTTCGGGCTGCTGCTGTTCGATGTGCCTGGCAAGGCAGCCTTCTTCCATGCCCATGGCAACGAGGATGCCGATTTTCATTTTATTCCCCCTATCCTTAAGCTATCCTATTATATCATACCCGCCATTTAAAAAGCAAGCGAAAAAAATTTGATTTCCCCTTGCTTTTTTATATGCTTTTATGATATAGTTATTTGAGAATATGTTTGATCAATTTGGAGGTCTACATGCGCAAAACAAAAATCGTGTGCACCCTGGGCCCGGCCAGCAGCAGCGAGAGTACCATCCGCGCGATGCTGAAGGCCGGCATGAATGTCGCGCGCCTGAATTTTTCCCACGGGAGCCACGAAAGCCATGCCGAGGTAATCGAACGATTCCGGCGGATACGCGATGAATTGGGCATGGCGGCCGCCGTGATGCTCGATACCAAAGGCCCGGAAATCCGCCTTGGTAAATTCGAAGGCGGCACGGCGCAGCTGGAAACCGGCGCGCAGTTTACGCTGACCACAAGAAAAATCATAGGCGACGCAAATGCAGTCGCCATCAGCTATGCCGAGCTACCAGGGCAGATCAGTGCTGGTACGCGTATCTTGCTTGACGATGGCAGGATTGCGTTGCGGGTGCTGCGCGTGGAGGAAACGGATATTGCCTGCCAGGTGATCAACGGCGGGCTGGTTAAGGACCGCAAGGGCGTCAATATCCCGGGCAGCCGGTTTACGATGCCCTTCCTCAGCGAGGCCGACAAAGAAGACCTGCTGTTCGGCATTGCCCACGATGTGGACTTCGTGGGAGCCTCTTTTGTCCGCCGCCGCGAGGACTTGGTCATCATGCGCAAGTTTCTCGATTACAACGGCGGGCATAACATGCGTATCATTTCCAAGATCGAAAACCTCGAGGGCATTGAAAACATCGACGAAATACTCGCCCTGTCCGACGGCATTATGATCGCGCGCGGCGACATGGGTGTCGAGGTGGAATTCGAGCGGCTGCCGGGCCTGCAAAAGCGTTTCATCAAGGCCTGCTACAGTTCCGGCAAAATGGTCATTACCGCCACGCAGATGCTGGAATCCATGGTCAGCAGCCCCAATCCCACCCGCGCGGAGATCACCGATGTAGCCAACGCCGTGTTCGACGGCACCTCTGCCGTGATGCTTTCCGCCGAAAGCGCCATGGGGCAATACCCCGTGCGCGCGGTGGAGGTGATGTCGAAAATCGCGCGGCAGGCCGAGCATGACGCCTTCGAGCAAAACGCATATAAAGACATTAATTATTATACCGATGCCGACGACACCACCAACGCCATCTGCGATGCGGCCTGCACCACGGCGCGGGATATCCATGCCAAGGCGCTCATCGCGGTGACGAAATCGGGGCAGACGGCCCGCCGCATGTCGAAATTTCGCCCGCAGGAGCCAATCGTCGCGGCCACGCCCGAGGAAAAAACCTTCCACCAGCTATCACTTTCGTGGGGCGTGTACCCCGTGATGGCCATGCTGCAAAGCACGACTGACGCGCTGTTCACCCATGCCATTGACTGCGCCAAGCTCATCGACCTGGTTGAAGACGGCGACACGGTGGTCATCACCGGCGGCGTGCCGCTGGACACCCGGGGGACGACGAACACGCTGAAGGTGCAGGTGGCGGGGAAGATGGGGTAGGAGAGGCTGGGTATTGCAATGCCAAGAGGAATCATCATTAATGGCGCATCAGGCACGGGGAAGACCACGCTTGGATTGGAACTGGCGAAGCGACTTGACTTTTTCTTCATGGACTTGGATGATTATTACCGAAATAAAGACACCGGAATATCATGTTCAAATGAAGATGAAATACGAAAAAATATAGTCGAAGATATAGCGAGACATCCTAATTTCGTAATGTCGGGTTCTATCATCGGAGAATTATTAACCGAAGTTAGGCCATATATTGATTATGTCGTTTTGCTATTTGCTTCTACAGAAACCCGCGTAAATCGGGTAAAAGCGCGAACTGCTGCGGAATATGGCAATCGTATTATGCCTGGTGGCGATATGTATGATATTGCAGAGTTGTTTTATAAAGATGTTAAGCGTTCCAACCCGAAAAAGTTCGAATTGTGGTCTTCAAGTTTTATTTGCCCTGTAATACGCCTTGATGGAGAAAAATCAATTGAAACAAACGCATCCGTCGCTATGAAAGCGATTTTTGAAGAAAAAAACAACTCCAATTAAACATGTTTGGGATATATATTAGTGTGATTCCAACAGGTGATTCTCATTAATACTATAAAAATGCGAAAAAAAGTCCATAAATACAACAAAGGAGGCTCCCCATGATTTTCTCAACCCTGCGTTTCATCCGGCATTTTGTCACTATACTTGTGGTCCTGTTGTTCATCGAGGTATTCGGCATCACGTTTGCGCCGCCCCCGGTGGTTGCGCACACCGGTATCAGTTTCGGTGCGCACGAACGCCAGTCCATGGATATCTTTTACCCAAAATGCGCAAAGAAAATCAACGAACCTGTGGGCGCATTCCTCTTCATCCACGGCGGCAGCTGGACCGCCGGCAGCAAACAAGACAGCAATTATTTTGCGATTCCCATGGCGCGGGAAGGCTATGTGGCGGCTTCGACGAACTACCGCCTGCGGCCCAGGTTCGACGACGAGGGAGTCATGACCCGTGAGGGTTTCACCGTTGCGGACATGATGGAGGATATCGGCCTTGCCATTGCCAAGCTAAGAGCAACTGCGGAGAAAGACGGCATTGAAATCAGCAGCGTGGCCCTGTTCGGTGATTCCGCAGGCGGGCACCTGGCGCTGCTCTATGCCTATCATTATCAAAATCAGCCGGGCAATGCCCCTGCGATCCCCATTTCGTTCGTTGTTGCGCGCGTGGCCCCCACGGACGTCAACTTCCCCGACGACGACTCCATGGACGCCAGCATCCTGAATGCCGTAACGGCGGACGCGCCGCCCACTATCATACTGCACTCGAGCGATGACGAGTTGGTGGATTTCGAACGCCATGCCATCCCGCTGCGGAACAAGCTCACAGAGCTTGGGGTTCCGTTCGAGTATTTCACCTTCGAGCACGGCGGGCATGCCATGTTGGATATACGGGAATTGCCAAACCACAAAATCAGCTACGACGCGGTGTTTGCATTTGCGTGCAAATATTTTTAAGTGAAATTGCAACGAACCCCCTGCTGTATTCAGCAGGGGGTTCTCGCATGTTACAGCTGAATTTGTCAAGCAAAATTTCCGCCACGCATCCCAAAACAAAACCTCACTTGGCGCAAAGAGAAAGATAAAGAAGCCTGTTGAAAAACAATCATTTCAACAGGCTTCTATGTGTAGTGCAATGGCGGGTTTTTGAAATAGCAGTTTAATTCTTCTCTATAATTGCCAGGGTAGCGTTATAAAAAATCCATTATTCGGAAATCATACTATTTTGTAAATTAAATCACAAGAATACTCTCGGCAAATCGTTGACGTGCTGAGACTTGCGGTATAGAATGATCATGTTCCATTTGGGAAATGCTGCACAAAGGGGTGAACTTCAGTTGCAGGCAAACGAACAGGAATTTCAAATCGATAATGAGTTGGACGAAATGATGTGGCTCATAGATTTAAGCTTGTCTTCAGAGCAAGCGGCAGGGTATAGGCGCAGCGGAGTTCCTCCGGCGGCCTTTATTCCCCCCGCATTGCCGGCGACCATCGAGACGGACAGCCCGGCGGTTTCCATCATAACGAAAAAGCAATTGCGGGCTCTGACGAAAAAGCATCTTCTTATGATGATACACGACCTTGAAAGAGAACTGCAGCAGGAAAAAGAATTCAAAGGATATCTCTTGCAGGCATATCAGCTAATGTTCGGGCAAGGAAATAAATGGTAATCAATATCATGATAAAGAAAAATAATAACGACGACAAAATTCGCGAACAGGTGGATCGTTTGGGGCGCCCGACCATGGACATGCTCAAAAGCGAAATTGCGTGGCATGAACGCCGGGAATCCTATCTGCGGCTGGCGCGTGGAATCCTGCTGAGCCTTGTGGCGACAGCTGCGACGATTTTGACGATAACGAACCTGTGGGTGACGGTGCTTCAGGTGGATGGATCGAGCATGAATCCCCATCTTGGCGTGGGAGAAATCGTTATCGCCACAAGGAATGATGAGCCGGCGCAATACGATGTCATTGCCTTTTACCATAACAACAAGCTTAAGATCAAACGGGTCATCGGCAGGGCGGGCGATACGGTCAACATTGACAGCAGCGGCGCGGTGTTCATCAACGGCAACGAATTGGATGAGCCCTATGTCATCAACAAAAGCCTGGGCCAGGGCGATGTCAAGTTCCCCTTTGAGGTGCCGCTGGGTACGGTATTCGTTCTGGGCGATAACCGCGCGGATTCCATGGACAGCCGGGACACCCGCTTTGGGCCACTGCCCAGAGAACAAATCATCGGAAAAGTGGTTTTCAGCCTATGGCCTCTTCGAAGCCAGAAGTAGAACATAAGGATGGTGCATTTAGTGAGAAGATTGTACGGCACGACATTGGGAAGGGTACTGCTGAATAAAAAGCGCGGAAGGATAGCGGCGGCTATTGCGCTGGCGCTGTGCATTGGCGCGGTGCCTTTGGTGACGCTGATGTCGTCGCGGCCCGCGATGACCGAAAGCAAGCTCATCTGCGGAATAGAGGAGTACCTCCACATGCGGAAGTGCTTCGAATCCGTGCTGACCTGCGAAAAGCCGGAAAGCGAAGGCTACGCCCACGGGGAAGGCTGCTACGACGAGGGCGGCGATTTGATCTGTGAAATCGAAGAGTCCGAGGGCCATTCCCATGACGATGACTGTTATGCCTGCATCGCGCTGATTTGCGAATTGCCGGAGATAGAAGGCCACGCCCATGATGAAGATTGCTACGACGAAGATGGCGATTTGCTTTGCGATATCGAAGAAATCGAAGGCCACACCCATAACCGCGATTGTTATTCTGATATAATACTTGTCTGCGAGCTGCCGGAAATCAAGCTCCATTCCCATGATGAAGATTGCTATGGCGAAGATGATCATTTGATCTGCGAGATGGAAGAACTCGTCGAGCATATCCACGATGACGACTGCTATTCCAGCACAGTTATTTGCGAGAAGGAAGAGCACCGCCATACAGAAGATTGCTTCGACACGCTTGAGGCTTTTGAGGCGTTTGAGATGGCAGAAAAACTCAAGGCTTTTGAAGCAGCGCAGGAAAGCGAAGCGCCAGAGGGCATTGCGGCAGCAACAGCCAGTGCTTGCCATTGCCCGCCCGACTGCCCGACCTGCGGGGACTGCAGGGACGTAGGGGGCAGGGATGCGGTTGCCATGCTGGAGCGTGGATACACCATCAATCCTCACTGGTCGAGTTGGGACAACTATCGTCAGCCTGGGGGAGCGCTGCAAATTATCAGGAGAGATGTGACTGCGATCACTTTTGTCAATCTTCAGAAGAATTATGTTCCGGGGGGATCGGCCGCAGACGAATTCAAGGACGATAACGACTACACCTGGGATGGCAAGCCTATAGAGAAAGCCTGGGACGCAACGAACTTTACTAATGGAAACCACAACCAAGACACGCATGCTGTGATTGCCTGGGTCACGGGTTCTCAAAATGACTATCATCTATACTTTGGTGGTGAAGGTGGCGTACTGCTTCCGCCGGATTCCAGATGGATGTTTTCTAATATGGAAAATCTACGGTCCATCGACTTGCGCAATGTGAACACCTCAAAAGCGATGTTAATGTCCTGGATGTTTTCAAATACTGAATTAACGGAGCTTGATTTGAGCAGCTTTAACACGGAAATTGTGTTGGAAATGTCATATATGTTTGCGAACTCTTTCAGTCTTGACCGAGTCAACCTCAGCAGCTTCAACACTTCCAATGTGACTAATATGGCGGGAATGCTTTCACATTGCGGGATATCCCAAACGTTCGACAAAGACGGCGACCACGGAAAGATAGACCTGCGTCATTTCAACACTGCAAAAGTGACGAACTTTTCGTCTATGTTCCAATGCATCATTTCAGGGACTTTGGAAAATGCCACGGAAATTGATATGAGTTGGAGTTCCTCTGCGGCCGCTACCAACGTGAATTCTATGTTCAATTTGTTGCTCTACGATCCTCCTTCGAACAACTTACAACACATTCGAATCAACAGCATGAATCTAACTGGTGTGAGTGCGGCTAACCGTTCCGGATTCGCAGACGATGCTACGATCTCCAATGTGATCTGGTATGTCGGAAGCACCGCGATGCAGGCCTGGCTGAACACTAACTTTAGTATTCCAACGAGCCGTATTGTCGTCGAACCCCTTACCGGCTCCCAGCCCCAACCCGCCGACTGGCGCGGAACAGGCGGCGATTGCCAGTGCGATAGACCTGCTATCACTGGCCGCATCAACGGCGAAAAGATAATAACCGGCTCCGGATTTGCCGAAGATCCGATGTTTACCTTCAAAGTGGAAGAAGTCGACGAGGACGGTATACCTGTTGATCCGCCTTGGCAAATGACCGTTGAAAGAGGCGTGGGCGAATTTCATATTGACATACCTATTTCTGGAACAGGGAGGCATTACTTTAGGATTTCCGAG
>Ga0123353_10014891_pt1 | contig 11251 bp, 9 predicted proteins | sample TergutLab28metaG_3_FD_92763 | JGI IMG/M metagenome (GOLD analysis project Ga0123353, IMG submission 92763) | Labiotermes labralis P3 segment gut microbial communities from Petit-Saut dam, French Guiana - Lab288 P3 | ecosystem: Host-associated > Arthropoda: Insects > Digestive system > Gut ... | reverse complement strand
CCGCACAGGAAGCGCTTGAATACGGAATTATAGATAAGGTCATTTCTCGTAAACAGGGAGGCCAATAAATTGTCGGAACAGATGGGCAACAATAACAACTGCATCTTCTGCACGTTTTGCGGCAAGCGCCAGGACATGGTTTGGCGCGTGATCGCGGGGCCGCCCAACATTTATATTTGCGACGAGTGCATCGGCGTTTGCAACGAGCGGCTCGACAACGAGGCGGAAAATGATACCGATGCAGAGCCGGACGAGCAGAGCCCGCCCAAACCAAAAGAGATACGCGCCTTTTTGGACGAGTACGTTATAGGTCAGGACCGCGCGAAAGTTTCGCTTTCCGTTGCGGTTTACAACCATTATAAGCGTATTTCGGCAAGCGACGCGGGAGACGACATAGAAATCCAGAAGAGTAATATTTTATTGATAGGGCCGACGGGCGTCGGCAAAACTTTTTTGGCGCAGACGCTCGCTAAATTTTTAAAGGTTCCGTTTGCGATCGCAGACGCCACATGTCTCACGGAGGCGGGTTATGTGGGAGAAGACGTCGAAAATATTTTGCTGCGTTTAATACAGGCGGCGGATTACGACATAGAACTCGCCGAACGCGGGATAATTTACGTGGACGAAATTGACAAGGTCGCGCGGAAATCCGAAAACATGTCGATCACGAGAGATGTGAGCGGCGAAGGTGTGCAGCAGGCGCTTCTTAAAATACTTGAGGGCACGGTGGCCTCGGTGCCGCCGTCCGGCGGACGCAAACACCCCCAGCAAGAATTTTTACAGATTGATACCACTAATATTTTATTCATTTGCGGAGGCGCGTTCGACGGTCTCGAAAAAATCGTGGAGCAGCGGCAAAACAAGCGCGTGATCGGTTTCGGTTCGGACATTAAAACGAAAGCGGAAAAGCAAGCGGACGACGTGTTAAAAGATTTGCAGACGCAGGATCTGCACAAATACGGGCTCATCCCGGAAATAATCGGGCGCCTGCCCGCCGTGGTCACATTGCATGCGCTGGACGAAGAGGCGTTGCTTTCGATACTGACCATTCCGAAAAACGCGATCACCAAACAGTATCAATACATGATGGAATTGGACAACGTTCAACTTGAATTTGAACAGGATGCGCTCCGTGCCATAGCGCGGCAGGCGGTTGCGCGCGGCATAGGCGCGCGCGGCCTGCGCTCGATTGTGGAATCAATAATGACCGACATAATGTATGACGTGCCTAGCAACGATAAAATAGAGCGGTGCATCATTACCAAAGAAACGGTTGAGTCACATTTGCCGCCGAATATTATTTTAAACGAAAACAGGCCGATGCTTGTCCGCAAGCAAAAACGCCGCAGGATAAAAAAAGCTTCGGTAAGTTAATAAGTTCAACCGAAAGGCGCGGAGTGAACAGAAGTTTTAAAATGTGTACGCCGCGAACAAAAAAACATGAAAAAAAGCACTCGTATAGCCGCCGTGATCGACATCGGCTCAAACGAAATCAAATTGAAAATTGCCGAGTCCGGCAAGAACGGCGCCAAGCCCATCGAATCGATCGGGTTTCCGCTCGGGCTCGGCCGCGACACATTTCAATCCGGCGTTATGGATTTCGAAAAAGCGGACAAGGCCTGCGAGATAATAAAAAATTTTTTGCTCGTCACGCAGACCTACGGCGTTACGCGTCTGCGCGCCTTTGCGACGACCGCTGTGCGCGAGGCGGAAAACTCCGACTATATTCTCGATCAAATTAAAATAAAAACCGGACTGCGCGTGCGGATATTGGACGACGCGGAAGAAAAGTCATATTTGTTTAAACTGTTGGCGCACCTCATAAACGAAAAGCAATCCGCTTCCGACAAACCCGCGGGATCTTCGGACTCGTCGCTTATGGTTTACATCGGAAGCGGAAACATCGGCGTTTCGTTTTTAACGGAGGGGCGCATTTCTTTTTTGCGGAACATCCGGGCGGGCAGCCTGCGCATCGGCGAATTATTTGAGGCGTACGAAGAGTTTGAGTTCCATAAAATAATGGAAGAATACATGGCGACCTTTACCGAGCCGATGATGGCGGACCTCCCACCCGACATAAAAAATTTTATCGTGTCGGGCCAGGACATCGGAATGATCGCGGAGCTGTGCGGCGTAAAAATGAAGGATGCGATAACAGAAATTCCTAAAGAAAAATTCGCGAAACTATACCGCGACATAAAAGGCAAGTCGACGGAAAAAATTGCGGCGGACTACGGCATCGACGAGTTTAAAGCCGAAATGATTTTGCCCGCGGCATGTATTTATCAAAATCTGCTGCTTTGCACGCAGGCGGCCTCCATCACGGCGAGCCGCCTTTTGCCGTGCGACGCGGTCATGTACGAGCTGCTGTACCCCAAGCGGTTCGCGGAGCTCGACAAGCGCTACGGGCGCAACACAATCCTGTCTGCCCGCGCGCTGGCGAAACGCTACAACGCGAGCGAAAAACATTACACGATGGTCAACAACATCGCTTTAAACATTTACGACAAAATGAAAAAAATTCACGGACTCGGAAACCGCGAAAAAATTTTGCTGCAGACTGCGGCCGTTTTGCACGACATCGGCAAGTACGTAAACATTCGCAGCCACTATGTTTATTCGTACGAATTAGCGAGGGGTTCCGACATCGTCGGGCTAAACCACGGCGACTGCGAAACGGTGGCACTTGTGTGCCTCTACCATTCCGAAGTAACGCCGCCCGGCACGGGCAGCATCTCCGCGCAGTACAACAAGCTGCCGGCAGGCAACCGCGTGCTTGTTTCCAAGCTCGCGGCGATCCTCCGCATTGCGGACTCGCTGGACAGGAGCCATTTGCAAAAATTTTCTCCGGAGCAAGTGGCGGTCGCGGTTTCGGACGAAGCTTTGCAGATTACGGTTACGACGGAAAAAAATATCGCGCTCGAACAGTGGGCGTTTAACGCTAAGGGACGTTTTTTTCAGGAAGTTTTCGGAATAAAGGCGCAGGTGAGAGTCAAAAAACCGAAGAGGTAAGACTTCAAAAAAAAATTTGCATGCGGAAGGGCGCGGACGAAAAAAATGGATTTAAATGACCCGCAGTTATACATCAACCGCGAGCTGAGCTGGCTTGAGTTTAACGAGCGTGTGTTGGAAGAGGCGTGCGATACGGCAAATCCCGTAATGGAACGCCTTAAATTTTTATCGATTACCGCGTCCAACCTGGACGAATTTTTTATGGTCCGCGTTTCATCGCTGTGGGAGCAGGATTCGGAATACGCGGGGCAGGACATGTCCGGCCTCTCGCCGAAAAAACAGCTCGCCGCGATAAGCGAGCGCGTGCACCTGATGGTGGGCAGCCAGTTCAATTGCCTTACACGGCGGATTTTGCCGGCGCTCGCAAAAGAGGGCATCAAGTTTTTATCATACAGGCAACTGAACGAGGAACAAAAAAATTGCGCGGACGAATATTTTTTCGGCACTGTGTACCCGACGCTCACGCCCATGGCGAGCGACACGAGCCGTCCGTTTCCCGTGCTGACGAGCCGCGCCGTCAATATGATAATCGAGCTGACCGAAACGGACGGCGCAAAAAAAACCGAGGACCAAACGATCAGATACGCGGCGGTACCGCTGCCCGGAAAACCCGGACGCATATTCCGCCTGCCGTCTGACGAAGGCATGCGCTTCATTATGGCGGAGGACATTATCGCGCCGCATCTGCACAGCCTGTTTCCCGGTTATAAGGTGAACCGCACCGCGCTTTTCCGCGTCACGCGCAATTCCGATTTGGAAATGGACGCAGACGAAACGGAAAACCTGATGAACGTACTCGAACGCTCGATCACGAGGCGGCGGTGGGGCGACCCCGTTCGGCTTGAAGTTTCGCGCGGCATACACGAAGGCTCGCTCGCTTATTTATGCGGCAAGCTCGGTTTGGATCTGTCCGACGTTTACGAAGTTGGCGGCCCGCTTGACTTGACGGTTTGGATGGGTTTTTATGCGTCCGACGAGTTTGCGCACTTGAGGGACAAACCGCAGCCGCCCGTACCGGCGCCAGCGTTTGCCGGCGCGTCTTCCGTATTCGACGTGATCCGCGCCCGCGACGTGCTGGCGCACCATCCTTACGAGTCGTTCGACTGCGTGGTAAATTTCGTGCGCGAAGCGGCGCTTGACCCGTCCGTGCTCGCAATCAAGCAGACGCTGTACAGAGTGAGCGGAAATTCGCCTGTTGTCGAAGCGCTTGTGCTCGCCGCGGCAAACGGGAAGCAAGTGACGGTGCTTGTCGAATTAAAGGCCCGGTTCGACGAAGAAAATAATATTTCTTGGGCAAAAAAATTGGAATACGCGGGTTGCCATGTCATATACGGGCTCGTGGGTTTGAAGACGCACTGCAAAATTTCGCTCGTAGTGCGCCGCGAAGACGACGGCATACGCCGCTACATTCATTTCGGCACCGGAAATTACAACGACACCACCGCAAAAATTTATACGGACATAAGTTATTTTACCTGCAAAGAAATGTTCGGGCAGGACGGCTCCATGCTCTTCAACGTGCTCACCGGCTACGCAAAGGTCAAGGATTGGCAGAAAATTTCTGTCGCGCCGGTTTCGCTGCGGTCTGCTTTTATCCGTTTGATAGAAGCCGAAGCCGCGTTGGCGAAAAGTGGCATGGGCGGAAGCATCACCGCCAAAATGAATTCGCTGTCCGATCCCGGAATAATCCGCGCGCTTTATTCGGCGTCGATTGCGGGAGTAAAGATCCGGCTGTTCGTGCGCGGCATCTGCTGCCTCGCGGCGGGAGTGCGCGGCGTAAGCGAAAACATATCCGTAAGCAGCATTGTGGACCGATACCTAGAGCACAGCCGCGTTTATTGGTTCGGCGGCGGCGGAAACAACAAGCTGTTTATAAGCAGCGCCGACTGGATGCCGCGCAACCTCGACACGCGCGTCGAAGTGCTTGTCCCGATCGAAGACGCGGATCTCAAAAACAGATTGATCGAACTGCTCGAAGCAAACGCGTCGGACAATGTAAAAAGCCGCGTGATGCAACCCGACAGGCAGTATAAAAAAACAGCCCGGCGCGGAAAGCCCGAGCTGCGTTCGCAGGCGTGGTTTTACGAAAATGCGCTTGCCCGTTACGCGGAGGCGAGACAAAAAGACGAGCCGGAAATAATTCCGCGCCTCCCGAACGAAAACGAATAAAAAAAACGCCCGAGAAATCGGGCGTTATTTTTATCCTCCGAGCCTTCTGAACTCGAACAGTTTAAGCAAAAGTTTTTCTTTAAGGCTTTTGTTTTCTTCGTAGTCGATCAAAAAAACATAATCGAACCGGAACGCGCTGCCGGGCGGATTTTTTATTTTGCGCAGCGGCCTGACGCTCATTGTAAACTCGTCGCGCCCGAGCGAAAAAATAACTTTGAACGCCGCGTTTTCTTTGCTCGTTTCATTGTTAAAATTTGTGATCACGCGCACGGACGTGATCGTTATATCGACGGTCAAACATTCGTGCGCTTCGGGCTTTTCGCCTTCCTCTTTAACGCTGAGCTGCGCGGGCAGCGCGATCTCAAGGCGCGGCAGCGCGCGCCTCGGTATTTCTTTTATTTCCGATATGGCGGTGACCTTTACGAGGTCGGTGCCTTTTTCTTCTGTAAACCCTGTGAAGCGGGCGCGGAACGAATAGATCATTTTTGAAATGAAAGATATTTCCATTATAAAGCCGCGCACCGCAGTCTCGCAGTACGAATAAAACTCCGGGCCCTCGATAAGGATGCTGATGCCGTCCGACGTGTCAAAAAAAGAACCGCACAGCATGTGATCCGTGACGACATCGTCGACCACAAGCTTGATGTCGAGACGGGTTTTTTGATCGAGAAACTTTAAATTCATCGTATGATTCCTGTTCGAAAAAAATTTATGGAGACAAAGGGACTCGAACCCTCGGCCTCACGGATGCGAACCGTGCGCTCTCCCAGCTGAGCTATGTCCCCGACGCTGCACGCCATTATATGTCATAATCGAAAAGGGTACAAGTAGGGGCGGCGTCATGCCGCCCGCCGTTTATCAATTAAACAAAAATACGCAGGGGCGGCGTCATGCCGCCCGCCGTTTATCAATTAAACAAAAATACGCAGGGGCGGCGTCATGCCGCCCGCCGTTTATCAATTAAACAAAAATACGCAGGGGCGGTATTACGCAAAACTATTTACCTATTATACAAACATATGGTAGATTGGTATTCGATGGTTTTTTAAATTTGCGGTCAGTCATCGAATATTACGTTAATAAATTTTGCTTGAAGGTGAGATTTTGGTTTACATCGCAATCTTGGGCGGCTTCGGCGTAATCGGCTCGGGCGTGGCTCAAGTGCTCGCGCAAAACGCGGCGCTCATTGAAAAAAAAGCGGGCCAGGCGGTGGCGGTCAAGCGCGTGCTCGACATACGCGACTGCCCGGGGCATCCCATGGAACATCTGCTGACAAAAAATTTTGAAGATATTTTAACGGACGACGAAATAAAAATCGTCGCGGAGGTGATGGGCGGCACCGAGCCCGCGTACACATACGCGAAGCGTGCGCTGCTCGCGGGCAAGAGCGTCTGCACGTCCAACAAGGAGCTCGTCATCAAGCACGGCGCGGAGCTGCTCCGCATCGCGCAGGAGCGCGAGTTGAATTTTATGTTTGAGGCGAGCGTGGGAGGCGGCATCCCCATCGTACGCCCCATGAACCTCGCGCTTACTACCGACGAAATCGTGGCCGTCGCGGGAATTTTAAACGGCACGAGCAATTACATACTGCATCAAATGGAAAAAACCGGAGCGGCTTTTGCCGACGCGCTCGCCGGCGCCTCCGCGCTCGGCTACGCGGAAAAAAACCCGAAGGAAGACGTCGAGGGCCGCGACGCGTCGCGCAAGCTCGCGATACTTCTGTCGCTCGCCACAGGGCGGCAGGTCAACTACGAGGAGATACACACCGAGGGCATTACCGGTATAACAGCGGCGGATTTTTCGGCGGCGCGGCATTTCGGCTATACCATTAAATTGCTGGTGGACGGACGGATCAACGGCGGCGGCCTCGAAGCGATGGTGGCGCCCGCGCTCGTACACGGCTCAAATGCTTTTTCGACCGTCGGCGACGTTTTCAACTGCGTGCTCGTACAAGCGAAGGTCACGGACAACGTAATGTTTTACGGCAGGGGGGCAGGCAAGCTTCCGACTGCGGGTGCTGTCATAAGCGACATCGTGGACGTTTCAAAGCATCTGCACCGCCACATAATGCATACCTGGTCAGAAGAGGTTAACCCCGTGCTGCCCGCAGGCTCTTACATAAAAAAGAAAATGGTTCGGGCGGTTTGCTCGGATACAGTCATCGCAAAAAATTCGATTGAAAAAATATATCCCGGCGCAAAAATATTTTTTTCGCAGGACAAAACGGCGGCATGGTTTACCCCGCCTGAAACAGAGGACGAAACCTCCGCCAAAACGGCGGCGCTTGCAGAAGCCGGAGGCATTTTAAAAATTGAAAAGACGTTGCGGGTTTACGAACCGGTAAATATGGAAAAAATTTAATTCGATACCGAAAGGCGCGTATGTAAAAATAGCTAATACATAACGCGAACGGAAAAATAATGCTGATTGTGCAAAAATACGGCGGATCGTCCGTGGCGGACGCCGGAAAGATAATGAACGTCGCAAAAAAAATAACCGACGCATACGGACAGGGGCGGAAGCTCGTTGTTGTTTTGTCCGCGCAGGGCGACACGACAGATGAGCTTTACGCAAAGGCGCGCGAAATAAGCAGGGACGCGAGCAGACGCGAGCTCGACGCGCTCGTGACTACCGGCGAGCTGCAGTCCGCGGCGCTTATGGCGATCGCGGTGCACAAGCTCGGCTATCCCGCCATATCGTTAAATGCGTCGCAGGCGGGCATAAACGCAACGTCGGCCTACGGCAGTGCGCGCATAAAAAAAATCGACCCCGAGCGGATCGCAGGCGAGCTGGAACGAAATAACATAGTGATAGTCGCGGGTTTCCAAGGCATAAACAAGTACGGGGACATGACGGCGCTGGGGCGCGGCGCTTCAGACACGACGGCGGTGGCGCTGGCTGCGGTGCTTAACGCCGACTGCTGCGAAATATATACGGACGTCGACGGCGTTTACACCGCCGACCCGCGCGTCGTAAAAAATGCGCGCCGGATCCCGTCGATAAGCTTCGACGAAATGCTCGAGCTCGCAAGTCTCGGCGCGCAGGTGCTGCACAACCGCGCGGTGGAAATGGCGAAGCGTTACCGCGTGAAGCTTGTTGTGCGTTCGAGCATGACGGACGGCGAAGGCACGCTGGTATGCAGCGGGGAAGGAAGGGACAAAACGGTGGAAAAAACATTCGTAAGCGGGCTCGCGGTCGATAAAAGCATCGCGCGCATAGCTCTGGTCGGATTGATTGACAGACCCGGCATCGCGTACCAAATTTTCGCGCTGCTTGCAAAAGAAAAAATATCCGTGGACATCATACTGCAGTCGATCGGCAGGGAAGAGACAAAAGACATAAGCTTCACGGTCGCAAAAAACGATTTGGAAAAAACGCTCGAGGCTTTGGAGGCCGGCAGGGATAAAATTGGTTTCGGATCGATAAGCCACGACGACAACATTGCGAAGCTGTCTGTGGTTGGCGCGGGCATGGCGTCAAACCCAGGCGTCGCCGCAAAAATGTTTGAAGCGCTGTACGACTGCGGCGTAAACATAAGCATGATCTCCACATCCGAAATTAAAATTTCCGTGCTAATCGACGCAAAGGACGCGGACAGGGCGGCTAACGCTGTGCACGATAAATTTATGGTCGAAATGGAAGGTTGAAAAATTAATAGGGGCGGAAAGGCGCGGGCTTTTTAGTACATGTATTGTACGCGACGCGAATGACAAAAAATGAAAAAAAAATTTAAGGTGGGGCTTCTTGGGGCAACCGGTATAGTCGGCAAAACGTTTCTGCGCGTTTTGCATGAGCGGGACTTTCCCGTAAGCAGCCTTTTTTTATTCGCCAGCTCACGCAGCGCGGGGCAGACTGCGGATTTCGGCGGCGAAAAAATAATTATCAGCGAACTGACGCACGAAAACGTGATGTGCGGGATGGACGTCGCATTTTTTGCGGTGGACGGCGACCTGAGCCGCGAGTACGCGCCCGTTCTTGCGAAAAACGGATGCCTTGTTGTGGACAACAGCTCCGCGTGGCGGACGGACCCCGAGGTTCCGCTGGTCGTGCCGGAGGTAAACGGCGAAGAGGCGTTTAAACATAAAAACATAATCGCCAACCCGAACTGCTCGACCGCGCAGGCGGTGGTCGCGCTTAACCCGCTCCATTTGGCCTACGGGATAAAACGGATCGTCTACTCCACCTATCAGTCTGTTTCCGGCGCGACAATAAAGGGCATGGAAGATTTGGAACGCACGCTCGCGGGCGAACCGCATAAGTTTTTTCCGTACCCAATCGCTGGCAACTGCATCCCCCACATAGACACATTCGGGAGCGACGGCTACACCGGGGAAGAAACCAAAATGATTTTCGAAACAAAAAAAATAATGCGCGCCCCGCAATTAAAAATAACGGCGACGACGGTGCGCGTCCCCGTTTTTGTAGGCCACAGCGAATCGATAAACGTCGAGTTTGAAAAGCCGTTCGACATCGATGAATTAAAAAAAGTACTGGCAAACGCGCCCGGCGTGACCGTAACGGACGACCCGTCGGCAAACCTGTACCCGACTCCGCTTGCGGCCGCGGGCAGTGACGATGTCTATGTAGGGCGCATCCGCCGCGACGCAAGCGTAGAAAGCGGCGTGAACCTGTGGGTAGTTTCAGACAACCTGCGCAAAGGCGCGGCAACAAACGCGGTGCAGATTGCGGAGCTGGTGCTGGGCGTGAACGCGGGCAGTAAAAATTAATTGTTGCTTTTAACGAAAGCGAATTTTTTTGATAGGAACGGCGTTTACGTGATTATTATTCCGGCACTTAAATATAGCAAGAGGCGTACGCGATATTTTGTGCCGGAGTAATATATTACATTTCAACTGAATGACGGTTTTAAACTAAAAAACAAGCCTCAATAAATATTTTTACATTCAAGACATGATAGTATATGTGAAGGTATATTTTTATTAAACAAGATTATTGTTCCGCCGATGACTTGTGCAACAGGATTATAAGTAACTGTATTATCATACAGCCATACTTCATCGCAAAGCGGGATGATGGTTCTTAATGACCTGAGCGAAGTTACGCTTCTGCGTTCAATAATATCATCAGAAATACCATGTCCGCCGTTGGCAACTCTGTCATGCACTCTTTGCTTGGCAATTTCTGTATTGGAAACAAAAATGTACCATAAATGAACAATGAATCCCATTGCTTTGGCAGTTTTAGCGGTATGAATTACACTTTGACCGGATAAAGTGGTTTCTTGTTGAAAATCAATTTTTGCTTCCAGGCACTTTTTTATTTCTTTAACTGCTTGTTTGCCGGCATGAAATTGTGCTGTTGTATCGCGCCAATCACCAAATACCGAAACGATTTCGTCAACATTTATGCGCTTTCCTAATGCTTTGATGTCGTTATCGGGCAGCGATGAGTAAATGGTAGACTTGCCTACCCCGTTTATCCCGCCAATTATTGTGTACCTCATAATAATTCTTTACCCACTACCTTTTCTTGTGCCAAACCTAATTTTAAGGCAATCAGACGTTGATAAAAAAGCATTTCGTCGCGGTCGGTTGCTTTTGTGAGTAATTCATTCAACTCCGTGATTGTATATGAAATAAATGATTGGTACATAGTTTGTTTGTTTTCATTCATTGTTTAAAATCTCCTTCTTTTTTCAAGCGGCATAAATCGGGCGGCATGACGCCGAACCTACGATTTTTTGCCTGTCTTTAACGCATACAGTCACAAAATAATAAATGCGGCAGTAGAAGCGGCAAGTTGCCGCCCCACACAACTATTGATAAAATAGATTATGTTCGTTTGCTTGCCGCTTTGGCGATTATATCATAGGCTCAGCGATTGTCTCAATTTTGCAAGACGGACTTCAAATCTACCCTTTCCCAAACACTATAACGAATGTCAAACCATACGAACAGTATTCGGACAGCAATTGAAAGAGAAAATATATGATTACGGGTCAAGCCCGCAATGAAAGGCATTGGTGTTTATTAAACAAAAACCTTCACAACACAACTTCTAAATAATATTGAAAATATATAATAATGCCGTCACTAAGAAGTAAGAAGCT
>Ga0123353_10014890_pt1 | contig 11251 bp, 22 predicted proteins | sample TergutLab28metaG_3_FD_92763 | JGI IMG/M metagenome (GOLD analysis project Ga0123353, IMG submission 92763) | Labiotermes labralis P3 segment gut microbial communities from Petit-Saut dam, French Guiana - Lab288 P3 | ecosystem: Host-associated > Arthropoda: Insects > Digestive system > Gut ... | reverse complement strand
TGAAAGAATAATTGACAAACCTTTCCTTATGCCGGTAGAGGATGTTTTCTCTATCCAGGGTAGAGGTACTGTAGTAACAGGAAGAATCGAAAGAGGTATTGTAAAAGTTAGCGATGAACTTGAGATCGTAGGTATCAGAGACACAAAAAAGACAACATGTACTGGCGTTGAAATGTTTAACAAGATACTTGATCAGGGAGAAGCAGGAGATAATATCGGTGCTCTTCTTAGAGGTATTGATAAAAATGATGTTGAAAGAGGACAGGTTCTTGCTAAACCAGGAACAATAAAACCATATAAGAAATTCAAAGGTACTATCTATTGTCTTACAAAAGAAGAAGGCGGAAGACACAACCCGTTCTTTACAGGATATAGACCACAGTTCTATTTCAGAACCACAGATATCACAGGTTCAGTAACGCTTCCTGCTGATAAACAGATGGTTATGCCTGGCGATAACACAGAGATTGATGTTGAGCTTATCTATCCAATTGCTATGGAAAAAGGATTAAGATTTGCTATCAGGGAAGGTGGAAGAACAGTTGCTTCAGGCCAGGTAATTGAAATATTAGAGTAATTAGAAAGCATGTCCCCTGTTAACAGGCAGGGGACTGATTTTTTTCAGGAGGAAAAATGGCTGAAGAGCGCATCCGTGTTAGGCTTAGAGGTTTTGATATTGAGCTTATAGATCAAAGTGCGAAATCAATAGTGCAGACAGTTGTAAAGGCTGGATCAAGAGTTGCAGGTCCGATACCACTGCCTACAAAAATAAATAAATATACAGTGTTGAAATCGCCATTTGTAAATAAAAAATCAAGAGAACAGTTTGAGATGAGAACGCATAAGCGGCTGATTGATATACTGGAACCAACATCTGCGGTAATGGATGCTTTGATGAAGCTTGAACTTCCTGCAGGCGTTGATGTTGAAATAAAACAGTAGTTTTGGGGTGAAAAGATGATTGGGGTGATTGCTGAGAAAATTGGAATGACTCAGGTTTTTGATGATAAAGGTGTGCTAACGCCTGTAACTGTTATAAAAATAGATGAGAATCTTGTGGTAGAGCAGAGAACACCCGAAAAAAATGGTTATAGTTCTGTTGTGCTTGGTTATGGTGAAGTTAAAAAAGATAGAGTAACAAAGCCGGTGTTAGGGCAGTTCGCAGAAGGGCTTGAGCCTAAAAAACATCTGAAAGAAGTAACTGACTTTGAAGTTGAATGTAAGACCGGTGACAAGATCGGTATTGAGATATTTAAAGACATTGATACTGTTGATATTACTGGCATATCAAAAGGAAAAGGTTTTCAGGGTGTAGTAAAACGCTATGGTTTTGGCGGTGGAAGGAAAACTCATGGATCTAAATTCCATAGAGAGCCTGGATCAACCGGGCAGAATACATTTCCTCACCATACATTCAAAAACAAGAAGATGCCTGGAAGAATGGGAAGCGATAGAGTAACGATTCAGAATATTAAAGTATTAAAGGTAGATGTTGAAAATAAGGTTTTATTAGTAGCTGGTGCAGTGCCTGGTGTTAATAAAAGTATTTTAATGGTACGAAAAAGTATAAAATAGGCAGAGGAAGAAAATGGAAGTTAAGGTCTTTTCGATAAAAGGCGAAGAGATAAAAGCAATTAATCTCGATGACGCAGTTTTTAATTGTGAAGTAAGCGAAGGGACAATATATTACGCAATTAATAATGAACTTGCAAACATGAGACTCGGAACTGCTTCGACAAAAAACAGGGGCGAGGTTAAGGGCAGTGGTGCTAAACCATGGGCGCAGAAAGGTACTGGTCGTGCAAGAGCAGGACATAAAAGAAGCCCTCTCTGGATTCATGGCGGTGTTATATTTGGGCCAAGACCAAAGGATTACAGTTATAAGATGCCCAAAGCTATGAAGCAAAATGCAATGAAATCTATATTGAGCCTTAAAAATAAAAATAATAGTTTAAAAGTAGTTGAAGATTTTACAGTTGAAAGCGGAAAAACTAAAGATATTGCTGCAATTTTAAATAATCTTGTTAAGAAAGAAAGAACAGTTCTTATCCTTAAAGATAATGACAGCATAATCAAAAGAGCTGGAAAAAATATCCCGTGGCTTTCTTTCCTTTCATACGACAGACTTCGGGCTCATGATTTATTTTATGGAAAAAATATTTTACTTATGGAATCTGCAGCTCTTAAACTTAATGATTTCTATGGGAAGAAACAGCAGGAGGCAGCAGAATGAAATTAGAAAATATTCTTATTGAGCCTGTTGTTACAGAAAAAACAAATGCTATGAGAGAAGAAAAAAGCATTAAATATGCTTTTAGGATATTACCTGATGCTAACAAGTTTCAGGTTATGGATGCTGTAAGAAAATTGTTTAATGTAAAACCGGTATCATGCAATATCGCATGGGTAAAAAGTAAAAAGAAAACTTCAAGAACAAAATCTGGATATAAATTAGGAGAGAAAGCTGGATGGAAAAAAGCGATTGTAACCCTCTCTCCTGGTGAAAAAATAGATGTTTTTGAAGGTATTTGAGCAGGGGGCTTTTAAAAGTGGGCATTAAGAAGTATAAACCCAGTACGCCGGGTTTGCGACAAAAAACAACACTTATTAAAGATAACATCACAATTGATAGACCGGAAAAAGCTCTTTCAAAAGGTCTTCCTTCCAAAGCAGGAAGAGGAGCAAGTGGAAGAATAAGTGTAAGAAGAAGAGGTGGCGGACATAAAAGGAAGTATAGATTTGTCGATTTTAAAAGAGATAAATTTGATATACCTGGAAAAGTAGCGCAGATTGAATATGATCCAAACAGAAGCGCAAACATTGCGTTGATCTATTATGTTGATGGAGAAAAAAGATATATTCTTGCTCCTAAAGGGCTTAATGTAGGAGATACTATTCAAAGCGGTGATTCTTCACCTATCAAACCGGGAAATGCACTTCCTCTTGATAAAATACCTCTTGGTATTGAGATTCACAATATTGAGATGCAGCTTGGAAAAGGCGGACAGCTTGTAAGGTCAGCAGGGACAAGTGCGGTAGTTGTTGCTAAAGAAGGCGATTATATTACAATAAGACTTCCATCCGGAGAGATGCGAATGATTTTTTATAAATGTTATGCGACAGTAGGTATTGTTGGCAACGAAGACTTCATGAATGTTACGATCGGAAAAGCAGGAAGATCAAGATGGATGGGGAAAAGACCTAAGGTTAGAGGTCTTGCGATGAACCCACATGACCATCCACATGGTGGTGGTGAAGGTAAATCAGGACAAGGAAACCCACACCCTGTTAGTCCATGGGGACAGCAGACAAAAGGTTATAAGACAAGAAATAAAAGAAAGCTATCCAGTAAATATATAGTAAAAAGGCGAAAGTAGGAGATAGGCGTGTCTAGATCAGTAAAAAAAGGTCCTTTTATAGAGAAGAAACTTTATAAAAGAGTTGTTGAAATGGGAAAATCCAGAGATAAAAAGATGGTTAAATCTTACTCCAGATGTTCAACGGTTATCCCTGAAATGGTTGGTTTTACAATTTCTGTATATAACGGAAAAACTTGGGTCCCTGTATATATTACAGAAAATTTGGTTGGACATAAATTAGGCGAATTTGCACCTACTAGATTTTATAGAGGTCATTCAGCTTCTGATAAAAAAGCCAAAAAGGCTTGATGTAGGTTAAGGAGATAGGTGTTTAATATGGAAGCTAAAAAAGGGTATAAGGCTGTGGCTAAATATCTTATGGTTTCACCAAGAAAAGTAAGGCCTGTTGCAGATTTAATAAGAAATATTCAATATACAGAGGCTCTTGCGAGACTTGATGCAATACCAAACAAAGGGGCAAGGTTTCTTAAAAAAGTTATTCAATCTGCGGCAGCAAATGCTCTTTTTCAAAATAAGAAACTTGATGAAGAGATGCTTTACATAAAGGAACTTCAGATAAGCGATGGACCAAGACTCAGAAGACTTTGGGCCAGAGCTCGCGGAAAAAGAGATATTCTTATAAAAAGAATGAGTCATATATCTGTTGTTGTAGATGAAATAGCAGAGATGGGGGAGAAATAAGTTGGGACAAAAAGTTAATCCAATAGGTTTGAGACTTGGCATAAATAAAACCTGGAAGTCAAAATGGTATGTAGACCCCAGAGAATATGCCGCTACTCTTCATGAAGATCTTCGTCTTAGAAAGGTTTTGACAGAAATTCCTGAAACCAAAAGCGCTGAAATTGCAAATGTTGAGATTGTTAGACAACCTCAAAGAATAACTGTAGTAATAGAAAGTGCAAGGCCGGGAGTGTTGATTGGTGCAAAAGGCGCCACAATAGAAAAAATTGGCGAAAAACTTCAGAAAGAAGCTGGTAAGAAAATACAGCTTAAAATAAAAGAACTTAAAAAGTCGGAAACTAATGCGCAGATAATAGCAGATAACATTGCAAAGCAATTGAAATCAAAAGGATCTTTCAGGAAAGTGCTTAAATCTGCAATTAATAATGCTTTAAGAGGCGGAGCTCAGGGAATAAAGATAAGAATAGCAGGCCGTCTTGCTGGTGCAGAAATGGCAAGAGTACAGCAATATAAGGAAGGCCGTGTTCCGCTTCATACTTTTAGGGCAAATATCGATTATGGTTTTTCCGAAGCATTTACAACTTTTGGTGCAATCGGGGTAAAAGTTTGGGTCTTCCATGGCGAAGTTTTCAAGAAAGATATGAAGGATGATGCCGGCGCACTGGTAAAAAAGAAAAAGACAAAAACCAGTGACAAGGAGTAATGAAAAATGCTTAGTCCTAAAAGAACAAAATATAGAAAAAAGATGCGAAATGTTAAATCTCTTTTTGTGGCAGCATCAAGAAAAAATACAATTGCATTTGGCGAGTTTGGTCTTGTTGCTCTTGAGCCAAAATGGATTACAAACAGGCAAATTGAAGCAGCCAGAATCGCAATGACAAGAAAGATAAAAAGAGGCGGCAAGGTTTGGATCAGGATTTTCCCTGATATGCCGTTTACAAAAAAACCAGCTGAAACAAGAATGGGAAAAGGAAAAGGTAATCCGGAATATTGGGTTGCTGTTGTAAAACCAGGAACTGTGATGTTTGAAATGGGCGGTATTCCCAAAGAGCTTGCACTTGAAGCAATGACACTTGCAGGAAGTAAGCTTCCTATAAAAACAAGATTCATTGTAAGAAGGGATCTGGAGTAGGATATGAGAGATAATTTTAAAGATTTAACATATGAAGAACTTAATTCCAAATATAACGAACTTACAAAAAAATATATGGATTTAAGATTTAAATCAGTACTTAGTCATGTTGAGAATCCGCTTGAGAAAAGAAATATTAGGCGAAAGATAGCGCGGCTTAAGACATTAATTCATGAAAATGATCTTGGAATCAGAAAAAGTTAGGAGATCAAAGTGGAAAATAGCCAGGAAAAGAAAAAAATAAATAAGAAAATATTTAGCGGTGTTGTTGTCAGCGACAAGATGGATAAAACAATTGTTGTAGCAATCGAAAAGAGAAAGCTTCATAGATTGTATAAAAAATATGTTGTCAGCACAAAAAAGATTAAGGCTCATGATGAAAAAAATGAGGCAAAATCTGGTGATAAGGTAAGAGTGATCCAGTCCAGACCCATAAGTAAGGAAAAATGCTGGCAGCTTCTTGAAATCGTTACAAAAGCTAAATAATTAGTCTGAAGAAAATAGAGTGTAGCTGGAAGGAGTAGGAAAGATATGATACAGATGCAGACATATCTTAATGTTGCAGATAATAGCGGAGCCAAGATTGTTCAGTGTATTAAGGTACTTGGCGGAAGTAAAAAAAGAACTGCAAAGATCGGCGATGTAATTGTAGTAGCAGTAAAAAATGCTATTCCAAATGCGCCTGTAAAAAAAGGCGAGGTTCATAAAGCTGTTATAGTTCGCACTACAAATAAAGTTAAAAGGGCAGATGGAACGCATATAAGGTTTGATGATAATGCCTGTGTTATTCTTGACCAGGCCATGAATCCGAGAGGAAAGAGAATTTTTGGACCTGTTGCAAGAGAGCTTAGAGATGGTAGTTTTATGAAAATTATTTCTCTTGCTCCGGAAGTTCTTTAAAGGATTTAAGATATGGAAAAAATTAAATATAAGCTTAAAAAAGATGATCTTGTAAAAGTTATTACAGGAAAAGAAAAAGGTAAGACCGGAAAAATTATTAGAGTTGATAGGACTAACGGTCGTGTAATAGTCTCCGGCATCAATATGGTTAAGAAAAATAAGAAGCCCAGAAAACGGGGTGAAAAGGGCGGAATTATTGAAATAGAAGCACTTATGGATATTTCAAATGTAATGATAATGTGCAGAAAATGTGGACCTACACGCATTGGCATTGAGATATCTGGGGATAATAAAATCAGAAAATGCAAAAAATGCGGGGAAGTACTGTAATGAGTAAAAAAGCACCAAATTTAAAAACCAAATATGCTGAAATAAAAAATGAGTTTATTGATGAATTTGGATATAAGTCAGTAATGCAGATTCCCAGGGTTGAAAAAGTAATTGTCAGTGTTGGAGTTGGTGAAGCAATACAGAATAAAAAACTGCTTGAAGCAGCGGTTCAGGAGCTTGCGATTATTACAGGGCAGAAACCTGTGAAAACAAAGGCAAGAAAGTCAATCGCGAACTTTAAACTTAGGGAAGGTTATGAAATAGGCGCTAAAGTTACTTTGCGCCAAAATAGAATGTGGGAATTTTTGGATAGATTTATTAATGTTGCGTTACCTCGTGTAAAAGACTTCAGAGGTGTCAATCCCAATGCTTTTGATGGGCATGGAAATTATTCTATCGGTATAAAAGAGCAAATAATTTTCCCCGAAATAGATTATGACAAAATAGAAAGAATTAGTGGATTAAATATTGCTATTGTCACTACGACAGATAGTGATATAGAAGCAAGAAGTCTGCTTAAAAAACTAGGAATGCCGTTCCGGAAATAGAGGTGCAATAGATGGCAAAAAAATCAATGATAATTAAAGCACAGCGGAAGCCTAAATTTATGACCAGAAGGGTAAGCCGATGTAAAATCTGTGGAAGACCCAGAGGTTATATGAGAGATTTTCAGATGTGTAGAATTTGTTTTAGAAAACTTGCAAGCCAAGGTTTAATACCTGGTGTAACAAAATCAAGCTGGTAGGGAGAAGTAAATGGCAGTATCAGATCCTATTGCAGATATGTTGACAAAAATAAGAAATGCCAGTCGTGCAGGTTTTGACAGAGTTGATATAATACCTTCAAAACTTAAGCTGGAAATCATTAAGGTTATGAAAAATGAAGGCTATATAAAGAACTTTAAAAAGATCCAGCAGGATGGCAAAAATTATACAAGACTGTTTCTTAAATATGATGAAACAGAAAGACCAATCATTCATGGTCTTGAGAAGATATCCACTCCTGGAAGAAGAATTTACTCAGGCTATAAAGAGATGCCCAGAGTCAGAAATGGATATGGTACAATAGTTGTTTCAACATCATCAGGTGTGACAACAGGTAAGAAGGCAGCCGAGAAGAAAATTGGCGGCGAGCTTATTTGTTCAATTTGGTAAGGGAGTAATTTTATGTCTCGTATTGGTAAATTACCGGTGGTTGTTCCTCAGGATGTTAAAGTAACTATTACTGGCAATAACATTATAGTTGAAGGAAAAAAAGGAAAGCTTGAAAGAAAATTCAGGTCCGAAGTTTCTATTACACAGGAAAATAACCTGGTTCATGTAAAAGCTAATGAAGATACAAAAGAAGCAAGCGCCTATCATGGACTTTATAGAACTCTTATAAACAACATGGTTAAGGGAGTTTCGGAAGGTTTCAAAAAAATGCTTATCATAAACGGAGTAGGTTACAGGGCTGAAGTTGTTGGGAAATCCCTAATACTTAACATTGGATACTCTACACAGTTTGAATATCCGATTCTTGAAGGACTTACAATAACTGTTGAAGGTAATAATAAGCTTACTATTTCCGGTATCGACAAGGAAAGAGTTGGTCAGACCTGTGCCGAAATCAGATCATTCAGAAAACCAGAACCCTACAAAGGTAAAGGTATAAAGTATGAGAATGAAGTTGTAAGACGAAAAGTTGGAAAGTCAGGTGCAAAATAGGGGTAGGATGATATATGAAAAAATTAATTGAAATGGAAAATCGAAGGAAAAAAAGAAAAACAGGCATCCGTGCAAAAATATCAGGAACCCCGGAAAGGCCAAGATTATCTGTGTTTAAAAGCAATTTATATATTTATGCACAAGCCATAGATGATCAGGCTGGTGTAACAATAGTTTCGATTTCCAATAAAGAAGAGAAACTTTTAAATATTAAGTCTAATAAAGAAGGCGCAGCAAAACTTGGCGAAGAAATGGGAAAAAGACTTAAAGAAAAAAATATTGAGAAAATAGTTTTTGACAGAAACGGCTATATTTTTCACGGAAAGGTAAAGGCTTTAGCAGATGGCATCAGAAAAGCAGGCCTGGTATTTTAGGGGGAAATAGTGGAGCAGGATAAAGAAAAAGTATTAGTTGAAAAATTGATTAAACTTAACAGGGTCGCTAAAGTTGTAAAAGGTGGAAGAAGGTTTTCTTTTTCTGCTTTGGTTGTTGTCGGCGATCAGAATGGTTCTGTAGGATATGGTTTTGGTAAAGCTAACGATGTTTCTGAAGCAATCAGGAAAGGAATGGAGAAAGCAAAAAGAAGCATGGTCAGAGTTCCCATTAAAAATAAAACAATTCCTCATGAAATACTTGCTAAATTCAAGAGTTCAAAAGTTGTGTTGAGACCGGCTACCCCTGGTACCGGAGTTATCGCAGGCGGCGCTGTAAGAGCTGTTATGGATGCTGTTGGTGTAAATGATATTCTTAGCAAATTGATTGGTTCAAAGAACAGTATAAATGTAGTAAAAGCAGTTTTTAGAGGATTTAATGATTTAATGGATGCTAAAAAAGTGTCAGTTGATAGAGGCAAGCCAATAAACGAGATGTGGGGATAATAGCAATGGCAGGAAAAATAAGAATTAAACTTGTAAGAAGTACAATAGGTAGAAAACCTTATCAGAGAAGAACAGTAAAAGCTCTTGGTCTTGGTAAAATTAGCTCAACTGTAGAGAAGGAAGTTAATCCTGCAATACTTGGTATGGTTAAAGCCATAGAACATCTTGTTGAAGTTGAGGAGATAAAATAAATATGAGTGAGCTTGTACTTAATGCGCCCATTGGTGCAAACAAAAGCCCAAAAAGAGTTGGAAGAGGCAAGGGTTCAGGATTAGGCAGAACAGCAGGAAAGGGAGATAAGGGTCAGAATGCAAGATCCGGCGGTGGAGTAAGACTCGGTTTTGAAGGCGGTCAAATGCCTATATATAGAAGACTTGCTTCCAGAGGTTTCTCAAACTATCCTTTTAAGAAAGTTAACACAGTAATTAATATAGCAGATATCGAATTAGCTTATGATAATGGCGAAAAAGTAAACATAGAAACATTGCTTGAAAAAGCTCTTATACGAAGAAGCGCCAAACATGTAAAGCTTTTGGGAAATGGTGAACTTACAAAAAAACTTGAAGTTTCTCTTGAAAATATTTCTGCCAGTGCAAAGGAGAAAATAGAGAAAGCTGGCGGTAGTATAGTAGCTATAGAAAAAAATAGTAAGAGCAGGTAATAAATATGGCAAACCCGCTAATAGATGTTTTTAGAATAAAAGACTTACGCGAAAGAATTATTTTTACAATTACTATGCTAATGATATTTAGAATAGGAGCTATTCTTCCTATTCCAGGAATTAATATCAATGCGCTTAAACTCTATTTTTCAGCTATGAAGAATACCGGTGGTGCGGCTGCATTAACAGAATATATCGATTTCTTTACAGGCGGTGGATTTTCCAACTTTTCTGTATTTATGCTTGGTATTATGCCATATATATCTATGTCTATAATTATGCAGCTTCTTCTTCTTGTTTTCCCAAAACTCAAAAAGATTTCGGAACAGGAAGGCGGGAGAAAGAAAATACAGAAATATACAAGATATGGAACAGTAATCGTATGTCTTTTGCAGCCATATGTAGTTACTGTATATGCCCGCAATATACCTGAAGCAATTACAATGTCTTATTGGGCTTATTCAATTATTGCAATTGTTACTGTAACAACAGGAACAATACTGCTTATGTGGATGGGCGAGCAGATTACACAAAGAGGTGTTGGTAACGGTATCTCACTTATTATATTCGCTGGTATTGTAGCAAGAATGCCGAAAGCTTTTTATCAACTTTTTCAAATGGTAAAAGCAAGAGAGCTCAATGTAGTATTTGTAATAATAGTTCTTGCGATGTTTGTCGGAGTTATTGCTCTTGTAGTATATGAGCAGCAGGGACAAAGAAAAATTCCTGTAAACTATGCAAAAAGAGTAATTGGAAGAAAAATGTATGGCGGACAGAATACTTATATTCCGTTTAAAATAAATCCATCAGGAGTAATCCCTGTTATTTTTGCTTCATCTGTTATGGCATTCCCGCTTCAGATTTTTGGAAATCTTGGAGTTAAGTACAGATGGATGGCTGAGCTTGCATATTGGTATAGACCAACAGGTTTTCTCTATCTAATTACATATTCGCTTTTAATAGTATTTTTTGCATACTTTTATACTCAGGTAACGCTAAACCCTATAGAGATTGCAAAACAGATAAGGGAAAATGGTGGATCAATACCGGGAATAAGGACAGAAAACATAGAGTCGCACCTTCAGAGAATATTAAGCAGAATTATTCTTCCTGGTTCGCTTTTCCTGGCATTCATAGCAATAATACCTACAATAATTCAGATTTTATTTGGGTTTCCAGCAGAGCTTTCAATGCTAATGGGAGGTACATCACTTCTGATTATGGTAGGTGTTGATCTTGATACAATGGCTCAGATTGAAGGTCATTTAAAGATGCATCATCATGATGGTATTGTACGAAAAGGTAAATTAAGATCTAGGAATCTTTAGGAGTTATAGACAAATGAAAGTACGAGCTAGTATAAAACCTATGTGTGAAAAATGTAAAATAATAAGAAGAAGAGGGGTTTTACGAATTATATGTCAGAACCCTAAACATAAGCAGAGGCAAAGGTAGGGGGGCTAAATGGCAAGAATTGCAGGTATAGACCTGCCAAATAAAAGTGTAAAAATTGCACTGACATATATTTATGGCATTGGTAGGACATCAGCATTAAAAATTTGTGAAACAACCGGAGTTGATCC
>Ga0123353_10014887_pt1 | contig 11252 bp, 8 predicted proteins | sample TergutLab28metaG_3_FD_92763 | JGI IMG/M metagenome (GOLD analysis project Ga0123353, IMG submission 92763) | Labiotermes labralis P3 segment gut microbial communities from Petit-Saut dam, French Guiana - Lab288 P3 | ecosystem: Host-associated > Arthropoda: Insects > Digestive system > Gut ... | reverse complement strand
TGGTCAAATTTCGACTTCTGCCTCTACAGCATCATTTTTTACTTCACTTGCCTCTTCGATGGAGCTATCTGCTTCTTCTTTGGATTCATCATTTTTCTTGAAAGGTTTAAATTCTACATGCTCAGCAACAATTTTTATTTTTGATTTATTTTTACCTTCCTGATCCATCCATCTATCCTGTTTAACTCTCCCAACAACACGCACTCCCCTTCCTTTTGTCAGGTGGTCTCTGCATGCTTCTGCAAGTTTTGCCCAGGTTTCAACATCTAGATATGAAACCTCATTTTGATATTCATCTTCCTGTTTATAATACCTGTTTGTTGCAATAGTAAATGAACAAATAGATGTTCCTTTAGAATTTTCTGTAAAGAGAGGATCTCTTGTAAGATTTCCTTCTACAAGTATTGAGTTAAGATTATTCATTTTTACCTCCGTTTTTATAAAAAGATTAACTGTGTAATGATTTGACTTGATTCATAATTTTATGAAAAAAATTATAAAATAAGAGAAATGATTCAAAATTTTACCAAGCCAGACCATCACATTGCTGTTTGTAATCTGTTTTAAGATTAAAAAATGAGGAATTTTAAAAAATTTTTGTATTTTTACTTATTCAAATAAGTACGCAATTTGCTTAAAACATCAGATAAATTTAAAGGTTTCCCAACATGGCTGTTCATACCTGCAGCTAAGCATTTTTCAATATCTTCCCGAAAAACATTCGCAGTCATAGCAACAATTGGAATGGTTTTAGCTTTTGGAATATTGAGCCTTCGAATAGTCCGCGTTGCCTCATACCCATCCATTATGGGCATCTGCAAATCCATAAAAATCATATCGTACTTATCCGGTGATTCACTGAACATTCTTACAGCTTCCTCACCATTTTCCGCACAATCAATAGTAAGTAGCAAAGGTTCAAGCAATACTTGTACAATCTCACGGTTGATCTCAATATCCTCTGCGAGCAGAATATGTTTTCCTTCAAAATTTTCGTTGTTATCTGATTGTTCATCCAGCGGCTTTTGCTGAGGTGCTCCGTATATAATATTTATAACATCCATTATTTGAGAAGGGAATAACGGTTTTGGCAAAAATTTGTCAATACCTATTCTTTCAGCTTCATCTTTAAGAAAACTCCATTCAGTGGCTGACATCATAACAAAATGTGATTTCTCGGCTTTTGTCATCCTTGCTTTCAGGGTTTCTGCCAATAATAAGCCATCAATATCCGGCAATCGCCAATCCACAAAGTAAATATCATAAGCACCATTTCTCATTGTCATATGCAGTGCTTCCTCACCATTTTGGGCTGTATCGCATAATGCGCCAAACCCTTTGATGATATCTTTGAAATATTCCAAAATTGAGATGTCATCATCTATAGCAAGGATACGTGTTTTTCTCAAATCAGGAATTGTCCGTTTTTTTTCTGTACCTTTAACAGCCTGGATAGTAAAAATAAATGTAGCACCTGCTCCAAGCTTTGATTCAAGCCATATTCTACCGCCCATCTTCTCAACAATGTTCTTGGAGATTGAAAGCCCAAGACCAGTACCACCGAATTTCCTGGATGTACTGTTTTCAGCCTGATGAAAAGACTGGAACAAATGGGCCTGCTGTTCCGGGCTTATACCAATGCCTGTGTCAGACACAGAAAAGCGTATTGTACATAAACCATTTTCTTCTCCCAAATAATTTATATTAAGTTTGATAGATCCTTTTTCGGGCGTGAACTTCACAGCGTTTCCAATCAAATTTGTAATGACCTGCGTAAGCCGTTGTTCGTCGCTGACAAGGGTTTTGGGGATAGAAGGGTCGATGTATACATTAAAAACCTGATACTTTTCTCTTATACGGATATTATTAACACTAACGACCCGTTGAAGCATCCTTTCCAAATTAAACTCTATATATGATAATTCAAACTTGCCAGCTTCTATTTTTGACATATCCAAAATATCATTTATAATACCAAGCAAATGATTTGAAGCATCGCTGATTCTGCCCAGACAGTAATCCTTCTGTTCTATGTCAATTGATGTTTTCCCAATTGAAGTCATTCCAATGATTGCGTTCATAGGTGTTCGTATCTCATGGCTCATGTTGGCTAAAAATGCGGACTTGGCAACTGATGCTGACGCAGCTTCTGCCTGCTTTTTCGCCAGTAATTTTAAAAATACTATTAGTCCAAAGATGATCAGTAAAAGTAATACTGACACAATCATTGCCAGCCTGAATTCAACTGGATTGGATTCCCATACAGGCAACGCATGGTTAATGATTATGTGCCCGGCAGGCAGAGTCTTTACATCTATTTTATATTTTTTGGCTATTTTATAATCAAACTGCCATCGGTTAAGCAAAGATGAATCAAACATAATAGGAATTTCCGATAGGAGACTATCTCTTAGAATATCTACAGCCATAGAGGCAGCTAGAGAACTTTGCGCACTAGTTGCTGAAACCAGCCCGCCCAATGTTCCATGACCAATATACGAAGCAGTTAAACAAAAAACAGGTCTTTCAGATGCTGCCTCAACAATCTTTTGCACTTCAGCTTCAGAATAAAATGTGTTCATGCTATCTGAAAGATAATTTCCTATCAAAACCAGCGTATCTTTTCCAAAACCGCGTATATCCTCTATTATATCAGGCAACGGCTTATTTTCGCTAAATACAAACTCTGTTGGAAAATTGTTGGATTCAATGCTGTTCTGAAGAATTTCCCTCATTTTTGCACTTCTGGAGAGTATATAATCATTTAAGATAAAAATTCTCTTTGTCTTGGGGTATAGTCGAAGCATTTCCATGACAGTTTCATTAAAAGATATTGTTTCAAAAATACCAGTGATATACTCTTTAAGACCATGGAGTATTGAGGTATCAGAATCATTGACCCCACAAAATACAACCGGTACCATGGGAAACAACATATAGTAATTATTAAGTACGAATTTTAATGCTTCATTATCAGAAGCAATAATCAAATCAGGACTACGTTCAATATAATAAGCACGGATTATATCTGAGTTGATGGATATAAAGCTGGCACGGTTGTGGTTTTCGTAGGAATTTAAATTGAAATTTCTGTAATCCACTCTTGTATTATGTTCAAGTGATTGACGGATAGCCTCTATTTGGCGATGCTCCCGCTCAATCTGCATATTATAAGAGCTTATATGCAGTACAAGTTTCTTGCTACTTTGTGATTGACGACTGCTTTTAATCGATTCCATAGTACCATCAGCAATCATTTTACGATAAGTTTTTTCAAGCAAAGGAACCAAATATTCGTGATCCCTGTTTACATAGCTATAGCATGGGAGACGCTCAATAACATTGATTTTTTTTATACCCATAGGGAGCTTAAATTCATAAGCCATACGGGGAAGGACAACGACATCTGCATCATTATTAAGTAAAACTTCCCATGCTTCATCAAGTTCATTTACAGCAATGAGTTTAGAGGCTCCAGCCCGCGGAGCATTAACTGCAATATACTGATTTTGCCAGCGATAGCATAACCTTAATCCAGCCAGATCGCTCCATGTTGAAAACTGATATAAATCATCGTTGCGAATAAAAGCAGTAAATTCTACATACTCAATAGGTACAGGAACTTTCAATAAATTTGGATATCGCAAATCCCATCCATCGGTCTGGAACGGTAAAATCGCAGCATCGCCATAGTTTACATCAGCTATGGAAGTACGCATTCCAGTCACCTTTGAAACCATTTGATATCCGGATCGTTTTAGAGCTGTATACACTATCCGGCTTAAGATGATCGATTGATCATCACTAAATGCAACTTTGACTGTTGGTTGATTAGCTTGCTGTGCCAAAACAGGCGGTTGCACATAAGATATACAGAAAATAATGAATAGAATGCTTAGAAATAGCTTTGTTTTATTTTCCCATACAAAGCCCCTTTCTAAGTAATTTTTTAATTTTATTGCTGCAATTTTTTTCATATTTTCACTTTTTATTGTAACTAACAGTACATTATATATTCTTTAACACTAAAAAGCATAGATATATTTAAATTGTTCTAAATCATGGTAAATATAGAACATTAAATATAATTTTGAGGGAAAAGCATGGAAAAAGCAAGTGAAATAATCACAGGTCAATTTGACAAAAAAAAATAGACAAGCTAGAATTAAAGAACCTCGAAGGTTGAGTAATGGATTTACACATGCTCCAGCATTTTAATCGGGGTATAAAAACAATAAAAGAGGTTAATAATGAATTATATTTTTTCAAACAAATCAGGTACCAAATTATCCAGTCTATATACTGTTTTTTCCCTGTTTTTTCTTACTATTCTATTATTAGTAATTTCATCCTGCGAGTTCGAAAGACCATATATTAAATCAACAGAACCCATGCTGCAGGAAACAGAGGTAAATGGAGTATATGTGGAGTGCAAATATATGAATTATCGCGATCTTGAAAAAAAGCATGGTTATAAGGCAAATCCATTTCTTCCTCCGGATTTAGCTCTAACTCCAAAACAAACAATAGTTTTTGATCTTAAAATAATAAATAATGACGACGCTCCTGTATTGCTTAATATCAAGGATGTTGACCTCCTTTTTGGGGATACAAGATATAGTCCAATGAGTCCTGCTGATATGCAAGATAAAATCGAGGAATATGCAGAACGAAATGAAAATTTGGAAGAAAATAGAGTTGCAAAAAGATTTATGTTTCCTTATATAAAAAATATTGGAGGAAATAAAACAGAATCAGGATATCTTGTATTTATGGGTGGTTTTAGAGGAAGAAATATTCCAACAGAACTCTCTCTTACATTTACAACTCTGGATAAAAACATTGCTGCAGAGATCAACTTCACTTACACTTTAACTCTGCTGAAAAAGTAGGTCTTTTATGAATAATATTCGAAAGCTTTTATATATTATATCCCTTTTAACACTCACTTTATTGCTTTTTACAGGGTGCAGCTTTACTCCAGAAGATACTCCTGAAAGAACTTTTATAATTTCCGGGAAATTTACAAAAAATGGTATTGCAGGAAGTGGGGATGTGTTTTTTAAACTTGCGAACAAAGGCAATTACAGCAGGTCGCCAGAAGGTCCAAACAGAGTAATAACCTATGAAAGTTACTCTATTGAAGGAGAGCTCCAGGATAATGGTCTCACAATAAAGCTTAAAGGGAGCTATGACCCCTTTGAAATGCAATATACTGTTTCTGCAGATACATCTACTCTGCGATATGTTATTAATGGGTTCCTTAATTCAAATGGTAATTTTAAAGAAGCCACTGCCACTGTCCTGGTTAAAACTGGAGACAACTGGCCTGTTCTTGATTTCTCTGTTGCTTCAGAAACAGTAACCATTACAGGTACTGCGATTGATTCTGACAATATTGGAATACCTGATTTTGCTCTTGGTTTGTGGCGCCGCAACAGTTCGTTTTTTTTCAGTGGCCTTACCTATATTGTAAGTCCATTTAGCTATATCTTAAATGAGACTATTTCATATGATGACTATGTAGATTATTACACATTTTATCAAACTATAGTTAAAGTAGTTGATAAAACAGGTTATTATGATTTTATTGTAGCTTATTCTGTAGGGGCAACCACCAAATATGAAAAATACAAAGTTGAATTTTCCAAAGGAAACAGCCGTATGATTATAGTAAGTTATCTCAATGGGAATAAGCTAGATTTTAACACCATTGCTGCTGCTGAGGCAACAACATCGCTTGACACAAATCCTTTTAGAATACAAACCTTATCAAGGTAAAACTTCAATTTAAACACAATTTCTGTTAAAAAATGCCAGAACTTAATCCGTATACAAAAAAAAGAGCAGCCTAGGCTGCTCTTTATATTTTCCCGACTTGTCGGGATATCATTAACAATTAGAAACTGGTATTAACTCTGAAAAGAAGTCCGCCCTTCCATCCACCAACATATGGTGAACTACCATAAGGTCTGTCGCTTGGTGCGCCATTTCCATCAATTCCAAAACCACCAAGTCCCCAAGTATCAGTTGCATACACTCCGTCAACTTTGTCATTAAGAATTGCATAGCCAAGAGAATAACTAACTTTGCCAGGTTTTACAACAACGCCAAATTCAGCGCCCAAGAATGATTCATCATTACAAGCATCTTTAGCATAGTCGCCAAAAGCAAATTTTCCGCCAGCCTGGATATCAAGGTATTTGGTTACTCCATATTTTACAGAAAGAGCAAGCTGTCCTAAGTAAGTCTTATCTTCGCCAAAAGTATCTTTGCCAGTCATAAAACCCATAAAACCAAGACCAAAATCTGCTCCAAAAGCATTTAAACCAGCTAATACTTTAAAAACAGTCATATCCCAATTGTCGCCTGGAAAATTGAACATATTAACAACACCGGCAACTTTAAGTTTCATATCATCGATTTTCTGTGCAAATTCAACTTCTGCAACAAAAGCTCTATGACTTTCAGCATCTCCATCCTGGATAAAATAAAGTTCTACCCAAATTGGTGCAAAATCAATACCTGTACCAACAATAAAGGATGAAGGATTATCTTTATAAGATGTGCTTTCATTAAAAGCATAAAAATCAAATGCAAAATAGGGTTTTACGATTCCCTGAATATCAAAATTGATTTTTGCTGCCAAGTCTCTCTTAATTAAAAGACCCTGGCTGCCTGCGCCATAAATCATGTAGTCTAATTTATTAAATCCGCCAAAAGCATCATAACCAACCTGTGTTTTGAGTCCTACAACATCTGCAAAGTCAAAATATTTTGCCCAATCTGTTGTTACAACTGCTCTGTGAACATATACACCAACCCACTGATGGTCGCCATATCCGAATTCCCCAAGACCGCTTGGGTTACCACCACGAAACAATCCTCCAAAGAATCTGTAAGCATCATCTTTCGCATGGGGAGTATTAGTTCTACTATCAGCATTTGTGCCAATTTCTCTGTGTCTAGAACCTCTATATTCCATTGCAAAGGTGTTATACTCATCAATGCCTGCATTGAAATAGACTCTTGTTCTATCAAGTCTTGCTAAGTAATTTTCACCATCAATGTCCCATATAGCACCAATTCTAAATGCGCCTGACAGTGTTACATCTGCCATAACAGGTACAGTAAAAATTGCAAGAGCTAGAACGATTAAAAGATATTTTTTCATCTTATCTCTCTCCTTTTAAAATTTGGGATACAAATCCACGACTTGTATAAATTCCCTTAAAAATATTTCTCAATCTTGATTATAGCAATGTTAAATTTTTTAGTCAAGAAAAATTTATTAATTTATAAATATTAAAATTATCTTTATTCTGGCAGAAAAAATTATGAAATACACAACGCTAGCAGAAATGTTATATCATATCATCAATTTTTTATAATCATTTCGCATAATGAGGGACACTATTCGCCTACTATACCCGCTTTAAGGCAACATAAAGAAAAGTGGAGCTTGTACAAGCTAGTAAAAACAAAAAGATAAATAAATTTATTATTAATTAGCTATTAAAGCTAATATTAAAAAGCAAAATATTACTTTTAAGGCTAAATTTCTTGTTTTTTATGAAAAACAGAAGGTTTTTATGGGTTTTCTATTAAAAATCTTTATTGCTCTGCCTTAATTTGAAGATAATTAAGTCTGGATTTTCTCTGCCACTACCACAAGTGGCTGGTTTACTTTTAAAAACTAACCACACAATAGGTAGTGTGGTATAAATTTTTAAAAAAACAGACTATCGTGCGATAGTTTGTTGAGCTTTTCTATATTTGAAGTAATATATATAAGAGATACAGAGAGCAGTATCATGACTACTTCCAAAGTCCTCTAAATAACGATATGTTGACAAAAATGCCTTAAAAACGATAAAGTATTGTGGCGTAAATTCGGTCAAAAATTGGATACTATTATGTTGCGCTAAAATCAAATAAAATTTTTATTTTATCTAAGGAGAACTTTTTATGTTTTTTCAGAATATGCTGGAAACTGTCGGCTTTTTGAATATTTCAATACCACAGATAGTTATGATAGGGCTTTCATTTGTTTTAGCTTATCTTGGAATAGTAAAAAAGCATGAGCCTTTGCTTCTTATACCCATCTCGTTTGGAATGTTGATTGCCAACTTTCCAATGGCAGGACTTTCTGCTTATTGCTCTCCAAATATGGTACTTGGTGTAGATGATGCAGGAAGGGATATTTTAGCAGTTTGTAATGCCTGCGGAGGTTTTCATTCTGAAGGTGGTTTAGTTTATCATCTATATAAATCTGTAAAATTGGGCATTTTACCGCCCCTTATTTTCATTGGTCTTGGAGCTATTACTGATTTTAGCCCAATAATTGCAAATCCCAGATATTGGTTCATTGGTGCAGTTGGCGGACAGCTTGGAATTTTCACTGCTCTTGGCCTTTCAAAATATTTAAGTCAGTTGCTAGCCCCTCTTGTTAGCGCATTTAGCTGGGCTAACAGTTTTGATGGTAAGCCTTTTCAGGCTTTTACATGGAAAGAATCTGCATCAATCGGTATAATCGGCAGTTCTGATGGTCCAACAACTATTTATACAGCAATAACCCTTGCCCCGCATATTTTGCCTACTATAGCAATAGCTGCCTATTCATATATGGCTCTGGTTCCACTTATTCAGCCTCCGATCATGAGGCTTCTTACTACCAAAAAAGAACGTGTTATTGTAATGCCCACACCAAAAGAGGTAACCCAACGCCAAAAAATCGTGTTCCCAATTGTAGTGGCATCGGTTTGCTTATTAGTAGTTCCTGCTGCAGGACCTCTTATTGCAATGATGATGTTGGGAAATCTGATCAAGGAAGTTGGTGTAATAGAGCGTGTTAGCAAGGCATTGGGCGGCGACTTTTTAAGTATTTGCACAATGTTTATAGCTTTGTTGATTGGAGTAACATCCACTGCCCAAAGAATGGTTAATTTCCAGACTATATTAATAATTATAATGGGTCTTTTGGCTTTTATGTTTGGAACTGTTGGTGGTGTTCTTACTGCTAAAATATTAAATGTGATTACAGGCGGTAAAGTAAACCCATTAATTGGTAATTCCGGCGTTTCTGCCATGCCTATGGCTGCCAGAGTTTCTCAGAAAATAGCTCAGGAATACAATCCGTCAAACTACGTTATAATGCATGCAATGGGACCGATTTTGGCCAGTACAATAGGTTCTGCAGTAATGGCAGGCATATTGATTTCTCTGTTCCGATAAAATAGATATAGAATATAGAACAAAAATACCGGTATGTTTTTAAACATTACCGGTATTTTTTTTGGGGATGTATAATGTTTTGGACTTGTTAAGAAATTGAGTCAGTTACTGGTCATGTGCTTGTTAGCTTTTCGGCTATTTTAATTTTTATTCTCTTCAATTACTTTAATTATTTCATCATAATTTTTTTCTAAAATGTAAATAGCTACAGATCTCTCAAATCTTCTTAAAAGCAAAAAATTCAATACATAATTAGTTTCAATATAATATGGTATTTTTTTCTCATCAAATAATGTTTTTAGATGCAGAAAATCTGATTCTTTTGATATGTTGGATAATTTCTTTTTTTTTGCCCCGCTTTTAACTTCTTTAAAAAACAATTCACCCATCTCATTTCTTGTTTCTTTATTTACATTTTTTACATCATTTATTATTTCATTTATACTTTTTTTTGAAAAAATGATCCAAAAACCAAGGAAAATTATCAGTAATATTATAAGAGTTAATAACATAAATATCTCTAAATTATTTTTATAATAAAACAAATATTATATCAATATTTATGATAAACTCTTAATGTTTCAATTTAAGAAATTATGATAAAGCACATACTTTTTGATGTTGATCAGACTTTATACCCAGCCTCATCTCTTGTTGAAAAAGAGATGGTAAAGCGTATGAATAGTTTTGTATCAGAATATCTTGGAATTTCGATTGAAGAAGCTATGTTTTTAAGGGCAAATAGGGATAAAAAATATAATTCAACACTTGAGTGGCTAAGGGAAGCCAAAAAGCTTGATGAGCCCAAATCTTTTTTTTCAGCTGTTCATCCTGTGGATTTTGAAAATTATTTTCCTAAAAACCCTGCTTTGATTAGTCTGCTTTCAAGAACAACTGTTCCATGTTCAATTTTTACAAACTCATGGCAAAAACATGCAGAGAATATTTTAGAATACCTTGAAATATCCGAATTTTTTTTAAACATTTTTGATATTGTTTTTAATAATTATCTTGGAAAGCATCATGTTCGTGCATTTACAAATGTTCTAAATTTTCTTGGCCTTAAGCCGGAAAACGTGCTTTATATCGATGATAATAAACAATTTACAGATATTTTTTACTCTCTTGGCGGGAATTCGGTTCTTGTAGATGAATCTGATGAATATGGAAAGATAAAGTATGAAAAAATATGTTATATAGAAGAAATAGAGCCTATTTTGGAGAAATATGAAGCAATCAAGCTATAAAACTCATCTCTGTTATAACCTACGTCCGAGCTGCACTCGCTAAGTCCTCGCAGCCCTGCGTTTTATCGCGACATCCCTGTCGCTAAGACGCTGCGGACTGCGCCATGGACGGCAGCGCCCCGCACCAGCCATGGATGGCGATTGGTGCGGGGCGCTCGGCATCTCGGTCTTCGGTTAGTCCAGTGCAGTGTGCTGCCACAACATGTGTCCTCATTTTTTTGCCAGTAGGTGAACGGGTACCCATTCGGGGCATTTGGCGCCAGATTGTCAAACGCCAACTCTGCTCCCGAATGGGTGGATTCACATACTGGCGCAATCAAGGTAGTCGCACGATTGTGAAAAACTTGATGACATCGCTCTTTTTATTATTTATAATATAAAAAATAACTTTTTAAAGGAGCTTATAATGAGTTTTATTGAGTATATTGAGGCAAGGGAAATTCTTGACTCAAGGGGCAACCCAACTGTAGAGGTAGATGTTTTTCTTGAAGATGGGTCATTAGGCAGAGCTGCAGTGCCTTCAGGGGCATCAACAGGAGAACATGAAGCTGTAGAATTAAGAGACGGCGATAAGAAAAGATATATGGGCAAAGGTGTTTTAAAAGCAGTAGAAAATGTTAATGAAAAATTAGGTCCTGAACTTGAAGGGCTTGATGCACTTGATCAGGTTGAAATTGACAGAACAATGATCGAACTTGATGGCACAGAAAATAAAAGCAATCTTGGAGCAAATGCCATACTTGGTGTTTCTATGGCTGTTGCAAGAGCTGC
>Ga0123353_10014885_pt1 | contig 11254 bp, 8 predicted proteins | sample TergutLab28metaG_3_FD_92763 | JGI IMG/M metagenome (GOLD analysis project Ga0123353, IMG submission 92763) | Labiotermes labralis P3 segment gut microbial communities from Petit-Saut dam, French Guiana - Lab288 P3 | ecosystem: Host-associated > Arthropoda: Insects > Digestive system > Gut ... | reverse complement strand
GCCGCCTCCACCCGCGATCTGTTGAATACCGCCAAGCTGATGGACGAGAACGGCACGCTGTACAAGCTGAAGGAGATGGAGTGCCTGGAGCGCATCTGCGACAAGGTGGGCAACATCTCCGTGGGCGGCGGCGACCTGCTGGGGCAGTTGCGGGCGCTCACGGCCACGAAATAACGATAGATGGCCAAGGAACCATAACACAGCCTGCGGAACAAACTCGCAGGCTGTTTTCTATATCTTACGATTCTCGATTTACATTGGTCGCAAAAAGTATTTGATGAAAACGAATGCGGTTTGCCAAAATCAGAAAGAAGAAATGAAATGTCGATGGATTTCGATTGGAACGGATTCTCAAAAGGAGTCTGAGAAAAAACATAGCAAACAATAGTTGGTGGTTTCGTCAGTCGAAAATTCTGCTTCGCAAAAGCGTCCGACAGGACGCGCAGCCACACAACGCAGTTGTGTGTTCAGGGGCTTGGGGACGGAGTCACCAACAAGCACCGCCGAAGGCGGTTTGCGTCGTGGGTACCACGAGGCACTGCTTGCCACTACGATAACTACGGATAACCGCAGCCCCGAAACACGCAGACTGACTAGGAAGATGCTACAATATTGCGTAATTCGTAGCCGTAGATCACCGAATTTTGCTTACCACCTCAAAGACCCATTCCAGCAGCGCGATGATGTCCGAAAGGGCGATCCCTCGCTGAGGTCGTGCAGGAACAAAGCGGTCTCATTTGAAAAGACACCCTTTGGACATCGGTACTGCGCAACGTAGAATGGGTCAGGGAAAATATCCGTGCCGACATACAGCCCATGCGCGACACGCTCGATCAGTCCGCGATCAGCCATACGCTGCATAGCTTTGCTTTCAATTCCGTTCTCCCGCGCCTCTTTTGTCGTCAAATAGCCGCCATGCCCTCTCATAAGTGCGTATACTTTTTCGGTTGTGCTCATCGCCATCACCTCCTTTGCGGCATCATGGTCGTAAATACTATAATATATACGAACAATAATGACAAGTGGCTGCTTGTGGATGCTCAGAAGATATCGATCTGATATGCTTTTCCACGCATAAAGTTTATGCTTCCAACTTGCTGGTAATATCATTCGCTTCTTTCGTGCAACGCAAGGTCCAAATCCAGATTGCCCAACTGTGTCTAGACGTCACCTTTGATACAATGAACCCCTGATGCATCACAAGAGTACACGTTTAGGCATCTGATGCCTACAATATTACACGTTTTACACAATTATGTAAATATGCAGTGTGGATGGTGCAATAATACACTATTTAGGCTCATGGCTAAAGACAAATCAGCATCTCCTTGCAAATTGTCTGATGGGATGGAGTCAAGACAAGGATAAAAAATTGCATTTTCTTCTACAACAAAAAACGCCTTCATCACGCATTGAACAATAAGATATCGAATGATGTTGAAAAGGAGTTCTATCAGGGGTAGAGCAATTCTTGGAATCGAGGGTTCGAAAAGGATTTTTTTGATTTTTACTCTCAATTTTTCAACTTTTTACTTTTGAAGACAACGAAAAAGACAATCCGTTGAATTGGAGGATTCCAACTTTTTTGTTCGGATTGCTTTGGTGTTATCAGCGATGCTGCAATCAGCAGTCATACACATTTAATGGTTTAGGTTGACTCGAAGTTCATATGGCGCTTCCGATTTTCGTTCATCGACGGCAAAACGAACAGGATATGTTTTTTTGCCAAGCTGCAGATGCATGGATAGATATACGATATCACTATGTTCATCCGGCAGCGGCAACTCTACCAGGTACATTCGGTTTGCGAGATGCGCTCCGTTGACAACGGTAGAGGATTTGCAACCGTTGCTCTCGGCAAAAATAGTCAGATCGCCGGGTGGGTTAGCACAACCGTCGTTCACCATCCCCAAGACCAGAGACCACCTTTCATCCTGATTGCGAATTTTCCATACGACAGATGGGCGCAGGCGGTAGCCGACCCGCTTTTTGAAGGCGGAAAACAAACGGGGTACGACATGGTCGGCATAGAGGGTGTCAAGTGGGTTAAAGCCGATGATGCCGTAATTAGCCCCATAATCGCACATTTTGTCCGGCACCTCCATATAATTGTGCCGGAAAGAGGCATCGTCATCATCGTTGATATCGATCCCTGGCATCACAGTCTCAAAAATCATGGCAGCATCGCCTCGGCGGAACAAGCCTGCTTCGGCTTCGTGTGCCTGAAACCAATAATAATAGCTGTCGCGTCGTACCCAACAACCGTCGGCGATGGCTTTGCGCCCAGCTCCATATTCCACAAAGGTTTGGTTCAGTACCATAGGAGTAGATGGAAAGGCCGCTAAATGGCTCTCAATTAATGTGCCGATGATTTTCTCCACCCTCTCCGGGGGATCGAGATCAAGAACCTCCCATACGCCCGGGCTCACATTGCAGCCGTGATGCCCCTCGCCCCATAAGCCAAAACCGGACATGTCACCATATTCCAGACTTGGGGATTGATCGAACCGCTCCCCAAGTAGCATAAGCATCTCATTCCAATAATTTAGGTATTCATCGGTATATAAAGGAAGCATCTTCGGCCTGGGGCCAAAGGTTTGCCCGTTGTAATATGGATGCAATGGCAGACGATCCGCCAGAAAGTTTGGAACCTCATGTTTCGTGGGATTGCTCGGCGACGCCTGCATGATGCGAAAGCCCCAACTCAATCCGGCTTCTTCCGCGGCTTCAACTGCCATCTCAAATGCAGGCGAAAGCGATAGCTTTCCCTGTTCCCGTTGTACATCGTTCCATCCTACACGAATATAGAGGTTATCAATGTAGCCGAGAGCCGTCACTTCTTTTAACATTTCCTTTGTAAGCTCAAACGGCTTCTTCAAATCGGCTGCCGCGCGCGCCTCCGGCGTATACCCGGTTACCATATGGTCGCTTACCGCCATGGATACGATGCCCATACCCGGATTGCGCATATGGCCCTTGTACGCTTTGAAATAGGCGATTTGTGTTGATTTCCTCCCAAGAAACCGATGGTTTGAGCAACAATCCGCCATTGTATTGCCTCCCTTCGATACTCATTCCTTAATGGATCCCAATGTAATGCCAGTCACAAAATACTTTTGCAGAAAAGGGTACACAATAAGTATGGGAATCATTCCCACAAGGATTTTGGATGCGCTTACTGTCTTGTCGGAGAGCTTTAGCAGCCTATTGATCTCTTCCTGGGTCATGTGCGCATTCGCAACGTTAAATTGGATTACAATTTGATTGAGATAGGTTTGCAAAGGATAGTTGACCTGCCTGTTCATGAGGATAAGTCCATCAAAAAATGCGTTCCAATGGTTAACGATGCTAAAGAGCGTGACCGTCGCCAGCGCGGGGAGCGACATGGGCAAATAAATCGCAGTGAGCATCCGCAATGGAGCTGCGCCATCTATCATGGCCGCCTCGTCGATCTCTTTAGGAAGATTCCGGAAGTAATTCATCAGCAGAATCACATTAAAGACAGGAACGGCGCCAGGCAGCACAAGAGCCCATATGGTGTCCAGAAGGCCAAGATTTCGGATATTCAGGTACCATGGTATCAACCCGGTGCTGAACATCATTGTGAACACCAACAGCCATATGTAGATATTCCGTCCCCTGAATTCCCGGCTGGAGCGGGAAAGGGCAAACGCCGTTATGGCGGTAATCACAAAATTGATGGAGACGCCAATGAGTACTCTCTGTATGGACACGCCGAATGCAGTGAAAAAAGCGTTGTCGCTCATCACGGCTTCATAGGCGGCCAACGTAGGGTTAATGGGGATCAGCGTAACCCTTCCACCTGCAACGGCTGTCTTATCGCTGAAGGAAACGGCCACCATATGCATGAGAGGCAGGAAGGATATCAGCGTTATGGCGAGCAGTACCCCAAGCAAAACATAATCGAACAAAGCATCTTTGTTCTTGCGATTCGGATACATACGGATAGCACCCCTCAAAAGATTCTATAGTTTGCAAATTTGGATGCCAAAAAATATGAAATGGATATCATGCCGAAGCTCACAACCGATTTAAAAATTCCGACAGCCGTGGCAAGCTCGTACTGCATTTCCTTAAGCCCCGCGCGGTAAACATACGTATCTATGATCTCTCCTGTTTCATATACAAGCGGGTTATACATGTTGAGAATCTGTTCAAACCCGGCGTTCAAAATATTCTGGAGGGAAAGGGCCAATAGCAACACGATGGTAACCGAGATGCCGGGCAGGGTGACATACCAGAGCTTTTGCAATCTGCCCGCCCCATCAATATCCGCCGCTTCATACAGGTTTGGGTTGATGCTGGTAAGCGCAGCAAGGTAAATGATGGCGCGAAAGCCAAATTGCTGCCACACATGCGTGCCCACGATGATTCCCGGAAACCATTTGTTGCTTCCGAGGAACATGATGGGTTCTACCCCGAACAACCCCAGGATATTGTTCACAACGCCGTCCAGCGACAAAATGCTGGAAAATATACCCGCCAGCAGCACCCACGAAATAAAGTGCGGTAGATAAACAACGGTTTGAATCACTCGCTTAAAATAAGCTTTTTTCAGTTCGTTGAGCATCAGCGCAAAAACAAGGGCGATCAGTTCGGTAGAAATAATCTTAAGCACGGCGATGGATACCGTGTTCCATATGACCCGTTTTACTTCGGGTATCATAAACATGTATCGAAAATTATCCAAGCCAACAAAAGGCGAGCGCCACATGCCCAGCACCGGATCAAAGCTTTGGAAGGCTATGATGGACCCCAGCATTGGATACAGACTAAATATACATAAAAAAACCACAGCCGGAAGCATCATGAAGTGGTAGATTGCCGAAGATTTGCTTCTCATTCGCAAAAGCCTCTCTTTTGCAGTCATAGGCTGTGGCGACCGCGCCGCAGCCTCCGACCAATACATAGATCCGTTTACTTTAATATCTCGATGATTTCGGCGGCGATTTCGTCCCCGCCCATGGTTTTCCACTGCGCCACGAACTCGTCAAAATGGGAAAGCGGTTGATCTCCCACGATGATGCCAAGCATCGCCTGGGTTTCCAGCGTGTCAAGATTAGGCTTCCGCCTTGGCATGGAGGGAGTCGTTCCATAGAAGGCGCTGTATATCGGGGTAACACCAGCGTCCTTTATTGCGCCAGCCGCGATGAATCTGGATACGGGCTCCCCGTAGTGATCCGGGTTCGCTTTCATCCAATCTATCCCGTTATTGTACCAGCCCGCTACGGTAGCATAATAATCGGCTGTTGACTGGGCTAACGAAATCGGGAAGGGTTCGCCTTTGGATGCGGCAACCATACAGTCGTGTGTCATGATAACGGCATCAGCCCGCCACAATCCGATCGCGATGGGGAAAGTGACCCACCCCGGAAGCCTTCCGTCGTAAAGGTCTCCACCGGCGTTCTCCGGATTTCCTTCCGTCATCTCATAAAAGTAGTTGATGGATTTCACAAGCGCTTCCGGATTGGAACCCTTTTTCAGCACAGCAATGCGGGAAATGGGCGCTTCCTGCTTTGCGGCGTGGCCACCGCTGATGTCCTTCAGCACATAGGGCTGCCAATCGGCCTCCGGGTTGGCTTTAATGGCGTCGGTCAACGGCCACCAGCCTGCCCACCACGGGCCGAAGAACGCACCGGCTTTTCCAGAAACCACGAGTTCTACCGCCTGATCCTGCTTGCTGATCGGGAAGTCCTTGGGAATGAGCCCTTCCGCGTACATTTCCTGAAGGCAAGCAAGCGCATCCTTTGCTTGCGGCATGACAGAACCGTATTGCAATGCTCCATCTTCATCTATTATCCAGGTTTTCACATATGCTTGATAGTAATCGAACACTGCGTCAAGGGAAAACATCTGCCCAACTTCGTTTGCAAAGAGTTGTTGGGCCGCAAGTCCGACCGTATCGTTCTCTCCATTCCCGTCGGGGTCGTCTTCGATAAACGCCTTCAAGATCACTTTCAGCTCGTCCATCGTGGACGGGGGATTCAAACCCAGGTTGTCAAGCCAGTCTTTGCGAAGCCATATCAGCGGGTCGGAGTTATGGACGGTGCCCATCCTCGGCAGCCCATACAACTTGCCGTCCCTAGTGCTCAGGCCCAATGCGGCCCCGCCATCGGTGGCATAACAATCCCGCACGCCCTGGCTCGCAAAGCGTTCATATGCCTCCGTCAGGTCCTCAATCATGCCCGACTTGTACATCTGCAAAAACAGGTTGTAATCGACGAGCATCACATCTGGGATGTCGTTGCTGGCAACCAGCAGCTTCATCCTGTCGTCCGCTTCCGGTCCGCTCTTCATCGTGATAGGGAATTCATAGGTGATATTGAGCCTCTCGCCGATGACGTTGACATACTTGTTATCGGTGAGCGTCTCACCTGGATCGAGCCCTAAGTCATCTGCACTTTCGCTTTTGAATACGGTTAACGTGATCTTTTCCGGAAGCGGGCCGAATGGATCGTCTGCCAGCGCCCCAAACGAGGACAGCGTGAGGCTTAACACCAGTAACACGACCCAAAAGAGACGGAGAGGAGTACGTTTCTTCGCGCGCATTTTCATTCCACCTTTTCAAATTTTTTAGGTGTGCCTGTGCATAATTATATAAGATATTTGTGCAGAAAGCATATGCACAACTGTTTTCTTATGTGGGAATACAGTTTGATTTTCAAACATTTTTCGCAGACGACCGTACATTTTTCTACATGCTCAATCCTTTTTTTTTCTGTAGTAATTTGGAAGTACACCTGTATATTCACGAAAAATTTTGCTAAAGTACCGTGGATCCCGAAACCCACACTTCTCCGCGATGATGGAGATGGGTTCATCACTCTTCAGGATCATGGCCCTTGCCCGTTCGAGCTTTAACTCCTTCAGGTAATTTCCAAAGGATTGCCCTGTGACTCTTTTGAAGCAATGACTAAAATAACCTCGGCTCATGCTAACTTTTTTTGCGACTTGAGATTCCGACAGCGCATCATTTGACGGCTCTTTCATGTATTCAATCGCACACATGATGTTCTTAATGATGCTATCCGAAGCATTCTCCCCAATACGTTTTTTGATATCCGCCCTAAATTCACGAATCCATGTTTCCCAATCGCTCCAGAAATGAAGGTCTTCAAAAACGTCGTGTATACGCTGGAGGCATCCCATATTCAAAAGCCGGTCCCACTCCGCAACCACACTGTAAAAAATGCTCCACAGCTTGGGCCTGATGGCTTGGACGCGCCGCGTTTTGGATAGCAGGAATTCAAAGGCGGCATCTGAGTAAACCCATTCCAAGCCATTCCAAAGCGCTAGGACGTCGTCGCTTTCTTCAGGTACGTCTGACGTATTCTCACTGGGATTATCATTTATCGTATACTCATAGACCGATTTTTCCGGTTCATACCTATAAAATAGGGCTGTCTGCCGGAATGCCATCAGCTGCTCGCATATCTCCTTGTTCACTGTCCTCATGAACCCGACGACACGAACAAAGACCCACTCCCTCTGCGTATCTAACGATGTGCAAGTATCAAGAATCACATCGATCTCCTTGTGATCGTGTGCCGGTAAAAACCAGGTAAGCCTGTCAATATCGAGGATCATCAGCTTTTCGACGGCGCTTATCCTGCCGCTGATCAGTTCCGATGGGGCACAGTGCCGTCCCTTCCCGCACAGCAGCACGCCTCCAACGGCCGATTCATCGGAGAAAAAGGTGTACGGCAAGGGCTGTGATCGGTTTTTTTCCTTTTCGAAAATTTTCCTTGCTACCCTCGCAAGCGCTGTTTCGATTTGCTCATCCTCAATTTCGGTTTTTACGATATAGTCAAGCACCTCGGCCCTCATCGCATTTTGGATGTATTCAAAATTTTCGTGGCATGTGAGTACGACGATATGAACAGACGGAAATTCCTCCCTGACTTGATGGATGAGATCAAATCCCGACATGCCGGGCATGGTAAGATCAGTCAGCAGCAGGTCAACATGCCCATCCCTAAGGATTTCGAGGGCCTTTTCGCCGCTTCCGACTTCGTCGATTACTGAAAAACCGTGAGCCTCCCAGGGAAATGTAGATATGATGCCTTTCCTCACTAGCCGCTCATCATCAACCACAAGCACACCTTTCACTTTATCATCCCCTTTTTGCATTTACATTTTAATTGGAAGTATGAATGTATAAGTAACCCCCTTGCCCTTATCGCTCTCGGCATGAAGCCTGTATTTATCTCCGTAGTAAACATCGAGCGTTTTATTCACATAATTGAGCCCAATCCCCATACCGAGTTCATTCTGCCCCGGCCCATTGTTGTCTAGCATCTTCTCGATGCGTTCCGAGTCGATGCCAATGCCGTTATCTCGCACGGATACCGACACAAAACCGGAGTTTTCATGCTTCGCCTCAACACAGATAACGCCCTTGCCATCACACAAGCCGTGATAAATGGAATTTTCGACAATAGGTTGAAGAATAAACCGTGGTATCGGGATATCCATCACCCGTTCGTCGATCGTGTAGATGACGTCAAACTGATAGTCGTTGCGGACCCTTTGCAGCGCAGCGTAGTCCTTAACCGCGTTAATCTCCTGTCCTATTGTAGAGACGGAGCCTTCCTTCCCAAGGTTGTATCGAAGTAGCCTTATCAAGCTTGATACCACCCTTACTATCGTGTCATTGCCGTCGGTACGGGCAATCCATTGTACGGTATTCAGCGTGTTGTATAGAAAGTGCGGGTTTATTTGCGCGAGCAGCTTATCCACCTCGAGGTTTCGCTTATCCTGTTCCTTTTGCCGGACTTCCTGCATCAGATGGTTGACTCTGAATTTCATCTCGTAAAATTGGTCGAGGACTTGGTCGAATTCGGCTATATATGTGTAGCTCGGCGGTGAATCGTAATTATTTTCACTCATCAGGCCAATCTCGCGCTTAAAAATTCTGATGGAGGTATATATGGACTTCAAAATGAGAAAACCCGCGCCGATACTTGTCAACATCAGCAGGACGCCCAAGGCGGACATCCTGGCGACCCATTGGATGACCTCCCTGTTAAATCCATCCTTGTGCATCGCTCCGGTGAATTCCCAGCCTGCTCGGCTTTGTTCGCTGAAGACATAGTAATCTTTCATCTTGTGTTCATCCGGCGTTTGATCGTATACGACGATACCATTCGCATCTTTGATGATATAAAAAGTCTCCATCCCCAACTGGTTTTCCTTTAAAATCCCGTCGAGGGATTCGGCAGCCGTCTCCACATACACAGAGTATCCCCTATCGTCTATAGCGCTCATGGAACGGGATATGGAGATAACCAGGTCGTCTTTTTCTGAAGCAAGGGATGCATGCGGTCCATAGATCGTATACAGTTTGTTTTCGCTCAGGATGGGCAGGGAGCTAAGCTCGATGCGATCTTTCAAAGTATGGTTGTTAAAATGCAGTTCCGAAAAGTCGCCATGATAATAAAAACGCAGGCCGACATTTGGATTTGTGTAGTCCATCAGGTTAAAGAAAACCATAATGTTGTCAGAGTGCCTGCGTTTCTCCGCATAGCTTGTGGAGAAAAGATAATCATTTACTTCTCCGGCGATGATACCCTCAAATGTAAGTTGCTGCGATACCATGGCGAGATTGTCGATTTCACGCTCCATGTCGCCGACACATTGCCTGATCGTATCCTGTATGCCTCTTTCAATTTTGTTGTAGAGAATGGAATAGATCGTATAATAGGATATCGAGCTCACAAACAGGAAGGTTACGAGCGTGCTCAACAGAAAGAGCAAGGTTACCCTATGCTTTAATAAATAGCGCACCTGGTTGGATGGATTGGCTTCATCGGTTGCCGGTCGGTATGGCCATGCTCTTTTCATTACGCATTATGCTCCCATTACTTTCTTGCCGCCGTCTGTAGCGCATTGGAGAAAGACCGGTGATTTTCTTAAACACTCTTGAAAAATAATGAACATCGTGCATGCCGACAAGGCCGCTTACCTCACCAACGCTGTACGCCGAGTCAGTCAGCATATTGGCGGCTGCTTTGATGCGGCAATTCAAAAGGTATTCTTGTGGGGTTGCGCCTTCAACCAGGCGGAAAATTTTTGAGAAATACGTTCGCTCTAAACCCAGATGCTCGGCTATCTGGCTGATTGAAAGCGGGTTCATGTAGTTGAAATGGACATACCCCTTGGCTTTTTGAACGTGCCGGTAAATAGCGCTGTACTTATACTCGGGAATGTGACGGCTTGCGCTTAGCGTTTCAATGGTATGAAAAAGGCGGTACAGCGCGGATTGTACCTCAACCTCCGAAGAATCCGCCGTATCGCACAGCTGTACGCATTTTTGAATCTGGCCGAGGATCTCTCCGGTCGAAGAGAGCTTGCATACAGGATCGTTGTGGAATATTCCCGCCCTCTCAAGCATGCGCGCCGCATTGCGGCCGGAAAACCCAATCCAGCAAAAACGCAGCGCGGCATCCGGCTTTGCATAGTAAGAGCAAAACTGATGCGGAAAAATAACAAACAAATCCCCTTCAGATATCAAGTGCTCGGTTCCTTCCGAAATAAAAATGCCCGCCCCCGCCGTTACACAGTGTATTAGGTGTTCTTCGCGGCGGTGCGTGGGCATGGCAAAGCTGGGCACACAGGATTCGATACCGCAGTAATTTAGATTCAGACCAAAATCTTCCTTTGCATGATAGAACCTCTCCACTCGATTTGACATTTGTCCCACACCTCGAAATAACAACATAAGTGCAAAAACTAGACACATGTATCGATTGACAAAGAAGCAAATCTGCACTATTATTTTCTAAAATGAATGAGGGATTTGACCATATCACTATCATACAATCCACAATGCACCGTGTCAATAGCCTGTTTTTTCATCCTTGGTGCAAGCAGCTTTGTCGCTTGTCCATAACAACATGAAGGGAGCTTACTCATGCCTAAAATTGCGTTTATGGGGGCGGGCAGTTCTATCTTTGCAAAAAGTGTCTTAGGCGACTGCCTCCTCACGCCCACGATCGGAGATTTAGAGATATCTTTGCACGACATTGACCCGGTACGGCTCGAAGATTCCCGCATGATGCTTGAGAACATCGCTCGAAACGTAGGGCGCCAAGCGTCAATTGAGGCGCATCTCGACCGCCGGACCTCGCTGAAAGGCGCCAGCTATGTGGTGAATGCCATCCAGGTCGGCGGTTATGAGCCATCCACAGTGATCGATTTTGAAGTGCCCAAAAGGTATGGCCTTCGCCAGACG
>Ga0123353_10014884_pt1 | contig 11254 bp, 6 predicted proteins | sample TergutLab28metaG_3_FD_92763 | JGI IMG/M metagenome (GOLD analysis project Ga0123353, IMG submission 92763) | Labiotermes labralis P3 segment gut microbial communities from Petit-Saut dam, French Guiana - Lab288 P3 | ecosystem: Host-associated > Arthropoda: Insects > Digestive system > Gut ... | reverse complement strand
AAATACTCGATATTCGAGTTTACGTTTTTATCAACAGTCATTGGCAAGCTATCAATATCAGTATCGTGCTTATATCTGCTGTGGCTTATCTCGCCAACTCTTGAGCAATGATAATCCTCCCCAAGATGGTACCCCAAAATTTCTGCCGCTTCCCGGTTTCCTCCGATATTTGGATAGGCGGTGATCGTAACATCAATTTCATAATCCTTGAGAAAGGCATCTCTTGACTTTATTCTTGCCTCCAAGGCCTTTGCTGTATCCAACGCCTCTTCCCAACCCTTATTGCAGGCGTCAAACAATTCGTCGTTTACTGTTTTGAAATGGGCTCGGTTTTCCTCCGTCCACTGAAAATCTGCGTTCAAGCGCCTCCTTCTTTCTGAAAGCAGTTGCTCAATTATCCAATCTATTTCATTTTTTGTGTATCCGAACCTATCGCTGAACAGATCTCCATGATCGATAAGCATCGCCACTATTTTCACAAGTTTTTGAAGTTTGTATTCTGCGATGAGATTCTTTTGGTCGTCATAGCGATTTTTATAAGCTATAAGAAGATGTGCTTCTTTTTCAATTTCTGACTTTTCATTTTGCTTATACATTGTCCTCATCCTTTCGGTTCGGGTTGTTTCGTTTTGTCTGCTGCGGTCAAGGCTTATTCAATCATTAGCGATGTGGCTTTTTTGGCACATGGCTTTTAGTATCTTTGTTTCAGGAAAAGAGGTAATGGCGATGGGGTTTACGCATTTACATGTGCATGGCGAGTACAGCCTGCTCGACGGGCTGGCCGGCGCGAAGGAGTTGATACGGACGGCAAAGGAGCTCGGCATGTCGAGTCTCGCGCTGACGGATCACGGCAACCTATTCGGAGCGGTCGATTTTTATAACGCGGCGCTCAAGCGCAACGCCGCCGGTATCGTTTTCGGTGAGGACGGGAATCCGGAATTCACGGTCAAGCCGATCATCGGCTGTGAGGTGTATCTTGCCCCGCGAACGCGGTTTGATAAAAACAAGAATCTCGACGGGCCGCACACTCTGACCCACCTGATCCTGCTTGTAAAGGACGAAACAGGGTACAAAAACCTATCGCAAATAGTATCGAACTCTCATTTGGAGGGGTTTTATTACAAGCCCCGAACGGATATGACCGCCCTGTGCGCTCATTCGGAAGGGCTTATCGCACTATCGGGCTGTATTCAGGGAGCGATATCTGAAAGACTGCTCTCCTCTGACTATGACGGCGCTAAGGAAAAAGCCTTGGAGTTCCTCGGGATATTCGGCGAAGGGAATTTCTATATAGAGATACAGGACCAGAACCTCGCGGAAGAAAAACGTATCCGGTCGGACATTATACGCCTGTCGCGCGAAACGGGCATTCCTCTGGCGGCGACAAATGACATTCACTATTTGAAAAAAGAAGACGCCGACGTGCACGACGTCCTGCTCTGCGTTCAGACCGGACAGAGGGTTTCGGATCCGGACAGAATGCGGTTCCCGAACGATCAGTTCTATATGCGGTCCGAGGAGGAGATGCGCGAGCTCTTCGCCGATATCCCCGAAGCGATCGACAATACGGAAGTCATCGCGGCAAAGTGCGCTTTTCATTTCGACCTAAAAAGTGTAAATGAAGTGACCGCGAGAGATTATTTCCCGGAATTCCCGCCACAAAACGAAATGGATAATGAAGAACTGCTGCGTCTCCTTTGCGACGAGGGGATGGAATACCGTTACGGCGACGATGCGGCGTCGTATCACGAGCGGCTTGACTTTGAGCTTTCGGTTATATGGGAGATGGGTTTCGTCGACTATTTTCTCATCGTCTGGGATTTCGTAAGGTTCGCGCGGGAGCAGGGCATCGCTGTCGGGCCGGGCCGCGGGAGCGCGGCGGGTAGCATCGTATCATACGCGCTCAGGATCACGGATATCGACCCGATGAAATACGGCCTGCTCTTCGAGCGTTTTTTAAATCCGGAACGAAAATCCATGCCGGACATAGACGTCGATTTCTGCATAGAGCGCCGTGCCCAGGTGGTCGATTATGTACGCGAAAAATACGGACAGGAAAACGTAGCGAATATAATCACGTTCGGGACTTTGAAAGCGCGTGCGGCAATCAGGGCCATAGGCCGCGCCCTTCCCCTGCCGATCCCCGATGTAAACAGGCTTATTGAAGCGTTGCCGGAAAAAGCGGGTAACCTGGCCGAAGCATACAGCGGCACGTCGAAGGACGCCGAGGATAATACTATCGAGTTCAAGAAGGAAAGCGAACGATTCGTTAAGACGATCGAAACAACTTTCACTCCGGCTCCCATCAAAGGAATGGATCCGTTGCCTCCGACGGACTACAGGCGATTGATGAAGTACGCGCTTGCGCTTGAAAAGAAGCCGAGTTATCCGGGTACGCACGCCGCCGGCATAGTCATAAGCCGCGAAAAACTCAACGGCGCCATTCCTCTCTCTCTGACGAAAGGAGAAGGGGCGGGAGAGGACGGAAAGAGTGTTCAATACACCAGTGTCCAATATACTATGAACACCGTCGAGGATCTGGGGTTCCTGAAAATGGATCTCCTCGGCCTAAGGAACCTTACTCTCATCGATCACGCGGTCCGGATGATAGAAGAAAACCGCGGAGTCAAAGTAGACGTCGCCTCCTTGCCTTTCGATGACCCGAAAGTCTACGCGCTGATCGCTTCCGGGAATACCGAGGGGGTATTCCAGCTCGAGAGCAGAGGGATGCAGGACTTCATGCGCCAGCTCAGGCCGAAGTGTTTCGAAGATATAATTGTCGGGATCTCGATGTACCGGCCCGGCCCTATGAAAGATATTCCTCTGTACCTGAAAAACAGGCAGTCGCCTGACGCGATCCCCTATATGCATCCGCTTCTTGAGCCGATCCTCGCAGAGACCTACGGCGTCATTGTCTATCAGGAACAGGTCATGCGAGTCGTGCGCGACCTTGGTGGATTCACTTTCGCTGAAAGCGACGAGGTCCGCCGCGCAATGAGCAAGAAAAAGGCCGAGACAATGAAGAAAACCCGGGAGGATTTCGTTTCGGGCTGCGGGGCAAACGATATCCCGGACACCGTCGCGAACCGCATCTTCGACCATATGGTGAGCTTCGCTTCATACGCGTTCAACAAAAGCCACGCGGGCGTCTATGCGGTTCTCGCTTATCAAACGGCCTTCCTGAAAACATATTATAAAGAGGAGTATATGGCATCACTGATTAGTAGCGTCACGGACAAGCCGGACAAGGTACTCAGGTACATCTACAGCGCGCGGGACATGGGGATCCCTCTCCTGCCGCCGGACATCCTTCGATCCCAAAAGAAATTCAGCGTGAGCGGAGACGCTATCGTAATGGGCCTCGGCGCGATAAAGAATGTCGGCGGAAAGGCGATAGAATCGCTCGTTTCAGCGCGCGAGCAGGGTCTTATCAAGGATATGGGGAGCCTGCTCGCGAATGTTGACAGACACCTCGTGAACAAGCGGGCTATGGAGTACCTCATCTACTCGGGAGCATTGGATTCCCTGTGCCCGAACCGCGCGCAAGCGATGCGGGAGTTTTTAACGCTTCACGAAAGCGAGAGTTATAAAAAGCTGATTCCCGGGCAGGTCAATCTATTTGACGCCGCCGGTATTTACGGCGCGCCCGGATCCGTCCCGGCTGTCTCAGGAACCGATCCCGATGACTCCGGGCCGGACGGATCGCCGGACTACCCGCCGGACGAACGCTTGGAGAAAGAGAAGGAAGCCCTCGGTATGTATCTTTCGGCCCATCCTCTCGACAGCGTGAAATGGGTCATCGACCGCATCGGCGCGACGGACACATACAGGCTCAAGAACCCGTGGGTCCCGGCGCGATCCGAAGGAGGCGAGGGCGACGAAGAGGAAGATGGTTATACCGTTCCTCAGGACAGGGCTGTCATCCTTGCCGGTCTTATGAACGAAGTCCGCCTTATCGTGATACAGAAAGGGAAATACAAAGGCAAGACGATGGCGATCTTAAGGGTCGAAGACTACTACGGGGATATCGAGGTGGTCGCGTATTCCGAAGTCTACGAAAAGTGCCGGGCTGTGCTTGATGGTGACGAACAAGTGAAAAACCGGATCGTCGTAGTTCGCGGGACGGCCGTTTACGGCAACGGTAATATGCCTTCGATAAAAGCCTTGAAGATCACGCCGATCGAGAAAGTCGAGGCCTTTTTTCAAAACCTTGACCGGGAAGCGGCTGCCCCCTCGGCACAGAAGGATAGTGAAGCGGAATGAAATATGAAGATTTTTTAAAAGAGTTCTTTGACGAGTTGACCGGATCTGAGCAAATGAACTACAGCGAATTCATAAAAGTAAACCTTGACATTCCGACACTACTCGGACAACTGAGTTATATCGACTTCGTTCTCGAAGGGATCGGCGGCTCCCTGCCGATCCTTCTGTACGGGGAGACGGAAGAGATGCTGATCGATGCGGCCGATAGCATGGCCACCCTCGCGAACGACAAAAACGCGAACCGTGGTTTCGGCGTCCTGCCCGAAACCGCATGCGGCGCGGTAGAAGTGATCGAGCGACTGCGAGCCCTCCCTCCCGATGAATTTGCTTTCGTGGCTTTCCGCGGAGACGGCTGGGGCAATAGCGGGTTATCGGAGGCTTATAATATAATTCGGCGGAACCCCTTTTTTCGCATCTTCTGCGACTTCGCAGAGAAGATCCTGATACACGAACGTACCGGGCATAAGGTTATTCTCGATCCTTACGAAGACTCGATATCCGAGGTCGTATGGAACGCGCAAGACTACATTGTCTATCAAACGAATAATGCCGGCGAGCCGCTAGCCTCGTCCGTGCTGGCGCTGATGATAATGAAAAGATAGCGAAGGTTTGCGATATAACTTCTTCCTCGGATACCGCGTCCAGTCGCGTTCGAACAGTTCGGCGCAGATTTGCGACCTGAGAGTATCCTCCGGTACGGTTTCCGAAAGATAGCGACAGATATACGTTTTGTTTTTTCCGGAGCATTTCAACAGCTTATTCGCCTTTAAAATATGCGCCAGCTCGTTGCGCCATAAAAGGCGGAGTTGTATCTTAAAAGAAAATTTCGGGCTATCCGCGGCATCTCTCAAGATTTCCACATAAAAGTCGCTTTCCGATCCGGAGATGCATATGATACCCCAGTGCGCCGGTACATGCGCGGCCGCGCTTTTGCGGTGGCTCGCACCGACCACGAGCCAGTTCTGTTGAAAAAATCGGTCGTATTCCTTAATCTGCGCAGGCAGGCGCGCGTAAGAATCTGTGTCGCCTTTGATTTCATAGCCTATCAGTATGTCAGTCACGGTTATGATATCCGCCCGGGCTTTACCTATCACCAATTCGTCAATTATGCGAATTTTATCGTGCAAGTTGTCCAGGTATTCACATAAATTCTCGCGTATCTCGCTGTCAATCAATCGCTTTTTCCTGCCACTTTATTCACCTGACCCTGTTAATCTTTTCACATACCTCTTATTGATCCGCCTGCGGGCTTTGCCAAGCTCTTTCTTGAGCATTTTTCTATGTTTGGCGCCATGCCCTTCGAATATGATGCCCTCGTTCCAATAATCCTTTTTAAATCTGCTATCGGCTATTTTCATTATTCTACATCCTTTGCATATAAAATAGCACGCTTGCGTGACCGTTTTTTAGTACACCGCCTGTGAGATGATGACTCTGATGTGATTTCGGAGGGGAAATGTCCATATGGAAGTATATGAACAGCTGAGTTTCAACGATATTTTACGGCAGATAGACGAAGGGGTTGCGGGTAATACCGGACAAGGGAGCCTTGGTGACGATCAAAGTGGCCTTGATGAAGAGCAGGCCGTTTATACCGGCATACCAACCGGCCATGATGAATGGGAATACATCCCTGTTGAAGAATTCGATATATGGGAGAAAAAAGAGAAAGCAGCAGAGGCTGAATACCGCCGGGCTGCAGAAGAAAAAGAAGCTGAGAGAGCCGCGATTGCCGAACGCATGCGGGCTTTAGAACTCGAAGAGGCCGAGCGTGAACGAATCAATGCGGAAAAGGCGCGGCGAAAAGCAGAAGAGGAAAAAAGGTCGCATGACCGCCACGTGAAGGAAGTCACATGTATGGACCTGCCGCTCGACTGGGGCAATGCTTATTCAGCCGACGAGCGCGCCGCCGGGGTCCACGCTGACAGTTTCGGAGACGGCCTGATAATGTCGCTGCACAACCTGGCCCGCGTCGACATTGAATATATCTCGCAGGTTAGCGGTTTTTCTGTTAAAGAGGTTATCACCGCCCTTAAGGGGTCCATATTCCAAAACCCGAACACATGGAGGGAATGTTTTTATAAGGGGTGGGAGACCTCCGACGAATACCTTTCGGGCAATCTCATAAGAAAGCATCAGACAGCACGGGCCGCGAACAAAACATACAACGGCTATTTCCTGGAAAATATCGAGGCCATCGAAGCCGTCCTGCCTTCACCGGTCCCTACCGATGAGATCTATGTCACGCTCGGATCCCCCTGGGTGCCGCCCGACATCATCGACGACTTTATCTTGCACCTGCTCGGGGAGCCGAGGATATATTCCTACGACTACCACGGGAACCGGTCCCGCGTGAACGTGCGAGAGCACAAGGGATACAAGGTTACCTACGAGCCCGAGTCGGGCGTGTGGAATATCCCGGTGAAGAGCAGGTACAACCATAGCGTGAAGTCTTCGAAAACTCACGGCACCACCCGTGCCGAGGCCCTGCACATCATCGAAAAAACGCTGAACATGAAATCCGTCAAGATATACGACGAAAAAGATGACCCCACGTCAAAGTCCGGGATCAAGCGCGCGCTGAACCACGCGGACACCGTCGCGGCGACGGAAAAGCAGCAGGAAATAATAGAGCAGTTCCGGAAATGGGTCTGGCAGGACGAAGCTCGCAAAGAACGGCTCGAGATCATTTTCGAAAACTTGTTCAGCTGTGTCCGCCCGCGGAAATTCGACGGTCGGTATTTGACCCTCCCGGGCCTATCGCCCGAAGTGTCGCTCTACCCTTACCAGAAAGACGCCGTGGCGAAGATCCTCTTCACACCGAATGTACTGCTCGCGCACGACGTAGGAGCCGGGAAAACCTACATCATGGCCGCCGCCGGCATGGAACTGCGCCGCATGGGCATATCGAGGAAGAACGTATATGTCGTCCCGAACAATATCGTAGGCCAGTGGCGGGAGATATTTCTGCGCATGTATCCGTCGGCAAAGCTCTTCCTCGTCGAACCGCGGACGTTTGCGCCCGGAAAGAGGACCGCCGTGCTCGAGACGATCAGAGATGGCGACTTCGATGCAATCATTATTGCGTACAGCTGCTTCGATTTGATGCCGATGTCCAAAGATTACTATAAGGCCGATGTGAGAAACCAGCTCGCGAGAGTGACCGACGCTCTGAAGTCCGACTCGAACAGCCGCCTCCTGAACAAAGAGAAACGTTTGAAGAAGATGCTCGGCGAGATAGAAGTCTCCATCACAAAAAACATTCCGGAGATCTGTTTCAACGACCTGGGCGTCACTGCGCTGTTCGTCGACGAAGCGCACAATTTCAAGAACCTCCCCATAGAAACCAAAATCAACGACCTACCCGGCATCAACGTTACGGGCTCCAAGAAATGCAGGGAGATGCTCCTCAAAGTCCGCTGCGTGCAGAAGGCGAACGGCGGGCGTGGGGTCGTCTTCGCCACAGGGACTCCCGTCGCGAATTCGATAACCGATATCTTCACCATGCAGACCTATCTTCAGAGTGGCGAGCTGGCATTTTTGGACCTGAATCATTTCGACAACTGGGTGGGGACTTTTGCCGAAAAGGTGACCGCGTTCGAGGTAGACGTTGACACTTCTAACTACCGGCTTCATACGCGCTTCGCGAGGTTTCACAACCTCCCCGAGCTCACTTCACTCTTTGCCGGGATCGCGGATTTTCACCAACTTGACGCACAAACCGAACTGCCGGAGATCGAAGGGTACTCCGACAACCTCGTAGGAAAGACGCCGGAATTTGCCGACTACCTCGCGCAAATATCGAACCGTGCCGATTCGGTGAGGAACGGCAAGGTTCACCGAAGCGAAGACAATATGCTGAAAATCACGACGGACGGCAGGAAAGCGGCACTGGACATTCGCCTCGTCGTGCCGGATGTGCCCTTCAACTATCAGTCCAAGGTGGCTCGCTGCGGGGAAGCTGTCGCGCGCCTGTATCATGAGACAAAGGACTCGCGCCTGACGCAGCTGGTCTTTTGCGACACCTCGACGCCGAAGGCCGGCTTCAACATCTACGACGAGGTTAGACAGATGCTCGTAGGATTCAGTGTGCCCGATAATGAGATCGCGTACGTCCACGACCACGATACCGACAGAACCAGAAGCCTGCTTTTCAGGAGGGTACGAGACGGTGATATACGGATCCTGCTGGGCTCCACCTTCAAGCTGGGCCTCGGCGTGAACGTGCAGAACAAGCTCGTCGCCGTCCATCATCTCGACGTCCCTTGGCGCCCGGCCGACATGGTGCAGCGCGAGGGCCGCATGCTCAGGTGGGGAAACGAAAACGACAAGGTGCAGATCTTCCGTTATATAACCGAGGGAAGCTTCGACGCCTATTCGTGGCAACTGCTCGAGACTAAACAGCGCTTCATCTGCCAGCTCCTCAGCGGGTCGATGACAGAACGGTCCGGTTCCGATATCGACGACGTCGTTTTGAATTACGCGGAAATCAAGGCGCTCGCCATCGGCAACCCGCTTATAAAAGAGCGCGTCGAAACAGCCAATGAACTCGGCAGGTTGTGCACGCTGCAAAGAAAGCAGATCGAAGCGCGCGTCGCCATGGAGCAGGATCTCGCCGCCCTGCCTTCGAAAGTCGTCCACCAGGACGAACTGATAGAGAAGACACAAGCAGACCTGGAACACTATGCCGCAAGCAAGCTGGTTCTGAAGACAGACGCTATGCAGAAGAAGTACAGAAGGCAGCTCCGCTTGTTTATCGCAAACGAGGTCAAGAAAAACGTGATGGCGTCGGGTGAGCGGGTCATATGCAAGTATCAGGGGTTTAAAGTCATACTGCCCGACAATATGATCAAGGAAAAGCCCTTCGTATGGCTTGCGGCGACAGCCCGATATTATGTGGAACTCGGCGACAGCGAGGCCGGGTGCCTGCTCAGGATCGACAACAGGCTCGACACACTCGACAGACTCCTTGCCGAACAGCAGCAGATAAAAGCCAACCTGCTGGCAAGGCGCGAGGATTTGCGGAAAGAACTTGACGCGCAGGTTTCGTACAGCGACAGAATCGGCGCCTGCCGTATAAAACTCGACAAGCTCGACAAGAAATTGGGAGTGGACAAGAAGTAAGGAGCGGGAGTCTATGGAAAACATCAATACGATCAACACGAATATGAGCACGCTTACGGTCGACAAGACAATCGAGCAATTATCGGTCGCGTTCTGCGCGATCCTTCAAGCGGGGCTGAAGCTGAAAACTATCCCGTCGATAATGCTTTGGGGACCTCCGGGCGTCGGCAAGTCGCAGGGCGTCCGCCAGCTCGCTCAAGCCATAGAAACCGAAACAGGAAAGAATGTCGCAATAACCGACGTCAGGCTGCTCCTGTTCAATCCGATCGACCTGAGGGGCATCCCTACCGCGAACGCCGACAAGACGCTGGCAATATGGCTCAAGCCGCAAATTTTTCAAATGGACGAAAGCGAGAAAACGGTGAATATATTATTCCTCGACGAGATCAGCGCGGCGCCGCAATCGGTGCAGGCGGCGGCGTACCAGATCACGCTTGACCGAGTCGTCGGCGAGCACAAGCTACCCGAAAACTGTCTGGTCATCGCGGCAGGCAACCGTGTCACAGACAAGTCCGTAGCTTTCAAGATGCCTAAGGCGCTGGCGAACCGGCTGTGCCACATCGAAGTAAAAAGCGATTTCGACAGCTGGAAGAGGTGGGCCGTCCCGGCGGGTATAAACGAAAAGGTTATGGGGTTCCTAACTTTCAGGCAGACCTCGCTCGACCAGTTCGGCACGGACGACATGCTTGCCTTTCCGACGCCGCGGTCCTGGGAAATGGTGAGCAATATCCTGAACAGCGTTTCGGGCAGCATAGAGGAAGTGTACCCACTGATCGCCGGGTGCATCGGCTCAGGCACGGCGATCGAGCTGCGCACCTGGGCTAAGGTGTACGATACCCTTCCTTCGATGGAAGATATCTTCGCGGGCCGGTGCGATACTGTGCCGAAGTCGACTGATTCTCTGTACGCCGTCGTCTCGACCATGGTCGCGTACGCGCGTCGCCGCATGGACGACATGACCTCGATCGTCCACTCCCTTAATTACGCTCTCAAGCTGCCGCCGGATTTCGCGACGATTCTCATCAAAGATTACTTTGTATTCAACAAGGACTTCAAGAAAAAACTCTTGCGCCAGCCCGAGCTTGTTAAATGGCTAGGCGCGAACGGCCGGTTTCTGGTAGGAGAGTAACGCGGGAGAGTAATGGACGAAAGCCGGATAAGAAAACTCTCCGAAAAAATAATAGGCGCCCGCATAAGACTGCTACAAAACAACGGGTTCTTCGGGCTCCTTCTTATGCACGCTATAATCGCGATCGATGAAAAATGCCCGACGGCGTCGACCGATGGCGAGCGCATATACTTCGGGCTCGCGTTCGCCGAAAAGCTGTCCGACCGGGAGTTGGAATTCGTAATGATGCACGAGGTTTTGCACATCGTCCTTAAACATGTATTCCGTGGAAAGCACCTCAATGACGAAGCCTTCAACATCGCGTGCGACATCGTGGTCAATTCCAATATCATGAAGGCCATGGACCGCGACGAGCCCTTCGTCCTCGGCAATTACGGCGAGGCCATGTACCTCGCGCCGAACGGGCGTCCCGGGCATGAGTACATGGCCGAAGAAGTCTACGACATGCTGCCGAAGAGCCTGAAGAAGAAACGCCCCGGGAATGCCGACAGAGGCGAGGGAGACAAGGACGACAAAAATGGCGGCGGTTTCAGGGACGAGCACGACAGGTGGAGTACGCTCGAGGAACCGGACTACTTTCAGGAGAAGTGGGACCAGAACGTCATAGGAGCGGCTGAAGCGGCCGAGATCCGAAACAACGCCAAATGCTGCGGCAATTATTCCAAGGAATTGATCGACCGCATCCTCCGCAAATTGAGAAAACCGCAACTCGACTGGCGTACCATCCTAAATACTTTT
>Ga0123353_10014883_pt1 | contig 11254 bp, 7 predicted proteins | sample TergutLab28metaG_3_FD_92763 | JGI IMG/M metagenome (GOLD analysis project Ga0123353, IMG submission 92763) | Labiotermes labralis P3 segment gut microbial communities from Petit-Saut dam, French Guiana - Lab288 P3 | ecosystem: Host-associated > Arthropoda: Insects > Digestive system > Gut ... | reverse complement strand
TGTTACCATAACCTTACTGGCTTGGACTACATAATAATAATAATATTTATTTACTGCAATTGGGTTGTTACCCGGTGGCAGTGGACAAATGACGCGCAGGTTTATAATTCGAAAGATTCCTGCAGTACGTCACAGTAATTTGTTAATTAGGAATAAAGTAACATCAAATAAAACGAATTTACTGTAAAACTGACAAAGGGTTTCTTTTCCAATTATACCACAACATAAAATATTATTTTTGTCAGTTTTCACAATCTTTGATCGCTTCATGCTTATTATCCAAGTAAATTTTAGAACACATTAGATTTGCGTATTTAAAATTATCTCTATTATTTTAAAATTTATAAAAAAAATATTTTTGTCTCTGACATTTACCGTGCACTGAAACAACTGTAGGCGTAAGTTATAATAATTTATAGAATGTTACATTTTGAGCACATGCGTGACACAAATGTATACCAGCATAACTGCCAGTGTCATATATGAAACATATCCCCGATATTGTCCAAATTGTAGAAGAAATATTTTGGAGATAACATTTTAAACAAACAAAATAAAATTCTAATTGAAATTTCTAGTTTATGGAAATGATGACGTATTAATTATAATTGCTTGCGCACTGTGATGATTGTGAAAAATTCCGAACGTTTTAGGCAGTCGTTTTGTTGAATTGTGGAAAAATATTTTATTTATTGATTAAGCAATTAAACACTTGTTTGAATAACGATAAATAGGACTTTTAAATGTCAGGCTGGATAATTAGCTCATTACATGACTGGTGACGTCGTTAAGTAATTAGCTGCTTAGGTAGTTGCTTATCTATGAGAGAAGTAAGGCAGACAGATCCCTGGAGCTTAGGAGTCCTGGAAAGTTTTAAAAGCTGGGAAGTTTCCTCTGAACCTTCCTTGTCTTATCATAGCCATATCCTGCTCCGTTCTGAGGGCTCCGTACCGGCACGCCTGATCAGGAATTGTAGGGTATCAACTGGAACTCCTTTCGGGAGAAATTGGAGGGCAGGCTTGAGAGGATTCCGGAAAAGAACATGAAAGATAAGGCCTGATTGGGGTTTGCAACTCTTTGCGTTCAATAGGACATAATTTCCCCCTATGAGGACAATTGCCCTCTTTAACCTGTAAAGACAGGTAATGTTCTCTAAAGTTGACACCTAGTTTAGGCTCCCTTAGAAGAGCAATAAGGCGGCTCTTTAATAAGAGCAAGAGAGAAAGTACTCCTCAAAGTTGAAAAATCTATAGCTAGGCTCAACTTAGATATAGAAAGGAGGTAACGAGGACTTCAAAAAGAAGCCTGGAGGACCTTCTGACAATCCGTTAATGACCTAGCCGTGTAGGTTAGGTTACGTAGCCCTCTTTCTATGGACCCAAATTAAAGACGGGGTCTCTGGTGGCTCCTGTGGGAACGCGTACGCAACCCTAAGGGGACACCTTAGAATCCCCGCTTGTTACTTTCTTATTTATTTAGCCATCTCGACACAGGTTTTTCTTGGTTACCCTGTGTCTATAAGCAAATGCTGAGATGGTTCCCAAGATTCCAAGTTGCCACTACATGCTTCTCATGTAGCCCTCCCAACTTAAATTTAGTAGTAACCAATTTCATGTTTTGTTTACATGTAAAATAATCACTGCCACCGAGTAACAACCAAATTGCAGTAAATAAATAAATATAAAAAAATTCAGTAATTGCTGAGTGAGTGGCGGCTGTTGGTGCTGCCAGTCGCGCCAGCCGATGCGATTGGCGGGTGGTTGCAGAGGTTGTCAACTATGGGAGAATGGAATGGGCAATTAATTTTTTTGCCCCATATAAAAGTCCAGGAATTGATGGCGTATTTCCGGCCCGCTGCAAGAGAGACGAAGGGTTGTTGTTCCTTCAGACGTCCAAACAGAGTGTGAAATTCTCTTTCTTCTTATCTTGCTCGGAACACGTTATGAATCTGGTATTTTAGATTTTTTTTCGCTTTTCTTCTTCTGCAGGAAGGTAAGGCCTGTAAGCAATGATCACATCCTCCTCGCAACGATCCATACCTACGACTGTAAAGAGTGGTAGCAGCACACTACAAAAAAGACGATCTGTTAAACTGTTGGACTAGCATTTCGGATATTTCCGGCTGCCACGCGGACTTTCACGAAGGATACAGCACTGTCGGAGCATGGTACGGGCGCAACATGGCTTGGCAGAGGAACTTCATGTGCGCGGCATGGGCACGGCATGTTATGTGTGAATTGTTCTTTACCTGGTAAGTATCTTCATGGGTGCCTGGCTACTGGCCTTATCCCAGGCAAATGGCCTCAGGTTAAGGTAGTGTCTGTACCCAAGCCCGGTAGGGGTTATTGTACTGGACTCATTAGTCCAACATAGTTCCTACGTAAGGCCACGAAGAGTCTGGTGGATGGGTATCTAAGGTTATGCCACTGCAACCCAACCAGCATGCTTACCAGTCTGAGAAATCCGCAAAAACGACCTTTCGTCAGCGCGTGGTTCACGTTGAGAAGGCGCTCGACCAGCAGAAAACAGCTCTGGGTATTTTTTTTAGAAATTGAAGAGTCTTGTAACTACACCTCTTTGACTCCAGGTGTGATGCTTTTGTCAGACGTGGGGTTGGCCACACCATTGTCCGGTGCATTAAGGCTACCCTGGAGGATCGCCTGGCCACGGAGACACTTAGTAATTCATTCAGGAGGGTTGCGGTGTCCAAGGGATACCCTCATGAAGGCGTGCTTTTGCCATTGCTGTGGTGCCTCGTTACTGATGACTTGATAGCGAGGCTCAGCAGGGGTGGTATATATACGCAGGGTTAGGCTGATTTTTTTTTCGGCAGTGGGGAATTTCCCAAACACGGTGTCGGGCTTATGCTGTGGGACCTTCACACCGTAGAGACTAGGTGCGGCGAGATCGGTTTGTCAGTTAATTTCGACAAAACTGAACTCGTATTAGAAGGAGAAGGAAACGTCCTGGTTTCTTTGAATATCTTTTCTTTGAAGTTACCTTTTCAGTGCTCTATGTCGGTCAAGTATCTCGGGATAGTCCTGGATTCTTGGCTGACCTGCAGGGAACAAGTGAATACCAAGTTGAAGAAGGATCACAATTTAGTGTGGGCTTTTAGGAGGGCCTATTTTGAGACGTGAGGCCTGAGACCCAAGGTGGTCTACTGGATCTACGACTCCATCTTTCGCACATCAATCACATTGGCATCTCTAGTATGGAGACCCGGCTGTCAGACGGCTAGTGCCAAGAAAAGACAAAGCAGGATAAAAAACTTTACACTTAAGGATAAAGAGGGCGAAGCCTGTTACTCCTACGAGTGCTATGGAGACATTCATTTGCCTTCCTTAAAACACCTTGATTATATTGAGCAATTCATTACTGGCACAATTTTTATATGCAGTGTAAAAAATTAGTGGCAATATATGACCCGATCGAAATTTCTTTCAGTTAAGTTGTCAGGTTTTTGGATCTTTAGCAGAATTACTATAAACGACTATCAACTTCGTCATATCTGTTTGTCTGTCCGTCTGTGCCTCTGTTCGTCTGCATAAAACAACTTATGAAATTTGATGTTTGAATATTTTCGAAAATCTGTCGAGTAAATTAAATTTTTATTAAAATCTGACAAGAATGACAGATACTTTACATGAATTATTGCGTATATTTATGACTATATCTTGGTGAATTTTTCTCAGGATAAGAGATTATCAGACTAAAGTTGTACAGAAAATCAAAACACACATTTTGCGTTCAATAACTTTTCCGAAAAATGTGCCATGTATGAGGCAAAATGGAAAAATACGGTACAGCCATACTGACAACAGATGAAAACATAACAAGGCTCACGTGCTTGCTGGATAAATAAGGCTACAGACACGCACTCGGAACCTGTAATATTTATTGCTTTTCCGCTGCAACAGCGGTTACGTGAATGCGCCTTAGTATTACGTTATATGTACATTGCCTGTTTTGTTTGTATTAAATCCGGCCAATTTATATGTGCTTTTGCACCAGATTACTGTGGGTCCAAACGGATTTTCCATTACGATGTATCAATGGTCTTCTAATAACTGATGGTTTTGACTTCAAATACAAATGTTTCCACCTTCACTTTTCGTACTTACTGAATCCTTTGATTTGGGTTATTTATGAATCATTTCTGGGTATAATAAGACACATCCTTATTGAATAAAGCGAAATGATTTTATGTCATAAAATCCGCGATTTTATCTTAATATCCTACTCAAACGTTTTAACTTTTTATTGCCTTTAACGGCATCTTCGATGACAGACATATTATTCAATTTCCCCATCAGTTTTACTTGTAATTTTTAAACGCTTTCCGCAAGATTGCGAAAAGCGGCTATTAGCTTCGTCGTGTCTGTCCGTCTATTCATCCGTCCGTCTGTCTGTCCGTCCATCCGCATGAAACAAATCGGCTCCCTCAGGAAGGATTTACATGGAATTTGGTATTTGATTATTTTCTTAAAACTGTCTAGAAAATTCAAAATTATTTAAAATCTGACAAGAATAACGGATACAATACATGAAGAACCAAGTAGAGTTCTGACAATATCTCGCTCGTTTCTTTTTATAATGAGAAATGTTTTAACAAAGTGTAAAGAATGTTAAAAGACATTTTATGTTAAGAAACATTACTTTTTTTAAAATAATGCCGGAATTATTGTACGGCTGGACAAGCCACATATTACAATATGGAGCATGCGCAATGCAAGCAGGATACCTAAAGCTACAGAGGCACACTCATAATATGTGACACTTATATACTTATTGATTTACGACTGCAAAAACGTTTGCAGGAACGCGCATCCATTTACTTTTTTACGTACAGTGCCTGCCTTGTTTTTTTGTCCTTGAGAGAAACGTTTTGTTTTTGCTAACAGTGTCTTGCGTTTCTAGGATTTTTATGTGTTCCACGCCTCATATAGTATTGTTCGAATATTTGAAAATAGTCATTTGTAATTTATGTTTCAATTAAGAAGTTATTCATCCAAATTTTTGTTTGTAGGTTGTGAGGTTTGAAGTGCTGCCAAAGACAAAAATGGTTATTGCTGCCTTGCAGTTATATTAATCCGTGTAGACTGGGGGGGGGGGGAGGAAGGGAAGGGACCCTGCCCCCGTCAACCAGAGAGATGAAGAATTTATAATGATTTCGGAAGGGGATAATTAGCAAATTGAATTAAGAGAGAAGAATAAAAACAGGAAGGCGAAGGGAAAAAGAAGAGTGGCTGTTTTAACAAATTAAGATTAGAAAATAGTCACATTTATTGCGCTTATATTTTTCCGTTCCCTCTGATATATATAAAAATGTCGCCCAGAAGATCTCAAACGAATAATCAGCCGGTTCCATTTTTATAATTCAATTTCAGTTTTTAATTAGTAACCCCATGAAAGGATGTAAGGTAACTGAATACGAAGTTAATTTTTGTAGCAAGTGTCAAACTCTCAACTAGTCATTTGCCTGGAAAGAGTGAGAAAATCCTCGAACATTGTGACTGATGTTAAGTTGAAATTAGATCTAGGTGACCCCACTACACACGGAAGTGAATTCAGCTAGCGAACTCCTCATACATTTTGTTATATCGCAAGGTATACAACCACAGAGCTAACCATTGTTAGACTCCGGTTGAAATGTGATGGCACACGGTGCCGCACGGGAGGGCAAGTGAAGGGGGAACTGGCGAATGGAGTGGGTAGCCAGTACCCTTCACACTACCTCAGAACATGGTGTATCCAGCATTACTACCGCTGATGCGCACACCTCGGCTGCCAGTAGTCGACTGAACTGAAGTCCCCGCCGATTTAAATGGACTCGTCCGTTTCGCCGAAAGAAGAAATCTGGTTTCTGCATGTGTGCCATCACATTTAGACTGGCATCTACAACATGAATGAAAAGGCCGTACTCCATAATGAAGGTACAAAAAAATTCCCATTCCGCTTTCACAATTGGGTTCTGTTTATCCATTTTTAGCCTTAAGATGAAATTTATTATGGCATAATGTAGCTGAAAATAGGAACTGCCCTGTAAAACTTTCCGTCTAAGCTTTTATGCGCTATTAATAGGTCACGAAAAAAGGACTAACGGACGGACGGACGGAGATAGACAAACAGCCAGACGTTAACATCCACATACTGCATTATTTTACAACTTTTTAAAGACTTTGAAAATTCTATAGAAATAATTTAGAGTTTAGTTTTCTGTGCTGAATATCTCACAGTATTTTGCTCGGCTACCAACGTTCTAGCATCAATGTTTTTTTTAACCTCATTGCACAAGTCATAAATTTACTGTTGCCACGCGTTTATTCCTGTGACCGATGGCCTTTATATGTTCACTTTATTAGCTTAATTCTGTACTCTTCCACTGTTTAGATGATCTGAAGGAAATAACGCTCCATCGAACTTCAACTGTCAATAACGAACTGCCTTCAATCCTTCTTTCACGGCCGCACACAAAGAACTATTAGTTACCTACAACGTACACAGCAACTACAACAGTCTGCATCTGACCGTGCAGTTCATGATTTACTATGTTTTCTGATCACGTCTACAAATATATTCGTGCAATGACATTCGTGATATTTGTATGACGGAAATGTAGTGCAAAAAAGAATTGAGCCGTTTGTTGTCAAGCTGGAATAACTCTAATTGAGGTCTGTATTTGTGAGATAATTCCATGGTAGAAAGTCTATTTAAAAAATTTGAAAGTTTCAGAGTTTTCAAAGATATTCTGTAATGTATTATGACGCCCGCGATTTGGCAGCGTCAGTTCAGTACAGTTAAGTTCATATTCTCACATCACTTATTTATACGACTAATTTTAATATTATTCTTCACTAAATTTACATGACTCACAAGGGCTCTGTTATACAAAAGTCCTTGCCAAAATTCTGCTTACAGTTATGTGAGAAGATTTCGTTTATATTAAATTTTAGTTGCTATTTTCCAAAATATTTTCTGTTATTTTTATCCCCTTTTAAGTACAAGACTTGCTCCCAAGTGCTTTTATACCGAATCATATATATGATCTGCTATTTGGCACTGCAGGTAGACTAAAATGATGAACATAATGTAGCAGGTTGGGTGTCTGACAATTACCTATTAAAATTAGCGATTTAACACAAACAAAATATAGAGACAAATATTCTTTTCTAAAATTTTGTGTTAATTCTATCAAGTACGAAGAATAATAAATTTAACAACTAAAATAGCATGCAATAAAGTCGCATCTATAACATTTTTGTACATAAATTTTATGTAATTAATACTTCCTCGCGTCGATAATGATAAATTTTTCCATGTGCTCCGTGAGTCACCAACCCGTAACGATAATAGTACATGGGGAACTGAAGTACGTATAGTATTCAGCATTATTTTTGTGAAGTTCTGAGCTGGATGAAGATGAATGGTCTCAAAACATCCGCTATATCTGCAGGAAAAGTGTCCCAGGAGCCCACCGGAAAAGAAGTTCGGTGGATCTAGGATAGGCTCTGGTGTTTGCAAGGAAGAGTAACAATCCTGCCCCTGCTGAGAAATAAACCATGATTCTCCGGTCTTCAAGTCTACACCATGGTAACTATAATGACAGCACTATCTTGGTTCATACCTTAACCTATGGCTAAACATTTCCAATTGACAAAGATCCGTCTGTCATATCGTCACAAAATACCCGCGATATAGTAGTCGACGCGAATCTGTGTGCTTGGTGTCTGGCGAAGGGAAATGTGACAGGGCGTCGTAACATTCAGCTGTTGCAAATGGTTGGTAGCGGCGTATGTGCTTAGTTCATGGAAATCTAGGATAGCGTGTCTTGCTCCATGTTTTGTGCCAAGGAAATTTTTATATCTTTTGAAACGGTACGGAATAAAGAAGATGTTTGCAGATTCTCGCAGTCTAATGTACGTGTTCGTCAAAAAAGACCAAATGAAACACAAAACCTGTGTATGCATTTCTGAGAGGCGAAAAATTCCGCTTCTACAACAATCGAACCCCAACTATGTAGCCTAACGTCATTCATTTTAATGACAGATTTATTGCTTCTTAGTAACGAAATAGCCCTTTGGTAAAATACAGAGTGGGCCAAAAGTAGGTATACAGAGGACGCTATACTATATACTGTATACCTACTTTTGGCCCACTCTGTATATTTACTAAACGGCTTTAATTCACGTTCTCCTGTCCACGAAGTACCCTACCAATATCATCAAAATCTTAGTCATCGTTATCATCATAACGGTCCACACCATGCAGTTCGCTCCAAGATGTAAGGTGAGACATAACTGAAGACTTCTTTATGTTCAGTAGGACCTCTAGCAGACTGACCGATATTTTCGTGGTTTTTATCCGACCGTCCAGGACAGTTCCCCTATTGGTTCACCTCCTTTCCCTTAAAATTATTAATCATTTCTTTACTGGTGGAGCCAGGACGGCGTAGTAGGTATAGGAACTACGGTACGGACAGGAAGATCCAGCACCTGGACCATGGCAGTGGCGAGAGATTTCTGCAAAACATCCATACAGGCTTTGGGGCCCACCCGGCCTCCCATTTTACTGGGTACCAGTTTTCTTTCCTGGGTGTAAAGTAGCCGGAGTGAGAAGCTGACCACTTACCAATATCCTGTACCCCTCTACATGCCTTTATTATTTACTGTTTCTTTGTCTATATATGCTGTAAAATTTCATTATTTTATGAGTGCTTAACATGTGTATGTTGCAGCTGTATTTTCTGAGTTTAAAATCTCGTATTAACATAATTACATTGCAGACGAGCAAGAAATATTTTATTTTAGAATGCAGAAAAGCAGTGCCAAACTAGAAAACTACACGGCGTCATATGGCAGACCAAAATACCAGCATTCTCCGTCAAGAGTCGCTCAGTGTCACCCTTAATGGACATCCTTATCTCAGTGTAACAGACTACCTTTCAAAACCATACAAGACAGAGGGCGAAATTAATTACTACATTTCTTTTTTTTTTCTTTCCTAGAAAGAAAATTGTATACATTAATTCGGTTTCCAGATATTTGAACTATTCTTTTATTTTTCCTGCGGGAGCTGCAGTCCAACGCGGGCCAGGTCCTCCTCATTCTTGAGGTTTCTAGATCACACACAACGACTCATCGCAGTCGGTAAGACTCCTCTGGACGAGCGTTAACCTCTTCGCAGAAACCTCTACCTGACAACACACAACACTCACAACAGACAGACATCAATGCCTCCGGTGAGATTCGAACCCACAATCTCAGCAGGCGAGCGGCCGTAGACCCACGCCTTAGACCGCGCGGCCACTGGGACCGGCATTTGAACTATTCTACATTTCCAAATAGGAATAACTTGTAAATCATAGGATGAATATAAGAATAATAAATGAAAAGATTCAGAATTTTAATTAAATTTATAGCAAAAGTGAAGAGCCTTAAAAGTAAAACAACCCTAATTAATGTGTGCATGGGTGAATAGTCGTAACCACTTGAACAGATCGGACTATACCTGTAATGGTTGCCTAGCAACCAGTCAAGCATTGCAGTGCTGCGCGATGTAAGTAGTAATTAAATCAGCTGTGCAAACGACAGGATTTTAACCGGCATAACGAGGTTAGCACTTCGTGCCTCGTACATTACACTCGGCCCAACATTGCCGCGCGAATCACGTCCCTCAAGGAGTTACTGTCTGTTGGAGAAACATAACTTTGTCGTCCTTCCAAAATGGTAAAGTTGCGCGAAGACTTAGACGTATACACGTAAGTGAATAACCATTTTCGCAACCTGATCCTATTAATCGAGGGGGAAAAGCCCTTACTGTCCATTGGATATAAGGTCATATGGGCCTCAGATTCGGTCTGGACGCCACGGCAAAGAGGCAAGTCTTCTCTCCCACCGGGTACCAAACCCATAAATAGTCACTACATTGAATGAGCTATCCCGGTCGTCTTATGTGAAGCGAACTTACAGAAATATGAACCTAGTGCCTGAGGTTTTAACGGGGTGAAGATTAATATTTTGGCCGTCTGAATTACGACACCGTGAAGTCTGGTAGATGCATACCAACATTTCGGGAGAATATGCTGACTCAGCCTTCCACCCTGAAAATGGAGGCAGCATATTTCTCCAAAACGTTGATATCCACCTACAAAACAACATGACGTCATAACCGCAAGACCACAATATAGGATATGGCGTCTCTCTAAACTGTAGGTGTTTCTCAGAACTTCTTTAAACACAGATTATCATTTTGTAACTGCCACACTCTTCCTTTGAGATGCGAAATAAATTAAAACCAGACACACACACACACACACAAAACAGACACGCTAAGTTCTCTTTCCAGAACTTTTTAAGACCTCGGTTCTGTTGCATTCTATTTTCGTTACTTTACATTTCACGCCTTCGACTCGTGGTCTATAAAGGAATTTTACTGCTTTCAAGTTTAATTTCTTTTCCTGCGCTGTTTCCGTTCTGATAGGAACAGTCCATTAACATCCAACTGCCGATAAAGATTTCATAGCTGCGCGCATGTAATCCAGGATATGTATATTAGATAGATTACTGCAACTGCGCAAGCGCTACAGATGACGTCAGAATACAGAACGGTAATACCGGATATACGTATGGAGGCGTCGTGGTTTTTCAAAATATATCTGTCGAATTCTGTTATAATAGGTGCATTAAACCTTTAAAACGCTAAATTAATTTAAGTAATATGCTGTGCATATATTTAGTTTCTACTTCTCAGCGAACATATAGGGTAATTACTGTGAAATTAATTGGTTAACGAGGTTCAGAAAATACGAGTATAAACATTAATTCCTAGAAATCTTCTGATCAAACCGTCCAGTACCTTAACTGTAAACCAGGCAGATGACAACTTCTAAAAAACTGCAGAATTAAAATATGTCGTCCTCAGCTTCTTCTGCATAATTTCTCGCGATTCGTGTGTTATTATTCTCGTATTTCCTTAAACAAGATATAATTTCAGCCATTTCAATAACTTAATATGTTTCCAACCAATACTGTTAACTACTCAATTATTCATCCAATCATGTGACCAGCTAAGATAAGTGTACCACAGGAGAATCGAAACCAGGAACGGTTTCCTGAGGTGTAAGTCATACTACCGGAGTGCTGATAAGTCCTTAGACCGACCAGGAAGGAAACAAGCTCAGAAGCATGTCAGGGACGCGCGCGATTTCAACAACATCGAGACGTGAGCTGTCATCAAATTCTTTTTTTTTTTT
>Ga0123353_10014882_pt1 | contig 11254 bp, 12 predicted proteins | sample TergutLab28metaG_3_FD_92763 | JGI IMG/M metagenome (GOLD analysis project Ga0123353, IMG submission 92763) | Labiotermes labralis P3 segment gut microbial communities from Petit-Saut dam, French Guiana - Lab288 P3 | ecosystem: Host-associated > Arthropoda: Insects > Digestive system > Gut ... | reverse complement strand
CAGAAAGTATGCAAAGAGCCGCTCAGGGGGGAACCCGAGGTGCCCAAGAGAATCAATTACCTCGGGTTCCCCCCTAAGAACCCCCCTCCACACACCCATTTTTCTGGGTGGGCTGTGGCAGACAAGTGCTGCCCAATCTTTTTGGCTGACGGCAAATGGGTTCGGGGCTTGTGCGCAGTTCGCAAGCGAACTGCTTGCGAACTGCGCCTGTTCGCTGATTCTAATTGGGTGCGAAAACCTACCGGGTCCAGCCATTGCAGTAATTGGTTTCCCGACATTGTGTGGAGGCGAACCAAAAACGGCTCCCGCAGGAGCCGTTTTTATGATGTGTTGGGATCGGGGCTCGTAAGCAGGAACCGCGGTTCCTGCCGACTTCGCCTGTTCGCTGATTCTAATTGGGTGCGAAAACCTACCGATTCCAGCCATTGCAGTAACTGGTTTCCCGAAATTGTGTGGAGGCGCACTACAAAAATATGTTCGCCAGTCCGCGGACTGGCGAACATATTTCTTGTGCATCCTTGACGCGGTCAAAATGTGTTGGTTAGCGGGTTATCAGGGGAGCGTAAATGTATCCGTTCTGCTATGCTGTTGGCATCTGATTTTCCCTCCGCCTTGAAGGGCGGGGTATCGGGTCGGACGGAACGCGGTAAGAGGCGTGGAACCGGGTCCGGCAATTAAAAAAAAGGAGGAGAGGGCAATGGCTTTACCTGTGATTGCATTTAAGGTGAACGGTACGGCGCTGACGCTGGTCAGGGGCGGGCCGTTTACCGCCGGCAGTAAATACCGCTGTCATTTTACCTTCAGCAAGGAGTGGGACGGGTTCCCGGTGCGGATGGCTACCTTTTGGAGCGATCCCAAGCAGCCGGTCATCCGCCCGCTGAAGCATTTCGGCGCCGCGCAGTTGGAGAGGAACAGCTGTATTATGCCGGAGCTGCTGAAAAGCGAGGGGGGGCTGCTGTATATCGGCGTGTTCGGGATGAGCGGCGGCAAAAAACCGGTCCGGCGGATCTCTACCCAGCTGGCGGCGCTGCGGCTGACCGGCAGCAGCTGGGTGACGCTGCCCACCGCCACGGCGTTTATCGAAACCTTTGAGGGGATGATGGAGGATTATGCCGGTATGGTGGCGGAGGCGCGGGAAAAGATCGACGCGGCCGGCGGCGGGCTGCTGCTGCCGCGAGGCCTTTTGGCGCCGAAGAACGGCGCGCTGACCGGGACGCTGGACATGGATATCCCCCGGATAAGGGCGCATATGGCGCTGGCGCTGACAACGCCGCTTCCCCTGACCGCGGGGACCGGTATCCAGCTCGGTTACAACGATTCCGATCCGCCGGCGGAGCTGGTTCCGGACAGCGATTATGACGCCGGCAGCTACCTGTTCAAGGTCACCGAGGACCAGAGCGGCGGGTGGATTTTGTCGGCGGCGGCCTCATTGGGAAGCGGCTCCGTTCCGGAGCCGCCGGTACCGCAAAACGCGCTGATCACGGCGGACGGGTATACCCTGATGACATCCGACGGATTTCAATTGTTAATTTCTTAAATAAGAAGAGGAGGACATTTTTTATGGCAGCATATACCTTATCTCACACGGGCGAGGATGTGGACGCGGCGATTTCGGCGGTAGCCATCGGCGCGATCGGCGCCGGCGCCGTTTCCAAAGGTTTTAACGCGGTAGCCTTCGGGCCGTACGCGGGGGCCCATGACAATTGCGCGGTCTCTATAGGCTATTACGCCAACGCATACAGCCCCAACGCCATCGCGTGCGGGACGTTCGCGCGGGCCGCGGACAACGGGGCCGTCGCGGTGGGGAGCTACGCCAACGCGTACAGCGCCAACGCCATCGCTATCGGGACGCGGGCGGGAGCCCTCAGCGCAAACACGGTGGCGATCGGCTCGGATACCAATGCCGCCGCCGAGGCCGTAGCCATCGGCTACGGCGCCAACGCGAACGGGGTATATTCCTTTTCCGCCGGGAAGTCTTCAAAGGCGCTGTCCGCCAACGGTGTCGCTATCGGGTATAACGCCAATGCGGCCGCCGTTGGCAGCGTCGCCATCGGCGGCTATGCACAAACCTATGGATCATCGGCGATAGCCGTCGGGCAGCAGGCCGACGCCTACGGATCATCCGCCGCCGCGGTCGGCGCGAACGCATATGCCGGCAGCTCCGCCGCCGCTTTCGGGTATTCCGCCAATGCGGTGGGGGATAACGCCGCCGCGATCGGCAGCTATTCCAAGGCGGCGGGAAGCAATTCCACCGCGCTCGGGAACTTAGCCAATGCGGGGGCCAGCCAGAACTGCACCGCCATCGGCTGCCGCGCGGATGCCGGAAACACCGCCAACAGCACCGCTGTCGGATATAACGCGCTGGCGTATAACAGCGAGTGCATGGCGTTGGGGTATTCGGCCAACGCGTGGTCCCCCCACGCCCTCGCGATCGGCGCCAACGCAAAGGCCAACGGCACCTCTCCGCTTGCGGTCGGCAATTCAGCGCTGGCGGACAGTGGTATCGCGATGGGCTATAACGCCAACGCTTTCGGCTCCAACAGCGTCGTGATCGGCAGCAACGCGAAATCCGCCTACAGCGACGCCATCGTGATCGGGAACGGGCTGGCGTCAGGGCGCAACTTTGAGGTTGTGTTTGGCAGCGCGTCGAATCTCCGGTTTATCGCCGGGGTCAAGGATCCGGCGCTGCCCAGCGACGCGGCGACCAAGGCGTATGTGGATCAGGCAATCAACAATCTGCGCAATGAATTGACGGGAGCGTAACGGCTATGAAAAAACTCAGTGTGATCATCCCCTATTATAAGGAGACGGCCCGGGAGCTTTTCCCGGCGCTGGCGTCGGTCAATACCCAGGTCGGGATCGATTTCGGGGAGATCGAGGTGATTCTGGTCAACGACGGCGCGGGCAATGAGCTGCCGAAAAAGTTTCTCAAGGTGTTTCATAACTTAGATCCGCAGGTCATCCTCGCCAAGGAGAACCGCGGGCCGGGGGTGGCGCGGCAGACCGGGATCGACGCCGCCCGGGGCGAGTATGTCATCTTCATCGACGCCGACGATCTGCTGCATAACGTCGGGGTGCTGGGGGCGTTTTTACAGGAGATGGCCCACGCCCCCGACGTGATCCTGTCCCCCTGGATCTCCGAGATGCGCAACCCGCATACCGGGGACTATATGTATGACACCCGGGACAACGAGAACACCTGGATGCACGGCAAGGCGTTCCGGCGGCAGTATCTGAAGGACAACAATATCCGGTTCCACCCGGAGCTGCGGGTGCATGAGGACAGCTATTTTCTGGCGGTCGCGCTGGCGCTGGCCGGAAATGTGCGCAAGATCACCGCCGGCGTCTCGTATCTGTGGCGCTATAACGGGGCCAGCATGACCCGCAGCAACGACGGGCTGTACGCGTATAAAAACGCGCCGGATTTTATCCGGGCGGTGGATCTGTCGTTCCAGCGGTTGGAGAAGGATGCCCCGGAACAGCTCCGGTATAAGGTGGTGCAGGTGATTTTATACAACTATTTCGCCATGCATACGCCGGAATGGCTGGCGGCGGATAAGCGGGAATATCTGGAACGCGCCGAGCGGACCTTTGCCCAAATGATCAAAAAATACCTGACATACTATGACGAGGCGCCGGAGGAATTCGTCCGGGCGGTATACAACGAGGAACGCGCCAAAACCTTCGCCCAGGGGATCGAGGCCGAGACGTTTGCGGTGTGGTTTGGCAGAATCCTGGGAGATCGCAGACAATAGAATCAGCGCACAGGCGCTGTCGCGGCCCGCGGGCCGCGCTTGACTTATGGCGGGAGAAGGGATATGATAACGGATATTTCCGGCTGGATGGTTTATCCTAATGGGATAATAAAATTAACGACACCTTACGGAGGAAGATAAGTTTGAAAGAATACGACCGGGTCGAGTTGATTGTGGAAAAGGAAGAATATGCAAAAGACGGCGTTCATATGGGGATGGACGGATGGATTTGTTATGAGAAAAAAAATAAAGGGTCCTGGTTAGTCAGCTTCGATCAGTATGGCGAGTTGCCTGAAATCGCGTGTATTTCGGTCCAAGAAGAGGATTTGAGGGTTATACCTCCATCTGAAGGGTATAAATATTACAAAAACAATCAACGTCTCCGGGAACTGTGGGGAACCTGATAACCAACACATCATAAAAACGGCTCCTGCGGGAGCCGTTTTTGGTTCGCTCCTACACAATTTCGGGAAACCAATAACCAACACATCATAAAAACGCCGCTTGTATGCGGCGGCGTTTTTGGTTCGCTTTAACGCAATTTCGGGAAACCAATAACCAACACATCATAAAAACGCCGCTTGTATGCGGCGGCGTTTTTGGTTCGCTTTAACGCAATTTCGGGAAACCAATGAGTTTCGCACCCGATCAGAATCAGCGAACAGGCGCATGTCGCAAGCAGTTCGCAAGCGAACTGCGCACGAGCCCCGAACACCAGTTACTGCAATGGCTGGAGCCGGTGGGTTTACGCACCCGATCAGAATCAGCGAACAGGCACTGTTTCCACCCAACCACGAACAGCGCACAGGCGAAGTCGCTAACCGGAGCCGCGGAGCGGCTCCGGTTAGCACGAGCCCCAAGGTGTCCATATGGACACCTTGGGGATTTATATTCATGATGGTGAAATTGATCTGCATTTTCGTGCGTAGGGGCGGGCCTTGTGTCCGCCCGAAATGGCAACAAATTGTGTCCGCGGGCGGATACAAGGCCCGCCCCTACGCTTTATTTGTGCGCTGTAATACGTAGGGAGCGGGAGCTTATTGATTCTGGTATGCTGTTGTCATCTTTTTCTCCGCTGGCATAAGGGGCGGGGGATGGGGGCAAACGGAACGCTGTAAAGGGCGCGGGACCGGGCCCGATAACTTAAAAACAGGGGGCAAAGGCAATGGCTATTTCTACGATATCGTTCAAGGTGAACGGCACGGCGCTGACGGTGGTCAGGAGCAGCCCGTTTACCGCCGGCAACGATTACCGCTGCGCGTTTACCTTCAACAGGGATTGGGACGGCTACCCGGCGCGGGTGGCCACCTTTTGGCGGGATCCCGATCAGCCGATCATCCAGCCGCTGAAGCAGTTCGGCGCCGGGCAGTTAGAGCAGGGGCGCTGCGGGATACCGGCGGAGCTGACCGGCGGCGAGGGGGTGCTGTATGTCGGGGTATTCGGGATGGATGATCATGAGCAGCCGACCCGGCGGCTTTGCAGTCAGGCGGCGGCGCTAAAGCTGGCGCCCGGCGGCTGGTCGGTTCTGCCGACGGCCACGACATTTATCGAGGCGTTCAAGGGCATGATGAAAAACTACGCCGGCATGGTGGCGCAGGCGAACGACCGGATTGCGGCGGCCGAAACCGCGGCGGAGAATGCCGATACGGCGGCTTCCAAGCTGACCGGTATGGCGGCGAACGGGGATTTCACCGGCCCGCCGGGGCCGGCAGGGCCCATAGGGCCGGTCGGAGGTCCGGGGCCGGCAGGCGTAACCGGCCCGGCGGGTGTCAAAGGGGATAAGGGCGACAAAGGGGATGCCGGCCCGACCGGCGCGGTCGGGCCGAAGGGTGATCCGGGGAATACCGGACCAGCTGGTCCGGCGGGCCCGAAGGGTGATCCGGGGAATACCGGCGCGGCTGGCCCGGCGGGGCCGAAGGGTGATCCGGGGAATACCGGCGCGGCAGGTCCGGCGGGCCCGAAGGGCGATCCGGGGGATGCCGGCGCGGCTGGTCCGGCGGGTTCACAGGGGGCAAAGGGTGATACAGGCGCAAAAGGCGATACCGGGGAACCCGGTCCGAAGGGCGCGCCGGGCGCGGCCGGGGCGGCGGGGGAGAGCGCCTATACGGCGGCGCTGGCCGGCGGATATGCCGGCGGACAGCCGCAATTTTACGCCGATCTGGCGGCGCTTGACGGGCTGGCGGACGCGATAGTATCGATTACGGGGGTGTCAGCATGAGTACTTTGCCACAGGCGCTTGCCGAACTGGAGCAGCGCCGGGACGAGCTGGCGGGCAGCCTCACCGCGATGGGGGTGCCGTCGGACAATACCGAGACGCTGGCGGCGCTGGTGCCGAAGGTGCTGGAGATCGATACCGGCACCGGCGGCGGTGCCGGCTGGCAGCCGCCGCCCGACTGGCCGGATATCAAATCCATCCTGCAGAACGACGCGACGCAGGGCTACGGCGGCAGGTATATCCAGCTGATCACCGACCACTACGACACCACAAATTTTTCTACCGACGCTTTCGCGTACAGGACAAGTGACGGCAAATTTTACACGCAAAACCTGGTCCATACCTGGGATAAGACACAGGATATTCCCACCGGCGGCGGGTTCAAGGTCCGGTGGATGATTTATTATACCAATCCTGTCAATTCTATCGCTTTGGAATCCACCTGCCTGTGGGCCGTGCTGGACCTGACGCTGTCATCCGTATTGACCATCGCCAACAAAAGGCTGCTGACAGCTTTTGAGTTTATTAACGGGAAAAACCTGTCGGGCGCGGTATCAAACGCGTCGTCTATGTTTGACGGATGTTATTCTCTGCGTAAACTATCGGACGGCATCGACTTCTCAAATATCACCAACGCGGCGTCGATGTTCAGCTTTTGCTATGCGTTGTCAAGGCTTCCGGAAAACCTTGATTTTTCAAAGGTTTCATCCGCCAACTCCATGTTTAACGGGTGCGTATCGCTATACGAGCTGCCGGATGGGATTATCTTTTCAAACATTGCCGACGCGGCGTCCATGTTCAATATTTGCTACTCGCTCAGGTCCATATCAAAGGACATCGACCTTTCGCAGGTGGTTTCATCCGCGAATAATATGTTTCAGAATTGTTATGTGCTGACCGGGCTGCCGGACATTCTGGACTTTTCCAATGTCATCTCCGCGAACAACACGTTTAATAACGTGTCATTTATCAAGCGGTTGAGGATTTACGGCTTGAAGGTCTCTCTGAATATATCCGCCGGCATCCTTATCGCCGGCGACGACCTGCTCTACACCATCAATAACCTGCAGGCCGCCAGCGGGCAAACGCTCACCATCGGCGCGGCCAATCTCGCCAAGCTCACACTGCAGGATATCGCCATCGCCACCAATAAAGGCTGGACGGTGGCATAGAAAGGAGGACATGATGAGAATCCAGGAAATTCCGGTTCTGCTGCGGGTGCTGCGGCCGGACAATGAAGAGGACTGGCTGACCAACGGCGACGCCTTTTCCCGGGAGGTGTATCTCGGCAAGGACGCCAGCCCGGACGGGTGGTCGGAGATCACCGGGACCGAGATGGAGCGGCTGACGGTCAACAAGGAGCGGTTAATGCTCGGCGCCAGCTGATAACCAACACATCATAAAAACGGCTCCCGCGGGAGCCGTTTTTGGTTCGCCTCCACACAATGTCGGGAAACCAGTTGCTGCAATGGCTGGAAGATGTGTTTATAAAAAGCGCTGTGGAAAACCGAAGGTTTTTCTACCAAGCACCAATTACTGCAATGGCTGGAGCCGGTGGGTTTTCGCACCCAATTAGAATCAGCGAACAGGCGAAGTCGCGCCCGCAGGCGCACGAGCCCCGAAGGGGTCCATATGGACACCTTTTTTTTGATCATACCGTTATCAATTATTTCCCGGCCAGATAGGCGATCAATTCTTCCGGGGTCGGCGTTTCGCCGGTGCGGGGTATACGCTGCGCGGCCGCACTGGGGTTGAGATAGGCGGCGTCGATGGCGGCCTGTATCTCTTGCTGGACTTGTGTGGCGCTGGTACCATGCTTCCGGGCGATCTGTTTATAGATTTTTTTCATGTTCATGGTTTGTATAACTCTTTTTTTTGTAAAGATACCCTGTCAAATATGTTATAAATTATAACATATCATTTTGTTGTCCGTCAACATAAAATTATGTTAGAGGTGATAACATCATGGACAATAAACGTATCCTGATTTCAAAAAAATCCAACGTAAAGGGCGAGGATGGATATAAAACCTTTTCGGTCAGGGTTAAGGAGGACACTGTTGAGAAACTGGAGGAGCTGGCGCACAGGACCAACCGATCCCGCAACGAGCTGATCAACGTGTTTCTGGAATTCGCGGTGAACAACTGCGAGATCGCGGAATAAAGAAAATCCAAGTACATAATAGGGGAGAGGGCGCATGAAACCACCGAGCGGAAAGCCGGGCGAGCTTAGATTATCTGATGGATTTGACCGATGTGCAGGAACCTTGAGATGGTTATATAACAACAAGCCGGGAGAACCCTCCCGGCTTGTTGTTATATACTGGCTGCGCAAACAACCAATCAACCACCATAATTCTTAATTCTTAATTCTTAATTATTTTTCCGGAGTGCATTTTCGTGCGTAGGGGCGGGCCTTGTGTCCGCCCGAAACGGCAACAAATTGTGTGCGCGGGCGGACACAAGGCCCGCCCCTACGCAAAACACGGATATCGTGAATGTATCCAACTAAATTAGTACGCCTTCCCACCGAATGATCTGTCCGTGCAAGAACCGCAATTTTATGGTTCTTTTTTTTGCAAACAACAAGCCGGGAGAACCCTCCCGGTTTGTTGTTATATACTGGCTGCGCAAACAACCAATCAACCACCATAATTCTTAATTTTTAATTCTTAATTATTTTTCCGGAGGAAAAATCACATGACCATCCAGATCCCGGCCCCCAACCCCAAGCAGGCCGCCTTTTTCGCCTCCCGGGCGCGCTTTACCGGCTATGGCGGGGCGCGGGGGGGCGGCAAGAGCTGGGCGCTGCGGAATAAGGCGCTGCTGCTGGCGCTGCGGTATCCGGGGCTGAATATTTTGTTGGTGCGCAAGACGCTGCCCGAGCTGCGGGAGAATCATCTGCTGCCGCTGCTGGGCGCGCTGCACGGCGTCGCCGACTATAACAGCAATGAACGGGCGTTTCGGTTTCCGAATAAAAGTCGGATCCGGCTCGGCTACTGCGCCGCAGAGAACGATATTTTCCAGTATCAGGGGCAGGAGTATGACGTGATCATGATCGAGGAGTGCACCCATTTCACCTGGGCCCAGGTGCAGTTCCTGATGACCTGTAACCGGTCGGTGCGGGCCGACTTCAAGCCGCGGATGTATTTTACCGGCAACCCCGGCGGGGTGGGGCACAACTGGTTCCGGCGGCTGTTCGTCAAGCGGGCGTTTACGGCGGGGGAGAGGCCGGAGGATTTTCTCTTTATTCCCGCCACGGTGGACGACAACCATGTTTTGATGAAGCATAACCCGGAATATGTCGCGGTGTTAGACAGCCTGCCGGACAAGATGCGGCGGGCCCACCGGTATGGGGACTGGGATATCTTTGAGGGGCAGTTTTTTGAGGAATTCTCGAATAGACAAAGCCCCCTTTGCGAAGGGGGCTTTGCCACAGCGCTGAATTGCAAAGAGGGTAATCCCAAAGCCTTATCTACTCAGGCGGATGACCGCGCCTGGACCCACGTCATCAAGCCCTTTGAGGTGCCGCCGGGGTGGCCGATCTACCGGAGCTTCGATTTCGGGTACGCGCGGCCGTTCTCCTGCGGGTGGTGGGCGGCGGACCATGACGGGCGGCTGTACCGGATTCTCGAGCTGTACGGGTGCGGCAGATCGCCCAACGAGGGGGTCAAGTGGACGCCGGATAAGATATTCAGCGAGATCGCCCGGGTGGAGCATGAGCACCGGTGGCTGAAGGGCAGGAAGATTCTGGGGGTGGCCGACCCGTCGATCTGGGACGCGTCGAGAGGGGAGAGCGTGGCGGATACCGCCGCCCGCCACGGCGTCTATTTCACCCCCGGCGACAACGCCCGGCTGCCGGGGTGGATGCAGGTGCATTACCGGCTGAGCTTCGATGAAAACGGGGTGCCGATGATGTATATCTTCGATACCTGCAAGGCGTTTATCCGGACGATTCCCGAGCTGCGGTATGACCAGAACCGGCCGGAGGATCTGGATACGAATGGGGAGGACCACGTGGCGGACGAGGTGCGGTATCTGTGTATGGCGCGGCCGATCAAGCCGGTAGATGGAATGTGTGGCGGCGCTGCGGCAAACCGCAGGTTTGTCTATGGGGACGACCCGCTGGAGTTAGGCGGGGAGCGGTATGGGGGGTGAGAAAAATAAATGTTGCAAAATCCGACAGAAAATAACATAATTCTTGACATTTATAAATTATAATGCTACAATACAAAGGGATAAATAAAACAAAGGCACGCTTTCACAATATTTTTCTATAATATGCAGCATACTTATGGCATAAGGCGGTGTGTTGCATGGAAAAGAGGATATTTAAAATGAGTTATTTGTATACCGACCGCAAAAGGGCGGCGGAAAGCTATCAGGAGATCACCAAATATGATCCCAGGATTGTCGGGACAAAGGAAGATCAAATGGCGTATAGGCTGTCGCAGTTAATAGCGGCTCGCCTGACGGCGTCTTGGTCTGTCTGGGCCAAGGATATGGCAAAAAGTATGCGAAAGTGAGGAGCCTTGTATGGCAGGAGAATCTATGAGCGGACAGGGTGAAAAAAATATGGACGAGCCGGTTTCAGCGGAATCAACCGGTTACGGCGGGATCACGGGCATATTAAACGATCCCGACCTGCCGGAGGAAAAAAGGATAGCGCTTACCCGAGAGATAATGACCTTCCAGATGACCGCCATGCAGATAACAAGGGAATCTGAAGAGAACGCCTCGGCATTCCAGAATTTCACTCCCGAACACATAACCCAATATTTGACCAGTTCGGATACAAATATGGTGCTGTCACATAAAAGCGATACCCAGAACCGATGGTTCAAATTGGCAGTGATCGGCATGACGGTGGGGTTATTCGGGTTTACCATTTTTGTGTTAAAAGAGAAGCCTGAATATTTGGAAAAGATCTTGATCGGCGCAGGCGGTGTTATCGCCGGCGCGCTGGGTGGATTTGGATACGGCAAAACGAAAAAAGACGATTAATGATAACCAACACATGCACAAGAAATATATCCCGCGCCGCGGCGCGGGATATATTTTTGTAGTTCGCTCCTACACAATCTCGGGAAACCAATAACCAACACAGTATAAAAACGCCGCTTGTATGCGGCGGCGTTTTTGGTTCGCTCCTACACAATTTCGGGAAACCAATTACTGCAATGGCTGGAATCGGTAGGTTTTCGCACCCGATCAGAATCAGCTATCAGGCGCAGTCGCGCCCGCAGGCGCACAAGCCCCGAACCCAACACATCATAAAAACGGCT
>Ga0123353_10014881_pt1 | contig 11255 bp, 5 predicted proteins | sample TergutLab28metaG_3_FD_92763 | JGI IMG/M metagenome (GOLD analysis project Ga0123353, IMG submission 92763) | Labiotermes labralis P3 segment gut microbial communities from Petit-Saut dam, French Guiana - Lab288 P3 | ecosystem: Host-associated > Arthropoda: Insects > Digestive system > Gut ... | reverse complement strand
TGCGCTGACCACGTGACACCCCTCTATCCGCAAAAGTTGGCACTAACTTCGCCGACCGACGGCGGCCGCTCTGTCGGTATAGTTCGCGTGCGGACTAAGGCCACGGAGTTTAGTTTAGTTTTAATTGTATGTACGTGCCGTGCATTTTTATTGTTTATTATTTCACACACACAAATACACACACACACACACACACATATATATATATATATATCTATTACAAAATTAAATGATATTACAAACAATCCTACATGTATCGGCGCTTCTGCACAATCATCAAGGAGCTTTGATATTGCGTTTGCTGAAGTTATAAAACATTAAAATTATTAAAATTACATAAAACTGTAGATCGTTGTATGATACAATCTGTTCTGTTAATAAAATGTGGTAGTGGCTGCATATGCAATTCGGAAGTCCTGTTTTGGTGCGTCTGGTGTGCTGGTCGGAAGTAATGTAATTTAATATATATATATATATATATGTGTGTGTGTGTGTGTGTGTGTGCATTTGTTGGTACAGATAATAAATAATTAGCATTAGCTCTAGCTTATCTTGCTCTGTGACGGTGTGGCTAATTTCTGTGTCAGACCCAACTGGGTTGCTGATTGGCAAGGAACGGTCGGACTTCTCTAACATATCTATATAAAAAGCAGCATGATGTTCGCCTACTGTGACTGGAATAGGCTATTTGCATTGCGGAAGGCAGGCCTGCAGGCCAATATGAAGACACGTGAACACTGTGCAATACATTACCAGTAAGTTGGACACGCTCGCGGAACTACTGACAAAAGACACGGCGCGGTAACCCTATAATTGAGTCAAACAAGTCCGAGGATACGAGTAACATTCGGGGGGGGGGGGGGGCGCAAAATTGACCATGGCTACTACGATTTAAGTCAAAGAGTCGAGTTAGAAAGAGGAGGAAAATTGGTTTGGACCAGCCTTTAACACACGTACACCACTTTCCGCCACTCTCACCCCAGTTTCTTGTATTTTCGTCTCTTCAACACAGTAGCCAGAAAGAAATGTCTTAGGTAAACAAAATATTTTGGGGTGTCATTTGCCCCCCCCCACCCCTTCCCCAGTTACGCCTGTAACCGAGCTCCAAATACGTGCACACGAACACACAAGTGCACACGCAGCAGGCTGAAACTCGCCGGCGTTGCTAGGAGATCACAAATTGTGTTCAGGCCTTTGAAAGACGTTGTGACGATAAACAGGCCTGCCGATGTGCAACAGGTTCCTGATGAACCTAAACATACAACAACAGCTAGTATTTTGTGGACCTGTCTGGGAACTGTCGAAGGTTACTTGTAACAGAACTCACACTGCTGTACAAAACAAATGCATTCACGCCGCAATAATACAACTGTGTGGGCTGTGGACTGCTGATTGATTTCGGAGAACTGGAGCATGACTTGCGGTGAGAGAGACTGTACTGGGGTAAACTGTGTAGTGCCTCTCTACAAATATGTTGTGCCTCCCTACGGATGAGCTGTGCCTCCTCACGGATGTGCTGTGTCTCCCTACAGATGTGCTGTGCCTCCCTACGGATGCGTTCTACCTCCCTACGAATGTGCTGTGCCTCCTTACGGATGTGCTATGCCTCCTTACGGATGTGCTATGCCTCCCTATAGATATGTTGTGCCTCCCCACTGATGTGCTGTGCCTCCCTATTGATGTGTTGTTCCTCCCTACAGATGTGCTATGCCTCACTTCGGATGTGTTGTGCCTCCCTACGAATGTGCTGTGCCTCCCTACAGATGTGCTGTGCCTCCCTACAGATGTGCTGTGGCTCCCCACGGATGTGCTGTGCCTCCCTTCAGATGTGTTCTACCTCCTTACGGATGAGCTGTGCCTCCTTACGGATGTGCTATGCCTCCCTATAGATGTGTTGTGCCTCCCTACGGATGTGCTGTGCAATTCGCAATATTCTTTGCTTCTACAAACAGCCATCGAGTTGCTCTCGAGATGCATGTAGAAAGGCGTTTAATTTTTTCCAGTAAGTTTTCTGTCCACTGCTGTAGATGTCCGATTTGAACAAATTTTCAATTGCAAGACAACATGATATGTTGTCCAAGTACTGAATTTTAATTTAAAAAAATCCCTTCAATTGATCTCGATTTGTTAGATGCGGACAGACAGAGAGACAGACAGACAAGTATGGCATAACTCACAGGCGCAAAGGTTACGAAAGAATAGAGTGGCAGAAATGCAGTCAGGTCGTAAGATCAGACACAGACAACACGACATCAGTGAAGTTTATAAAATGAAGACAATAACCTTAGGCTAGCGTCCTCAGAAAGCGGCGCTCGTGATGATGCCAGTCGTTGAAGAGGCAACGTACAGCATACGGTCGACACACCGACGCACTGTCACGGCAGACATCGTCACATTTTAATGCGGACCTTCACAAAGAACCTCGATATAATTCAACATAGGCAACGCCATGTTAAACAAACCGGACAGCACACGTGTCGCGTGTTTGTTGGATGAATACATGATGCAGCGGAATAATGCATCCAGCCTTCACATAGCGTCTTGTCTGGCGGCCAAACGGAGCGACCAAGAAGAACACCAGAAAGCAGGCACTTCGCGGCTTTTGCTACGGTGAGTGCGTGCCTGATTTGGTCACTCGCTATCCTGGCAGATCACCACGGTGCCTCCTGCTTCAGTCACAATCAGCTAAGTTTTTCTCGTTTCTTCCCTCCGCTCGATTCTCCCTAACATTCCCTCAGTACCTGTCCTGGGTTCGATTAGGAAGCACTTGCGGACTGGTGAACACAGATCAGAGACTCGAACTGCGTACAGCAGACCGCTGAGTGCGCCTTGTGTTCGCGCGTCTGTCCGTCTGGCTGCAGCTAAGCGGTTCACGACATGTAATATTGATAAAATAGAGAGTTGTAACCCGGCAACCTGCAGCGTAAGAATTTTAATAACCCGCTCCTGACAGCAGGGGGCCGCTAATTGGCGCGTCTACAATAGAGCGAGGCGTCGACAGATGAGGAACTTAAGACTGACTGCTGCATTGAAACCCAGCGGGGTCATACTGCGACGTAGAACCAAGCATTACGGTGCATAGCGCGAAGTTCTCATCTTAAGGCGCCGTAAGTCGAGTCAGCACACCCTGAGCAACAGCAGCGACATCTCGCGGGATCGCCACCGTGTGTCAATTCACGTGCAACGTCACGAGTCGTCATTAGCGATTGAGTCTTCGGCACGAAGCATGAAAAATGTAGCGGCAAGGGTTAGGCACGTTCGTCCAATAATTGATGGCACAGAACATGTTGCTACGCCACCCTTACCCAACGCTACCATCAAACTTTCAGACGACCAGTGACGACCCGCACGCGAGCTCACGCCAAAACACCCGCTTACGCAATTGGCAGCGTGGGTGGAACTATCGGCTTGATGGCACGATTGTCTTGCCTGACGCGATTACGAGGACTGTCGGTGACAGAGCGAGTTCTGACGGTTCGCAGTATCTGGCTCCGTAAGATGTGACCTATGAGTGACTTTTCAAACTGACCTTTTAGACTAATTTTCCATGTAAGTGAGATACCTGCTGCAGGAGGAAAAAATCTCCTATTTACCAAATTTAACGCAAAAAAAAATTCAGTAGTTGCGGCATTAAATTTGCAGACGATCGCGGCTCGCGACTAAGCGTTTATCTGCAGCCACACTTCAAAAGCACGACCTCAGAGTGCCACGCCGGTCTCTGAGCTGTATCGGGCAGCAGTAACATGAGTCACAGACTCAGTATCCGACACTGGGCACATTTACAGCCAAAGGGAATCATCTGTAAGAGTAACTAAGACTGTTTCTTGTCTTAGTTGCCTGCTGCATGTCCGGCCAAACAATACGCCTGACCGGACAATTAGGTAAAAAAAAATATGAGTCTACAACTCGGGAAATTAGGTCTCAGAAATATGACGCTGGTGAAATCTTTGTAGCTTTGCTTACTGGCTTGAGTGGAAGAAGCTGACAGCCCTCTTGACTAACACTGCAAATGTGGAGAAATGAAAGACGCTGGAAGGAGCAGGCTAGATACCTGACACACCCTAAATGCTTGACATAGGACACTTTAAGAAATAATTAAGCAACGGTTAAAATCACCTAAAAAATATTGTTCTCCTATCTTCAATATATAAGAATTTTGTAACTTCCTCTAACAATCACTACAGTATAAGAGTCTCGCAACTTCCTCAAACAATCACTAAAGTATAAGAGTCTCGCAACCTTCTCAAACAATCGCTAAAGTATAAGAGTCTCGCAACTTCCTCAAACAATCATTACAGTATAAGAATCTCGCAACTTCCTTAAAAAATCACTAGAGTATAAGAGTCTCGCAACCTCCTCAAACAATCGCTAAAGTATAAGAGTCTCGCAACTTCCTCAAACAATCACTACAGTATAAGAGTCTCGCAACTTCTTCAACAAGTCACTACGCTATACGAGTCTCGCAACTTCCTCAACCAATCACTACGGTATAAGAGCCTCGCAACTTCCTCAAACAATCGCTAGAGTATAAGAGTCTCGCAACTTCCTCAACCAATCACTACGGTATAAGAGTCTCGCAACTTCCTCAAACAATCACTAAAATATAAGAGTCTCACAACTTCCTCAAACAATCACTACAGTATAAGAGTCTCGCAACTTCCTCAACCAGTCACTACGCTATAAGAGTCTCGCAACTTCTTCAAACAATCACTACGGTATAAGAGCCTCGCAACCTCCTCAAACAATCACTAGAGTATAAGAGTCTCGCAACTTCCTCAAACAATCACTACAGTATAAGAGTATCGCAACCTCCTCAAACAATCAGTACAGGATAAGAGTCTCGCAACTTCCGCAACCAGTCACTACGCTATAAGAGTCTCGCAACTTCCTCAACCAATCACTACGGTATAAGAGTCTCGCAACCTCCTCAAACAATCGCTAAAGTATAAGAGTCTTGCAACTTCCTCAAACAATCACTACAGTATAAGAGTATCGCAACTTCCTCAAACAATAAGTACACGATAAGAGTCTTGCAACTTCCTCAAACAATCACTACAGTATAAGAGTATTGCAACTTCCTCAAACAATAAGTACACGATAAGAGTCTCGCAACTTCCTCAACCAATCACTACGGTATAAGAGTCTCGCATCTTCCTCAAACAATCAGTACAGGATAAGAGTCTCGCAACTTCCTCGATCAATCACTACGGTATAAGAGTCTCGCAACCTCCTTAAACAATCCCTAGAGTATATGAGTATCGCAACTTCCTGAAACAATCACTAGAGTATAAGAGTATCGCAACTTCCTCAAACAATCGGTACAGGATAAGAGTCGCAACTTCCTCAACCAATCACTACGGTATAAGAGTCTCGCAACTTCCTCAAACAATCAGTACAGAATAAGAGTCTTGCAACTTCCTCAACCAATCATTACGGTATAAGATTCTCGCAACTTCCTCAAACAATCAGTACAGGATAAGACTCGCAACTTCCTCAACCAATCACGACGGTATAAGAGTCTCGCAACTTCTTCAAACAGTCACTGGAGTATAAGAGTCTCGCAACTTCCTCAAACAATCAGTACAGGATAAGAGTCTCGCAACTTCCTCAACCAATCACTAGGTATAAGAGTCTCGCAACCTCCTCAAACAATCACTAGAGTATAAGAGTCTCGCAATTTCCTCAAACAATCACTACAGTGTAAGAGTCTCGCAGCTTCCTCAAACAGTCACTAAAATATAGTTAAATGGATTAAGCGTGTACAAACCTATGTAAACAAATTTGCTAGATCCCACCCTTTGCAGAATATCCTGTTGGCACCCACGCTCAAGCCCAACACAGAACTCCTCTCCAAATATTTGTTTAGTAATTCTGCCACATTACTTCATCTTACCCGCACGTATTAAATCAATATCCAGGAGAAAGCGTTTCAAGGAAATTTTCTCTCCCAAAACAACTTGTTAATCCCATTAGGATACAACGAGTTGAACGCAGTCCGCCTCGAACCAATCAATTAAACGCCATTTGTTTCTGAGCAGAGCGCATTAATTTACATCTATTCAAGCATAGCGCAGTTTTTAAAATTAAGGTCGCAGCCATTCGTCAGCGCCTCTTCAGGCTGTTAATCGAATCACTGCAGTCGACACGGCAAATTGAGTTAGCCTTCGCAATGTGCCAGAGACCGGTACAGATGATCAACCAATCGCAGCATAATGACGTCAGCTACTACGTACACTGCACACAAGTTATGGTATACTTTGCTTAAATATTGTCTGCAGACACCCAGGGTACTTAGGCAAATTAATGAGCTCTATGAAAAGCTTTGTGTTCAAGTACTTGTATTGAAGATGGACATGGAGCATATTTAGAATGAAAAGTTTAAAAAATACACCTGTCAGCTTCGCCATGTCTTGTTGCCCGCTCTAACAGACTTACGTAGCGCAAATGTACCTCACACTGGAAAGCTCTGCCAAGATTCCTTGAAGTACTTCATCTTGGTTAGTAAGCCGCCATTTGCTTGTGAAAAGCGGCAGAGCTGCTTCCGAGACTCCTATGATGGAGCAACTCTGAGGGCAAAGACACGCTGAATAAAGGAACTTGGCACACAGTTGCAGGCACAAATGTACCGTCAGCCCTAGGGCAGTAGAGGAACTTGGCACACAGCTGCAGGCACAAACGTACCGTCAGCCATAATGCAATACAGGAACTTGGCACACAGCTCCAGGCACAAACGTACCATCAGCCATAGCGCAATACAGGAACTTGGCACACAGCTGCAGGCACAAACGTACCGTCAGCCATAGTGGAATGCAGGAACTTTTGGCACACAGCTGCAGGCACAAACGTACCGTCAGCCATAGTGCCAGCCTTACCGCGCTGTACAGCGGAGGAATAAGAACCGGAACAAGTGGCCAGCCAGTTACCCGAATGGACAAGTGGGCTTTTGCCATAAATTTCAAATTTTAATTTCTTTAATATTCAATCTCTATTTTAGAAAGCAGCTTCCTACGAAATCTTAAAACACCGCAGTGACTGCACACGTGACAGTGATTTACATGAAATAATAACACAAGCCACAATTTTGTTGTAACAATTATTTTGTTTATACTATTTGTGACATCACGACAAATAGTTCCATTTTACTTTGATATTAAAAGTTTTTGTGCAGAACGCCTAATGACCGATTTCGATCGAAACGTGTAGCGTTGACGAAAGAATAAAGTTCTGTGTTAGCCTGAAGAGTGTGTGTTTACATTTTGGTTAAGGTCGGACGGGGGCAGGCGGTGGAGCTGTTGGCTCAGGCCACAAACCGGAAGGTCGCGGGTTCGATACCCTGTAACGTCACTGAGGTTTCTAATAGACTTAATCCTTCCGGCCGCACTTTGGACCTTGGGTCGACTCAGCCTCTAACAGAAACGAATATACGGGGTGTCTCCTGAGGGGTAAAGACGAACGGTGTGTACAGCCGACAACCTTACCACCTTCATGTGTCGATTGTCTTCATATCTGACAGCCTCGACCTCCTGGGATCCTCAGGGCCTGTCCAGCCTTGTAGAGGGATTGCTGTACCTAAGGCCGGACATGCAGACCTCTGACTGGCACCCTTCTTGAAGACCTGCACCAGTTATGTCTTTAAATATGTGTCGGAGAGAAATTATTTGGAAAGCATTTTGCAGAAAATATTATGCTCCAATTGTTATACACAACGCATGTTTACAGGAAGTCATGCGATATCCGAAAAAGTTGGTGTAATTCACCTTCCCTCTTTTCTCTACCTACAGCAACAACAGCCAATATGCCACAGTAGTTTCTTGACATAATTCATAAATTATGTTAATTGTGATACAGCAATCTGGGTCTGTCAAAACACAACTACTGACACACAAATACACATTTAGGATCCCCAGCACAAATTCGACTGTCCGAAATCCAAACAAAATAAAAAATCTCACACAGAAGATACGCCGCCTACACTCACTCTAACGTGGCCCACAGCGCAGTTCCACTCCACAGCTTCAGAAACCGCCAGTAATGGTCCTTGTGCCACTCAGGCCTACGAGCCATCTCTTTCCAGAAAAACCCATTCGCGACTCCCACTGATTGTTCCCAGTTTTACCTTCACCAGGCGTCACTGCGCGATGTGTTGCAGTGAACACTGTGACAGCTTCGAATGACGCAGAGACCAGTGTTTGTGCGTCATCTACTGTGCAGTTGGGGGCAGCATATCTGACGCTATCTACCAAAATACACCACGTCACAATCCGCAATAAGCCGCGTGAGAACCTCAAATTGAGAAACACGAAGGGACGCTCGTTTCGTAGTTGTGAGATTTAAGGTTCTCTCAGCCGCGGATACGAAGACTGCTGTCTTCCAGGCATCGCTACACGGTGCCACACGCCAGAATATGGCCACATTTCAACTTTTGACAAATTAAAAAAGTACGTGAACAAAAACGACTACTGTCAAAGTGTTAAATCGAATACAAAATCTTGCAGAAAAGTGAAGCCCTGGCAGAACCTCAGGACCATAACCCTTGAGGTTCAAGCAGTGTTTGACAGGATAATATTAAAATGTGTTTTGTGCTGCTGCACAATGCAGTAGGCCTACTGCTGGTAGATCCAGCTGCTGCAGTGAACATATTGGGGGGGGGGGGGGGTGCCCGAGCGTCTTTGTTCGCTTCCCCTCTAAATTCCTGCAGAAGCTGAATGGATTACAGCGGACCAACTGTCACCACAATCACACGGGCGCAGAGAGGCACACTGCAAGAGAATCTGTCGCGTGCCTGCCGCCGTGGGGATCTGCTGCCTCCCCGGTTCCCACATCGCGTGGCCACGCGTCCCTCAGGGCTGACCAAACGCAGCACAACAACTGCTGCAAATCCATGCACAAGATTTCGCATATTTCTTCAGTGTTATGAGATCCTTCTGTATAGTTACAAGAGGGACAATGTAGTACAATGTAATATTGAGACGCTTTCACATAACCAATGTTGCAGTGAAAAAGCAGTAAATATTACATAATTTGAGCGTGTGTTTGTAGACTTACTTATCCAGCATGCAATGCGCATGCACCGTATTGTCATCTGTGACGTGTCTGGGTTAACAAGTTTTTCCACATTATTTCATAAACGGCACGATTCTGCGATAAAAGCAATCGAACACAAAATGTGAGTTTTGATTTTCTCTACAACTTTTGTCTGAAACATTTCTCATTCTAAGAAGAATTCAGTGAGACGCGATGAAAAATGTGAATTGGTCTACATGTTAAGTACCCGTTATTTTTGTGAGATTTTAATAAAACTTGAATTTTTTTCGCGGATTTTCTAAAAACACTCAAATATCAAGTTTCATCGAAATATGTTCAGTAGGGGCCCAGTTGTTCCACGCGGACGGACGGTCGGACAGACATGATGAAGCTAGTAATCGCTTTTCGTAGTTTTGCGAACACGCCTAACACTCGGACTGCTTTGCGATCAGACAGTCTGCAATCAAACAGTCTGCAATCAGACAGTCTGCAATAAGACATTTTGCAATCAGACAGTCTGTGCTGACCGAAATGTTTGAACCAAATCTGAGCCAACACAGATGGTCCTGAAGAGTTACCGCAGGACTCAGAAGCAAGGACCACACTAGAATTTCAGAGATCTCTTACTAGAAGACCCAAACGTTATAATATCGGTAGGCTGCGGGAAGGGGTGGGGGTTAGGGGTGGGTGTGGGACCAGATTTAGTTTCACAAAGTTGGTTCTGAACGTGGCGTCCTGCAGCGCGGAACTGGGGGTCATTTTTAGGGACGTTTCAGGCGGCCTCGCAAAATTGCGGATATTGACCACTAGCTGCGTCATGCCTGTCTGCCTGTCCTTCTGTCCAGATGGAAGAATTCGGCTACCACTGGAGGGATTTCTATGAAATTTTAAATTTGACTATTTTTAGAAAATCTGTCGAGAAAATTCGAGTTCCTTATAATGAGAAATATTTCAGAAGAAAATTGTAGAGAAAATCAAAACACATATTTTATGTCCAATTAGGTGTTTCTGAAAACACAGCCGTCTATGAGATAATGTGGAGAAATATTGTAGTGCCTGACAGGCCACAGAATACAATTCGCCTTGTGTGCTGGATTACTAAGGCTACAGATACACGCTCAGAATATGTAATCCTTATTGATTTTCCACTGCAGCAATGGTTACGCCAACGCACCCCAATGTTGTACTTATTCGTACATTGGCTGTGTTGTTTGAGCACTCAAAGTGTCGTACAAGTGCACCGAAAATGCCTAAAATGTTTTAGTGTTCTTCATGCTACTGCAGGAATTTCTAAAATAAGCCTGGTACAAGAATTTTGAGGGGGTGGGGGGGGGAGTGATTCTGTGATAGTCTGCAGTAAGATGACCTATTTCAGCGAAAGGCTAGAAGTGATCAAAACGTGAAACGTGTGGAATGGACGTTTCGGCGAAGTGCCAGAAAGCCAGTAATTTGTACCTGATTCATTAAACACGTTCCTGCAGTAGCACGACGAACAACGAGGCGACGCCGCTGCCTACACTGTATATACGCGGCACTTGTGCGATGATCCTAGTATCACATTTCCCAACAAACATCCTCTGCTCTGTACTGTGCCATGCTAGTTCGGATATAACCAAACTGAACCTCCAGCCTGCTGCAACGTAACAACAATTACAGTATTACTTTCATCAAGAACCTGGTACATTTGGCCACGCGATTTCATTCCTTATACAAAAATATTTCATGTACACACTGGGCCTGTTTCTCTTTGCCTGAATTGCCAAAGGCACAAACTTTGCACAGTTTTTGAAGTCACAGACACACGTACTGGCGTCGGTGTTGCGATTTTCTCGCCAGTTCGCACAGTTGTTAGCCTGGTAGAGCTCACTTTCTTACAGAGAAACAAGATGCTGTAAATGTTCAACTGCGACCGGTCAATACCTGCTGCGGTGTAATACAGAACAGGACAAACAGGATGCTGGTTCGGAAAAACATAATAAAAAAAAGTCAGTTCTTTGGGTGAAACAAACAACCACTGTCCCAGTATATGTCATGTTATTTTGAATGATATAAATGAAAACTGTCTCAGTGTATGTCATGTTGTTTTGGGTGATATAAATATTGTCCTAGTATATATATATAAACTAAACTCCGTGGCCTTAGTCCGCACGCGAACTATACCGACAGAGCGGCTGCCGCCGGTCGGCGAAGTTAGTGCCAACTTTTTGCGGATAGAGGGGTGTCACGTGGTC
>Ga0123353_10014878_pt1 | contig 11255 bp, 10 predicted proteins | sample TergutLab28metaG_3_FD_92763 | JGI IMG/M metagenome (GOLD analysis project Ga0123353, IMG submission 92763) | Labiotermes labralis P3 segment gut microbial communities from Petit-Saut dam, French Guiana - Lab288 P3 | ecosystem: Host-associated > Arthropoda: Insects > Digestive system > Gut ... | reverse complement strand
TGGTGGTGGTGGTGGTGATGGTGGTGGTGATGTTGTTGGTGGTGGTGGTGGTGGTTGTGTGACAGCAATTACAAAGATGGTGATGATGATGATGATGATGATGATATATACAACCAATAATTATAAAACTGGAGAAATCTTTCACAATTTCTCCTTAAAATTCTTCAAACACATAAACTAAGGAACTATTTAACTGCTTCCTAAAATATATCACTAATCAGTCAGTAATATCCCACTATTCTCTGCCAAATATTGCAGCACTTAAAAAATATGTATCCAACTACATATTTGCACCCACTTTGGATTAGTCATAAATACTGCCACACGAACAAGCCTTTAAATGCAGCAACAAATTAAAAAAAAAAACATTACACAAAATGGTCATAAAGTGCCACATGAAGTACAACAGTCTCTTCCATGTCTTCCATACAGCCATAACGTTACAGAAACACAGTACACATTATACAATCACATACAACTTCATACAACCCAATAAACAGCTATTATTGTCAACTTTAATAGGACAACTGAACATCCTGATATTGGACTGATGACAAACAAAGCAATATATCCAGAAAGTTCCTAAAACAAAAAACAGTGAATCCTTATCTTCGCATTCTAAGGGCATACTGTTGCTCTGCACATAATTATAAATCATTTAAATTTAAGACTTCCTATCAAATTCTGTTCCCCGTCTAGGAATTACAAGACCCTGATGATGGTGGTGGGGCTTGTGTGGTCTAATGAGCCACGGAGCTATGCTGGCAGTAGCGTAGCTATTGGTAGGGCTCCCATGCCAGATTGGTCCATGACGAAGACCCAGACTAAGAAGCAATCCAATTGATCCTCCAGGATTGCTGGGGGTTGGACATAAGCCTGACAACCTGCTCTGGAAAAAATATTGTTACGAAATCCAAAGAAGCAATGGCCGGACTGTCCGACCTACATAACGATTTAAGGACCTGAGATTTGGTTTGTGGAATGTTTTATCCCTATACAGATCAAAATCATTACAGATGTTATTGGACCAACTTGAAAAGTATTATGGAAGATGCCAGGAAGTAGGGGGAGAGAAACTGGAGGAATGCTGTAAGGAACAGGGACAGCTGGCAGAAGCTTCTGAAGAAGGCCTTGCCTCAAAAGGGGTTGTTATGCCAATGATGATGATGATGATGATGATCAAATTCTGTTATGTTAAAATATTTTAAACAAATGTTTCACTACCAAATTATCAGGTTTCTGTTGCTTCATCTGTGAAAATGGGCAGTAACTAAAAAATGCAGGTAATTTTTTATCTTTCTGAAGTTCTTTTCTAGGGGAGAAAATAACGTTAAAACTTTCTGGACATACCAGCATCCTCTTATGCCAACAACAATGCAAATCATTCAAAAACTGTTGATCATATGTTAGTATGACAGATGTTATCACTTCTCTGCTTTCAGCCCTACCATACGTTAGCTTAATTTGGAACTGTATATTCTAACTTCATGATGTGTCATTCAAGTACATGTTCCACCCACGCACAAAAATACATAGTAATTAAGATGAAACATATTCACCTTAAGACGATACAATAACGATAAAATATATTTACTAAATACTGTTGGGCATGAGTGAAACATACAGCAGTATCTGCTATGTCCCACAGGGTAAATATTTTAGTTCTTATCTGTGGTGAATGATGCTAAGGAAAGAGATGGATGCTGAACAGACAGATTAGTACACTTCGTTAGATAATTTCAGGATCTCAGTTTTCCATGAAAAGTACAAACTCACTAACTTGGATTTCGAGGTTAATGTATACAAGACCTTAAACAACCCATAAGCCAATGTACATAGCATCTAGATGAATGGATGGAAATGGTGGTTTATGACTGGCTAACATCTGGGCCAGAACACTAACTAATGACCATCAAAATATTCTCAACTTCCCATCATCAAACTTTCAATTATAATTTATGAACAATGCAATAGTTGTTAAGCCAATTTCCCATGTCTACTATAATTGATAAATGTGTCAGCTGTGGGTAATAGTCATCTCACAGGAACAATGCACTTTTACAAATATTGGCCACTTGTCTTTTTCCTACTGACTGACAGTAAATGTGACACAAGTCAAAGGAATCTCCAATGCCTGTTTACTTAAGAATACAAGATGCGTTGCTGCTAGTATCACAAACAAACCAGTCATGGAAACAGTGTGACAATTATTGACTCGTTCCTCACACAATGCACATTTACTAGTGCATCTGTACAACAAACAAGATGTGAGAATGCAGCTTCATATAGATGCCACCCAGCAAGAAGAGAAAAGAAACATATAAGGTTCTCATGGTGAAGTTATTTGTGATGTGATGCCATGTAGTCTGGTAGATAGTTGCAAATGTTTCAGGAAAATCTACTCCACCCCCAACCATGATTTAACCTGCATAACATCCCAGGCAACAGCCATCTTCAAAATACAGCTGAATTCAAAATTATATTACTAACAGCTGATTAAACATTTTTGGAATAAAAGAATAAAATTTGCATTAACATCCAAACAGTCACTGCAATTGATCAATTTAATCACACATGAGGGAGAACATATACATATATTATTAAATTCTTAATAAACTTCTTCACTGGAACCCAAACATCCAAGCCTACTCAAAACCCATGCCTTACTTCCAAAACTTAAACTCAGATTGGAAGTTAATGGAAAAAATGTTTACTAACAATCTACATGAAGAATAATTTGAATTTAAATATTTTTATTATCACCCACGACATGCTACAGAACTATGAAAGTCATACTGAATTATGCCCGCACTTGTAACGTAGCACAGCTTCACATTTGGTACAGTAAAAGTTGTGAGGGTACTCACCGCTTTCCTCTTGTCCTCAGCAGACACTGCACTGTGAGACCGATGCCTAAACATATCCATCACCTTGGAGACTGGACCCCGGCTGCTATTACTGTCAGACCCTGCACGTGGTCGTCCCTGTATGTGACCACTTAGTGTGTCAACATGGTTATGGTGAGATGCAGAGTCAGAAGACGATTTGTTGGACGGAGTTGATGACATATTAAGTGAATGCTGGAAGATAATACATCAGGATATTAGTTGAAGCTAAAATCTAAAACAATCAACCTTATGTACAAAACCTTGGTATGATTGCATGATTGAGTGATTATGTGAGTGTCTGACTGAGTCACACTCTGATTTCCGTGGTTACCACTTGATATCAGACCCAGGCTACCATAAATATGACAAGACAGGCTGTGTTTCTGTGAGGTACACACTAATGCCAAAGAAACAGTTGAGCACCGAACATATAATCGCACAGTACGACAGCAGTACTACTGTGGGTGAAATTAACACATGTTTTACTCTAATAATAAAGAAATTACTGATGAGGGAGGCTGCAGAGCAGCATGTAAACATAAAACCTGCGTTCATGTCCACAAAACATTAACTTTAGAAAGGTTTCACAAGAAAGACAAATTATACATCCCATTCAGTGTGCCAATCCATCTGCATGCACACACTAATACAAATCTCTGTAAAACGATTTCGTACAAATATGACAATGCATCTTCTCACTACATTCCAGGTCAAAATTGTACTTATGAGCCATCCTGTTTAATGTGGACTGCCCTCAACATTAAAACCTACACCAGTACCACCCCCCCCCCCTCACATGCACATACACACACATTTTCCTTGTTTATTTTTCCTTTTGTTTACTCACTCAAAGACTGATTTTGCACTCATCAAAGGAACGGACTCCAATTCTTTGGACAGTACACCTCTTGAGCATAGCATGATAATTCTGTACACCATACACCATATTACCTGCCACTTTCAGACAAAAAAACAATTGCTTTGGCATGTGGCATTACTGTTTTATGTACCATAACTTTTATTTTTGTATACTAAGAAGCACTGAATGAGATGAGGCACAAGGATTATAAACAATAAATGGGGAAGGATGTAAAAGTAATAATGGCAAACTTTGTACTTACACTACTGTTTTTGCTCATAATGTTGAATGTTTGAAAGAAAAAAAAGCCTAAAAATTTACAAAACAAGAGGAGCTTATTTAAGTTCTTCTTTTGTTATTCATTCCAAACATCATTTGAGTTCATTACTGTCATTGTTAATTAATTTTTAAACATTAAAATTACTTAGTATGTAATGTCATGACTTATGCAATAACTCTGATTACTTTTAACAGAGTCAATTTCAAGAAATTAGTACCTTTACAGACACTTTAATAATGCACTAATTATAATTACTGTTTAAAATGTACAGTAAGTTGTCTTTACAGCACTTCTATGAAGCAAAGTGTGCATTATGGGTCACTAAAAATTAAGAGGGCGAACATCTGACTCATCTACCAGAGTGTTCACTTGCAAAATACCTCAGCAGGTATTCTTGTCTGTGTACACTACGAGACTACTAATAGTAACTGACAACTGAGGAAGTAGTCAATTTAAAAAAATCTTTGTGTGGAGGAAATGGGTGACAAGTCACAAAGCACTCACTTTCTATAAATAAGCACAATGCAGTTGGCATCACAAGGAAATCAAGATGTACCCTTGTGGGAGGATGTCACACAAAATATGTAGTACTGTACTTAATTTGATCACCAACTAAGCAGTTACACAAACTCACAAACTACAGCTTTGTAACAGACAGCTTTAACCATTGTTCAAGGTAGTCCACTTATGTGCCAGTACCCCCTATCACCAGGTTGATAATTAATTACCACCAATGCAGCCAGACAGAATGACAAGGGCATACATCACACAGGTTTGGTATACTTTATTGGTTCTGTGACACTAATTAAGATGGTCAACAATAAATGTTAAAAATGTAATACATGATCAAAATCAAATGTACTGTTCAACATAAAGTCTTTGAAAGCAACTTATTAGTGGGGATCTTATTGCTGTCGTGTGACAGTATCTTATTTATCTGTTGGAAAAGGCCATTAGAAGCATACAGGGTCACCTTAAAGTCCACTCATGGAACAGATTATATAGTAGGTTCAACATATGGCTTAAAGAATAACTGGCTGTACACACATTAATTGACACATGTTACTGTTAATGAGTTCCGTATCAATGACTGTTAATGAGTTTCATGACAGTGTCCAGGTCACACAAGCTTGAGACACATGGTTCTAAGACCAGTCTTCTGAGAAGTGATGCCATGTACAAAGGTCAGTCAGGAAAGTTAAGTCAATGTATATAGTTCAGGTTCTGTATTTTCAATTCTAGTAAGAACTGTTCAGATGTAGCTGTGGTACTTACAAGAAAGAGATGTAAGGGGGATAGTTAAGTGCATTTTAAAGGAAAGTTCTGAGGAAAATTTCTGGGCCTATCTAAGACAATGAAATGTAGCAAGCATGATATAATGATATAAGAGCTTAGACACACAGTAACAGGTGACAGGCTCAAACAGTTTGTTCACAAACAAACACCAGCGTAACTGGTTTGTCACACAAAAGAAGCTGTTACTTGACCTTATCAGTTATGTGTATTTATATAGTGAGTGGGGATGCTCTAAGGTTATGTAGCTTCAAAAAGAAACATAAAGCTTCCAATTTTCTGTAAAAACACACACTTTACGTGCAGGGAAATTCAATCATGCAAACATACCTGTCCCTACAGGCATGAAGAAAACTTATGAGTTCTATGCCATAATTGGACTTCTCATGGCCATGACTACACACTACAAAATCTGCTGAAATTTGATGCCTTGTAGTTTGGCAAAAACTTACAAATGTCTCAGTGGAACATACTGCCAGCATGAACAGCACAGAAGAGTTTTCTTACTCTTCTGTGCTCGAGATGGATTTCCTTAGGAAATGTCAGTAAATTTCTACTACACTACATGATGCCACACACTGAAGATGGTGACTCTCATTATCTGTTCTAGTTACAGCAATTACATTCCTTTTGTATTGGCACATTGCATAGAAATATACAAATTTGAAAATGTAGTCATGTGTGAGGTCTGGATGGCCAAAGCTGTGGACCATGACAGTACTGAACAGTGTAGTGACACATCTGGCACTTTTTCACAGATGTGCCAGAATGTGAAATAAAGTCAAGCTGGTGTTTCTGAACATTATTTTAAATTCAGACTTCTACTACAAATATTGCATCTAACAACTGCTTCAGGCATAGAAGACAGCCATTCTGACATCATTTATCCATAGCTGTATTGTATATATTTGTATAGTGAGAGACACTGGTTGTTCCCAGTTCATGTAACACAGTTTCGTTGCTCACCAGCACCAGACCATTTATTCAAAATGGCAACAACATTTATAATAGCATAATTGTACCCATATACCTGCATGGCACTTTTCATCTGTGAGATGATGGTGCTGCCTGCATTGCCAGGCTTCTTCGTACGGGATGCATCTGACTTTGAGCGAGGCCTGAAGGCATCTAAGATTGTTGCAGGCTTTCGGGAAGGGGACGAGGCCTGCTGATGGTGCAGTATATCATCCCCTGACTTGCGTCTCTGCCTGGAACTTGACCCAGTTGATGTATTGGCAGCACTGGATGGTGATGGACTAGTTGAACCATGTCCCACATTCAAATGCCGAGTGTGTGAAATACTCCATGTTCCTGCAGACACATAACAAAGACTTCTAAAAAAAAGAACACAGCTAAAGACTGGCTGTTGGTTCTTCTTATAATGCTCTTTCAAATACATAAGTTAAGTCACACTGCATAGTAAGATATTTCTTTTTTTAACAAATTTGAAAGGATGTATAAGGGATTGAACATAACCTATTTTTAAAGTATTCTTCCACTATTTCCATGTATGAACTGACAAAATCTTAGCACCTTGTCACAATATCCAGTGTCTCAAGACCTTCCAAACATATACAACAAGCAGTGTTAATAATTTGGCACAATGGCCCACATGGTTAACTTAATGATGTCCAATTATGATAAATACAAATAATTATACCAAAATAATTATAAATGCATTAATACCTTCAATCAATAATGTTAATTGATGAGATTATTACACATGATGAGATGGAAAGGCAAGCTACTAGGAATGGAAAGAAAATATGTTTACATGACATATAAATTTGTAACTAGAGAACGTACACTGAGTGATCATATCAGGGGAATTTGTTGCTGATCAAAATCGCCTGTTTCCAGCAATGAAGCAAAATCTTGGTGGACAAAGATTTAAACATTACGTGGTATAAACAGCTATAACATAATGATAGATAACACAGGACACAGACTTCATCAGCTGGGGACTGTAATGGGGACACTGTGGACAAGGAGCAGTGGAACAGCAGTACAGTAAAATATGAATGGCTGTTGTTTGAGCCAAAACAAAAGAACCAAAATGTATATATAATAGACTTATTTTCGATGATGACAGGTAACAAACAAAAGCATTCCTTCATAAACTGCTAGGCGAAAGGCAAAGGGAAAACCAATGAGAAGATACAAAGAGAATTGTAAGATTGGTACAGTCAGCATGCTGAAGGCTAAAAAGAACACACATTTACAGTATATTAAATAACAACACTTGTTGCATACAATAAAAAATTTTGTTTCATTTCAGGGTGTAAGTCCAACTGAAGAAGCCTTGTGTATCTCCTTTGCTACATAACGACAGCAATTAAACACTCAAGTCTGTTCTGCTGACCCAACTGCTATGCAACTAAACCTACAGATTAAAAAAAAAAACAGTAATTAAAGGTGTTGACTATTGCCAGTCTTTTTAAGTGCAGTATTTTTCAAATAATGACACTATATTGTAACAACAAGAACTCTGCTTGAGAATGGCTTATTAGTGATTAGTAAACCTTTATATGCCAGCCTCAGAATGACCAAACAGCTGATATCACAATCACAACCAATCGTTTTATGCCTTTAACAACCCCATGCCTGTCTCAGCCTATTTAATTCACTCTTCTTTTCAGTATTTCACTTAATGACACTGTCCAGTGCTAGGATAATATAGTGTCGATGGTAGATTAATGCAATATGAGGATGGAGCATTGGTGGAAGGATAATGACAGAAAAACCCAAAGTATTGCGAGAAAATATTATCACACATCCATACTGTCCCCACAAATCCCATATGGACTGCATTAGGATCGAGCCCAGGGGCCTGCAGCGAAAAATAGGCGACTAGCCGCCTATAGTTCGATTCCCGGCTCAGGCGAGAGATCCCTTCTTCAAAGCGTCCAGACCGACGCTGGGGCCCAACCAACCAGTTATTTAAGCACCTAACCTATTTCTCAGGGCGTAAAGCAGCTGTGTCGTGAAGCTGAGCTCTCACCTCCCTCCAATGCCTAGGTTAAGAACGAGTGGAGCTATACCCTCAAGCTCAATATTCATTCACGGCCTACACTCGCACCACACTTATCATTCAAAACTGCACCCCAACCCCGTTCCATGTTTCCGGCGATGAATGATGCGACCTCATGTACTTGGGAATGACCAGTAAGTAGTTCTACAGTACACCACGACAGCGCGCAAGGCGACACAAATGTGCTACCATCTGTTGATCCAAATTACTAACTCACACTTACCTCTGAATGTACAAAGACTTAGTTCCTCAAAATTCTCTGCGTGTTTTTTTTTAGTAAGTATATACGTCTTGGATATTGATTTTTCGAATTAACTCTGAATATTTCGTGACATGTATAAGATTAAATTTATAGCGTTTTGTTCTAATCTTTCTTGACTAACCCTACACATTCTTCGGTCAAACGATTTTTCAGTTGACAGGAACTGACAGCATCGACAAGCTAAGAGTACTGTAGTGACGCTGCATGGAACACCGACCACAACTCATGCTGAGGGACAAGCATGGTTCTCGCTTGATCTTACTGGGCTGCCAAATGAACAACTATAAAGACAAGCCTCCCCGATATAAGTTTCCGTAGTGTCCCTTAACGACTCCCCTGCGAGTACTGGGGTATACGTTGAATAGGCCACGTCTGGTTTCATATCCTTTCAGCTTCCTCACTTACGAATATATTCATCTTCACTAGCGGAACAAAGCTCGACAAACCCCATCCCCAGCCTCTAACAGAAATGAGTACCAAGAATATTTCCTGGGGGTAAAGGCGGCCGGTGCGTAAGGCTGACAACCGACCACCATCCTGTGCCGTTGTCACGAAATCTGGGAACCTTAACTTCTTGGAACCCTCTGGGCCACTCCACGCCTGTAATGGGACTGATTTGTGTTTATCTTCCTCAGCTCCTGACATCTAATGGCTGCTTTTGAGCTTTGAATACCGAAGATGTTCCGAAAAATTAATTTGGACCACACTATTGGCATGCACAAGAGTAATTTTGGACTGCATACGGTTAAATTTCACCAAACCTTCACGCCGTGAATACGAAAATGTTCTGGAAAATCAGCTGTAATGCATACACATACCAAAATCTAGTGTTTTTTGTGTAAAATGAGTAACGGTACTCACTCTTTGCAATCAGGTAAAGCTGAAACTGGCCCTTCTTATCTTCGTATTGAAAAAAAAAACTGTGAACGCTGCTGTTTCAAGTTGTGATAATACTGATAGAATTAACACAACAAATAAGACCGGTTTCTCCCCGAGGTAAAAACTTATAATGTTCATTTAATTCGTTGCTGTTTATCGTCGCTAAGAAAATAACTGCCAGTAAGTCTAAAAGTATATTTGCGGTAAATAATCTTGCAATTATTTTAACCACAACCAATACATCTTCATCAGAAAAAGGGTTCCGACACTTTTAAGATTTTTGACTAAAATAAAAGAGGGTGTATTGGGGAAGGCTAGATTATTTCATTATCCACTTCAAGGGCCGAAGAGTGCAACCATCACACAGCATACATGCTATACATATTCTTGTCTGGGAAATCACGCACAATTTAACTACGTTAAAAACAAACCAGCTGTCATCAATCCTCATATCCCAGCACCGTTAAAAATGCACGCCGCTTCCTTCTACGGCTTTTTCCATATTATTGTCATAAACGAATCCAGACAACAATGTACAACGCAACAACGTAACAGAAATACCGTGACTGAACAAACCACAAAACGTACAATAGTTCCTGCGTATCAAACAAGGTAATAAAGGTAAAGCAGTCCCGTTACAGGTCTGGAGTGGCCCAGAGGGTTGCAGGAAGTTAAGGTTAAGATTTCATGACAACGGCACAGGATGGTGGTACGGTTGTCAGCCTTATGCACCGGCCGTCTTTATCCCCAAGAAATGCTCCTGGTACTCATTTCTGTTAGTGACTTAGTCGACCCCAGGGCCATAGTGCGATCGGAAGGATTTTATGTCAATGAAAAATTCCAATGACACCAGCTTGGATCGAACCAGCGACCTTCTGATTGTAGCACAGCACCTTAACCACTGTGCCAGCGCGGTCCCCATCAAACAAAGTACTATCACAAATCAACGTTAAAATTCTTTAGCCGAAGTGTATTTATGTCTGTTCTCGAACATCTCACATTTCATCCGTCTACCACCGACTGGACCTTTTGGATTGCTCAAACGTGTACATTATTTCACGAAGCGAATCCTTTCAGAGGCTTGTTGGCCCTACTGCGGCACAAGGTATCAGTATAATGCAATGCCTCTACATCCAGAAAACAACACAAGAAAGGCGGATACCGAACGTTTACGCTCATACCACCATCTAATTTTTGTCCTCGTGCAATTCAAATTACTGGCAGCCCACGAAAGTCTGAAGCTCGCCGAGATGAATCCCTTATCCCCAGAAGTTTGCATACCTCTGTTCTAAACACGAATCAGACCTCCCAAGAGCGCCGGCAGGGTTGGGAGGGCAAGCTATGCCCTCGATTGTTAAAAAACGGTAGAAATGCTTACAAATTAAATATACAAGGCATTACTCTCAGAGGAACTCCTGAACACAGACTGCAAAGCAGCCACGTAGAAATATACAGACCCACAAACAACTTGTAAAAATATACTTAAACTGCTTAAATTGAGTTTTTAAACCACCCTTGTGTCCCCGCCCCCACGTGGAAACAAATCCTGACAACACCTGGTATACCCACCTGCACGGGGCCGGCCACCCTCGTGTCCAGACGCCACGTTGCCGTCGACGTCCTCGGTGACGCTGATGACCGGCAAAGGCTGCGACCCCAGCTCCTGTAACAATCAACACCATCCATTACCACCCTTAGTTAGTACCCAAAACAATTCTTCTTATGGCTACTGGAAAAATGTGGAAAGTGCACCACACATTGGG
>Ga0123353_10014877_pt1 | contig 11255 bp, 7 predicted proteins | sample TergutLab28metaG_3_FD_92763 | JGI IMG/M metagenome (GOLD analysis project Ga0123353, IMG submission 92763) | Labiotermes labralis P3 segment gut microbial communities from Petit-Saut dam, French Guiana - Lab288 P3 | ecosystem: Host-associated > Arthropoda: Insects > Digestive system > Gut ... | reverse complement strand
ATTACTAGTTTTGTGGGGATTCAAGTATATCATAAATCGTTAGGTTTTGCACTATTTTAGTGCTTCATTTTACGTGTTGCTATGTCCTCTTTTCTGTTTGCTAAATAGTTATCCACATTATCTGTTTTTACCGGTCTTATGATGCTTGAAGTCCGATAATTAAACACATTTTACGGATTTCAGTCGCCCAACGGGCGCTAGGGTGGGCTGCTGGGCACGAAGTGGGGAGCAGAAAAAATGACGTGCGATTTTTCACTTTTTCATTTTCAGATATTTAATTGGTCTTTGGGCTACAACCGCTTGTCGCTCTTTCTTTGGCTACTTTTGGGGAAACTCAAACATTCTACTTAGCAGTTGGAATCAAGAGAATCCCATCAAAGGGTTTTACCCCACACGTTTCTGGTTTATACCCATAGCTCATCCTTAGAAAATTGATTCCAGTATTGTATAGGCGAAAGCGCTATGCTAAAATGGGCTGCATAAGCATTAGCACAATTTAAGTTATATGTTGATTTAATTAAGGATTTATGGAGGATAAATTATGTTTTGTCGTAAATGTGGATCTCAATTAGCTGATGATGCAATGTTTTGTCATAAGTGCGGCACACCTCCGGTTAAGATTGAAGAACCTGCTGTTTCTGCACCGATACCTTATACAAAGATAGAAGATATTGCAAAATATGATATTGTACTGGTAGATATAACTACAAGAGAGGATTTATCAGAAAAAGCTCACATGGCTGTTGCTTATGTACTCTTTGAGGATGAGATAAAAAGGGTATCTGGGGGATTAGAACCAGACACCCAGTTGAAGAAACAGGTACAGGATGAAGCCACTAGAAAAGCATATGAAATGGCAAGAAATCTCCCCACCACACTAAAAAGATCTGTGAAAAAGAAAGAAGCATTATTCTTTAAGGAGCGTTTAGCAGGGTATGGAGTCACTGTATTATTAGGATATTGTCCTAATTGTGGTGGAGCACTAAGTAACATGAGTGATAGGTGTTCTGTATGTGGACAAGCTGCTATTGAACTTGGTGATAGAGTAGCCAAATCCGCAGTTGCTAGTGTCGAGAAGCCAATGCTAGGAGAGACAAGCTCGTTTTGTAGAAAATGTGGAACTCTATCACAGGGAGAAGCAGCGTTTTGTCGTAAGTGTGGTAGTCAAACTGGTGATCCTCCAGCATTCGCTACCTCAGAAATTTTGAAGCAAACTGAACCCACACACCTAGTTATGAATCAAAATATCAAAAAGATTCCTGTGAATAATAGTGATTATCAATCCGGTGAAAGCGTAAATATAAGAAGCTTCATCGATGAACGAGTAAGGGCAAGTACACCATTTGCTACAGCAAATAAGCTTCTAACTGATGCAAAGCCACTGAGTTTTGTCAAGATATATGTTGGCATTGGTGCACTAATTGGATTGATATTAGGAATTCTCGGAGTTGTTAATGAATCGAGTGTTTTATACCTTTTTGCTATTCCATTATGTGCATTTGTTGGTCTTGGTATATCAGCTATTCCTGCAAAAATTAGAGTTCAAAAAATTGAAAAAGAATATCCATTGGTATTCAGAATAGATACAAAAAAATTGGTGACCTTTTTAAACAATGAACTTGCATATTTATCACCACATTTTAGTCAATGGTCTGTTTTGTATGAAAACAAAGCAGGAAAATTGCTACGTAAAACTATTAAAAAACTAGCAAAAACAGATTATGAATCAGAAACAATTCGATGTGTCTTTTGTAAAAAGGCTTATTTGGAAATAAAGTTCTTATATATAAAAGGTAGTGAAGCAACATACGAGTTTTCAGCCCGCAAAAAGAAAAATATTATTCATCATATTATTGAGTTCTTAGGAGATGGAGAAACAGATGAAGGATGGGCTGCATATAGATGTCTTTATATGTCAGTTCCTATATTAACAGCAGCAATGGAATATTATCTCAATAACACTCAATCTAATTCGAAGCAATGTGATTATGCTTCAGCAGAAGGATCGAATGTACCTTCACAGCAGCAAAACGATCCTATACAATCAGTTAGAAACAATGAAATTCCAAAGAAAAGGAAAAGCAACAGAAAGTTACTAATTAGCGTTGCTAGTATTGCATTAATCTTAATTATTGCTCTTGTATTATTCTTACTGACAAGAGGGTATTCAGGAGATTATCCTGATGAAATATTATTTGAAGACAGACCGATTACACGATTCATAGATATGACACGTGATGATTTAAGAGCAGAGTTTGGTGAACCCGGATCGTCTCCTAATGGTAGTGAACATTATCTCGACATAGGAGTACGTGAAATATTTTATAATGAACAAAGCGGAAAAATAATTTATGTAAGCTTTTTTAGCTATTATTGCACATTAAACGGTCACCCTATTAGTGGGTATCTCAATAATAGAGATATAGATCGATTATCCGCGTCTTCACCGTTACCATATTTGGAAAAATTTCATACCCAATATAATAATAGTCCACATAAAACAGTTTATGATCCATCAACTTATGGAGATGACTATTACTTTCTTACATTTGATGACAATAATCTTTACGCTATTGATTTTATGGTTAACACTACTAATCAAGGTGAAAGTATACGTAGTGTAATTCTATTTAGCAATGAATGGGGCCAGACTTCTCCACCTGTTATTGAAGCACCTAACATACAGCAACCACCACCACCACAAACAGATACACTTCAGCCACAAGAAGATGAACCCACGACACCACCAGAAACAAGCCAATCAAATCCTAGCGATTCGATTTTAAGATTAGATGGGATATCCTTAGATGATGTATGGCAGTTTGATCCGGAATCCACAAGTTATATTTTAGGAGAACCATTGCGAAGTGGGGACGTTAGAGGATCATTCGAAATGGAGTATCAAGGATTCATTTTATCCTTTGACGCAGGTGAACTTAGAAGAATATTCATTGATGATGCAAGCCAGCTTTCAATAGGTGGTGTGACTCTCGACATGAATCAAGCGGGGTTACTTGCTGCACTTGGGGTACCGTCATATGATATTGGTGGTGCTGGAGGTGAAAGCTATGATATTGTGTATGAAATGGGGTATTTTGTTATTCAATTTATAATGATATCACCTGATGATGTGCCCATTGAAATATACATATGGCTTATTTACTAAATGCGGAAAGACAAGTACTGCATATGATGAAGATAATTATTATTGAGAAGAAAATCTCAGGCACTCGGCGCAGCCGAAAACAATAACGCAAAAATTCTTGATGCAATAAAAACTGTGGTTGATAAAGCAGGGGGAATAAAGGATTTGTTTAGTTGATGAGTAAAAAATAAAAAGACAATGAAAGACTTAGGAGAAATATATGTTTTGCAGAAAATGTGGTTCTCAATTAGCTGATGATGCAGCATTCTGCCATAAGTGTGGTACACCTCCGGTAAAGATTGAAGAACTTTCAGTGTCTACACCGGTACTTATTGCAAAAATAGAAGATACTGCAAAGTATGATATCGTACTAACAGATATCACTAACAGCATTGAGTTATCTGAAAAAGCTCATATGGCAGTTGCTTATGTACTTTTTGAAGATGAGATTAAAAGAGTATCAGTTGGCTCTGAACCGGATCCTAATATGAAACGTCATGTACAGGATGAAGCCACTAGAAAAGCATACGAAATGGCAAGGAATCTCCCTACCACATTGAAACGGTCTGTAAGAAAGAAGGAAGCTCTCTTCTTTAAAGAGCGCTTAGCAGGGTATGGAGTAACTGTATTATTAGGATATTGCCCTAATTGCGGTGGAACTTTAGGTAACATGAGTGACAGCTGCACTGTATGTGGACAAGTAGCTATTGAGCTTGGCGATAATGTAACAATTGAATCAACTGTCAGCATCGAGAAACCAATGCTAGGTGAGACAAGTTCATTTTGCAAAAAATGTGGAACTCTTTCACAGGGAGAGGCAAAGTTTTGTCGTAAATGCGGCAGTCCAACAGGTGATCCTCCTGCATTCGCTGCTTCAGTTCCCATGACATCAGCACAAACGTCTGCAACTCAAGTGCAAAGAAAAAAGCTTCAACAAAACCACGGTGTATTAGACAATAATGAAATATACGACTACGACTCGGAGCAACAGGAGTCAAAATCTGCTATTAAAAAGTTATTATCGAACAAGGAGACACCGATACCTGTTAAAGTGTTGGTAGTAGTTGGCATAATAGCCGGTGTTATTCTAGGCATTATTATAGTGTTTAATATCATAAACAGTATTATTTTATCAATCTGGGATGAGAGTGTTTCATGGTTGATCTGGATCGTTTTGATTGTTGTGGGAGGGATATACCTTGCAAGATTCTTTCATACAAAAATTACACGAGAATCAAACCAAAAATTTGTTGAGCAAGTAAGCAGTAAAGATTTTAATGCAGAACGTACAATAGAGGTAGGCGAAAGTCTGCTCCTCATTGATAACACTAAGAAAAAATGGTGTGCAAAGGAGCATAATAATTCAGTTCCTAGAATTTATAGCTTTAAAGACTTAAATGAGTTTGAAATTTATGAAGACGGCGACAGTATTGTTAAAGGTCGAGCAGGTAGTGCTTTAATGGGTGGTCTTCTTTTTGGAAGCACAGGAGCAATTATAGGCTCAGCAAGGCGGAAGACTGTAAGTAATATATGCAGAATCTTGCAACTTCGTATTCAAGTAAATGATTTTCATAATCCTGAGATAATAATGACAATTATTAATTCAGAAGTGAACAAAAATTCTGCTGCTTATAGAAATTGTATTAACCTGGCAAAACAAATAGCATCAACCCTATCATTCATTCAAAATGATGGGAAAAATATAGAACCTACATCATCTTCCACTGTTAAGCAACCCGACTCCGGTGATTCTGTTGCAGATTCGGTGAGGGTGTTAGCAAAACTGAAAGACGAGGGATTATTATCTGAAGAGGAATTCAATAAGAAAAAGGAAGATTTATTGAGTAGAATGTAATAATCTAAGAAATCTAAAGGATTAACGAGGATACTAAGAATGTTTTGTTACAAATGTGGATGCGCTTTGCCGGACGATTCAGTGTTTTGTCAAAAATGTGGGTCTTGTTTAGTTAATGAGGGAATCACTCAACAAGATGCGATCCAGAATAATACCCAAGCATCATATAACATGGAGCGACCTTCTCATATAGATCCGCCTCAACAATATATGCGTAGAACTGCTAATCATAAGAAACCAATATACAAGAATGTCTGGGCTTGGGTTATTGCTGCTGTTGTGATAATTGCATTAATCATAATAGTAATCCCTGGTGATGATCCATCAAACAGTCCTGTAATGTCAGGCAGACCCGTAATACCAGAAAGCGATATAGAATCAAATTCTATTAATGGTTTGATAATGTTTAATGCTCCAGAATTTGCTGGTGCATTATCAGAGATTCCAGATCTTTTAGCGTTCTTTACCGATGGTGCAGAAGTTACATCTAGTGAAACCACCACATTACTGGGATTAAGCACCATATGGGGTACAAAAGGAATTGAGATTATTTATTCTGAAAAAGTCATTAATAACGAAAGTCGTGCAGACATGAATAAAGTTGGTGAATATGTAGAATTACTAGAATCATTAGGATGGGAACGCAATCTAGTATTATTCGGATGGGAATTGGTAAAAGGTGAATTAAAAATACAAATTGGAGGTCTCACTGTAGGTGGCACCATGATTACAGTGATATCATCTAATGATTTTATTGGTACTTTTAGAACTTCTATTCATGATCCGAAACCAACAGCAGAAGCAATAATCCAACTCTATGAAGGATTAACTAATCAAGAAGTTAATGAGTTAGTGCTTGAATGGACTGATGGGGCAAAAACTATACTATTTTCAAATTATAACGCTGTTGATAATCGTATTTATTGGGGTGTAATAAACGATAGTGTTTATTGGGGTACGATAACTGAAAACGGTAATGCACAAGAAGTATTTCCAACGTTTGCTATTAACTATGGCCGACTTGAAATTGACTTTCCCGAAACCTCAATAAGACCACTCCATCTGTATGATGGCGGACTAGGAAATGACACTGCTACTAGTGTGTTTTCATGGAGCTATCAAGCAAGACATAGTGTAAATCAACACTCACAACCGGGGACTGAGTCACCTGCAGATATATCATTGCAGACTGTTTATGGATTGGAAGGGTGGGTTAGTGTTGATATACCATCTACATGGCATATATTTGATATGAATGACGAGGGGTATACGTTTTCAGAAATCCATAATGATGATTTTACTATAAGCTTAACTATCAGTGATATGGCTGGTGGTCTCGATTGGCGTTTTGAGAATAGCATAAGACAAGAACATATCACATTTTATGATTGGTCTAGTGGATATATGTTCTTCTATGATAATAATGTGGTTGAATGGGTTCATGAAAATTTGGGTGTTGTTATAACCTTACATGATTATGAAGACTTTTATATATTCAACAATAATAAAATGCTTCTTAACATGATTGCAGATTCATTAACTTTTGCTTAATAAGTGTTACTATTTGTACAACATACCGATGTGAAATGGACTCTTGCATAACATTTTATGTCTGACAAGCAAAATACCCGGAAGCGGCTTCACAATCTTTTTGGATCTGCTCTTTGAGTTCTTCAACATCGTTGAATTTGATTTCCGGCCGCAAGCGCTTAAAGAACTCTATTCTAACCTGATGACCGTAAAGATTGCGCTGAAAGTTTATTATATGCGTTTCTGCTGTTATGTTTTCGGAGTCGTCGACAGTTGGGCGAATCCCTATGTTTGTTACGCTTATTTTTTCTAATCCATCGTCGAGATGTGATTTTGTTGCGTAAACTCCGAACGCCGGGACTAAGACACCAGGGGCAAAGCGCATGTTAATTGTCGGGGCGTTTAAAGTTCTGCCTAGTTTGTAACCGTAGCGGACAACATCTGTGAGGACATGGGGGTGACCGAGGAATGCGTTGGCGCGTTCAATGTCGCCTTCTTTTAGCAGTTCGCGGATGTATGTTGAGCTGCTGACTATGCCATCGTATGATACATTTGGGATGATGTCGCAGCCTATACCGATTTCAACGCATTTCTCCTTAAGTAATTTACTGTTACCCTCAGCGCTAAAGCCGAACTTAAAGTTTTTTCCTGCAACTAAATGTCTTGCACCGAATTCTTCAACGAGATGATCTATGAATTTATCCCAAGGCATAGAAACTGTCTCTTTGTCAAAGTGCAGGAAAATAATATCATCAATGCCAAACACCCGGCGCAGCAGTCCGGCACGGTCTTCAGGGGAGTTGATAAGCGGTATGCTCTTTCCGTCGACAAGATTTCGCGGATGGGAGTCGAATGTGATCACAGACGGGATAAGTCCTGTTATATCCCCTATCTCAAGCACACGCCTCATAAGCGCGGTATGTCCAATATGGATACCGTCAAAGTACCCGAGAGCGATAACACGCTTTTTTTGAATCATTCTGGCTGCTCTGCCTTTCATATAGTTGAATGGTGGTGCACATTGTGCGCCGCTACGGGGGGTTAAAGAAGCTTTTTATTGTTTTTACTTTATTGTTTATCACTTCGCCTAGCAGAAGGAACTCGCCATCCTGAGCATATACTCTGTATCTTCCATCCTCCGTGTCCTCTTTGGTTTTGCAAGGAGCACCGTTTAATATTGCCGGCAATTCGGAATCGCCGATTGATATTACGGGATAATTGGAAAAAATACTGTCAACCGGCAACAAGATACCGCTGACCGAATCGGTCAGAACTGCTGCAAACACTTCATCCAACGCATGTGATTCGTTTATAGAAAATTCTCCAGCTCTTATTCGCCTTAATGCTGAAAGTGTGCCACCGCACCCAAGAGCAGAGCCTATATCGTGACAGAGTGTGCGGATATATGTTCCTTTTGAACAAGATACGTGAAGAGTGTAAGTATGCCCGGAAGGTATCGGTCTTTGCGTTATTTCCAGCTTTGAAATGTAGATTTCTCTTGGTTCGCGGGGTATGTCTATTCCTTTGCGGGCTAGATCATAGAGTTTTTGACCGTCCTTTTTTATAGCGGAATACATAGGAGGAATTTGTTTTTGCGCTCCCATAAAGCGGGGGAGTATCGCTTCTAGTTCTTTTAACGTTATGTTTACTTCATTTTCGTTCAGGACTATTCCTGTAATATCTTGTGTGTCGGTGGTAATACCAAGTTGCAACCCGGCTAGATATTCTTTATCGGCGTTTTCACAAAACTCTGCAGCACGTGTTGCTCGTCCGACAAAAACAGGCAACACCCCTGTTGCCATGGGATCAAGGGTCCCGCCATGCCCAATGCGTTTTTGTTTCAACACACCGCGCAACTTAGCAATCACGTCATGTGAGGTCCAACCTTCAGGTTTATCAATAATAATTATTCCATTCATAAAGTGCACTATTCCAGTTGACCTTCGATGACTTCATGCAGCATTTTTTTTATTTCCTTGATTGTATTATCTGTCGTGAAGCCTGCAGCTAGTTTATGTCCGCCGCCGCCGAAGTGTGCGCAAATTGCTTGAGCGTCATATGGTGCTCTTGTTCTGACTGATATTTTACAATCTTGCGGAGAGGATAACTCACGTATGGTTATTCCTATGCAAACACCCGCAATGGAGCCGGGTATAGCTGCGATATCGTCTAAATCATCCTCGTCAGCCCCTGATGCGTCCAGCATTTCCAATGTAATAGATGCAACAGCAACCCTATTGTTAAAACTATATTCAATTCCGGAGATCAACATACCTTCTATACTGATGCGACCTTGAGTTTTCGTTCTAAATAGTTGTTTATTAAGCTCTTTGTTTGGTGCACCTGCGTCTACGAGTTGTGATGCAACATAAAGCGTGTTTGCGGTTGTATTGCTGAAAGAAAAACAACCGGTGTCGGTTGATAATGCTACATACAATTTTTCAGCTGTTGTACTGCTGATGCTGTTTGATATCGCCATTAGGATATCAAAAATGATCTCACCGCAGGATGCGTAGTCGCTGTTGAGACAAGAAAGATCGGCGTAATGTGTGTTCGATCCATGATGGTCGATGCTTAGTGAAACAGAATCTATATATTGTTCAGCATTCTTTGGAAACAAACTGGTTGAGGCGGTATCGATCGCTATAATGTACTCATGTTGAAAATCGTCGGGAGCCAGGTAATCTTCAACAAACCTCTTATAACGCGGTGTTGCTTCAGGATTATCCAGTACATAAGCAATTTTCCCTAACTCTCGAAGTCCCTGCGCAAGACCTCCGGCACAGCCCAATGTATCACCATCAGGTCTTCTGTGGGTGATGAGGAGGAAGTTATCGCGTTCTATAAGCCAGACTGCTGTTTCAGGGATTGAGATCAACTTATCCATGTACTCTCTCCTCAGAGATTGTTCCCTTCGCAGAGGTTGCTCCCTCCGCAGAGATTGCTCCCTCCTGCCGGGATTATTCATCCACAGAGTTGGAGTTCTCTGTATCCTCATCTTCCTCTTCATGCGAAATTTCCAGTTCATTCAGGATGGAAGCGATGTTTGCTCCGCGCTCCAGAGATTTATCCAACTCAAAATGCAACTGAGGCGTGTGCCGCAAGTTAAGTGCGCGTCCGAGCTCATAACGTAAATGACCGGATGCTGATTTTAAACCCTTAAAGAAATCAGCTTTTGATTTCATATCGTAAACACTGAGGTAAACCTTAGCCTGACTGAGGTCACTTGTGGCGTCGACGGCAGTGATGCTGATCATTCCCTGATTGATACGGGGGTCTTTAATATTGCGCAAAAGCACCGACAACTCCCGTTGTATATCTTCGTTTATTCGGAGTATAGATTTGTACATGATAATATACCTCTTGGCTCATAAATCACGGGATTGCATGTTAAATCCGTGTGACGGGGAGAACCGGCAGTGACGGGGTTATTCGTGCGGTATTTCTTCCATAGCGAAGCATTCGATTATATCGCCAAGCTTGATATCATCAAACTTTTCTAATGCTATGCCGCATTCGTAGTTTGTTGCGACTTCTCTTACGTCGTCCTTGAAGCGGCGCAATGATGCTATTGCTCCTTCGTGGATTACGATGCCATCTCTGACCACTCGTGCCGAGGCGTTTCTGAGTATCTTACCGCTCTGCACATAGCTTCCGCAAATAGTTCCGATAGCTGATGATTTATACAGCTCTCTGACCTCTGCATGACCGTATACGACTTCGTGGTATTTTGGCGCGAGCATTCCTTTCATAGCCAGTGCTATTTCGTTTATGCAGTCATAGATGACACGATACATCCGCATATCTACATTATTGCGGAGCGCGCTCTCATTCGCAGCATTATCGGGGCGTACATTAAAACCTACAATGATCGCACCGCTGGTTGATGCAAGCATTATGTCGGATTCGTTGATTGCGCCGACGCCTGAGTGGATTATACGAACACGGACTTCTTCGTTTGTCAGCTTCTCGAGTGATGCTTTTATTGCTTCGGCACTTCCCTGAACATCTGCTTTAACAATGATGTTGAGGTCTTTTAACTCGCCTTGTTGGATTCTAGAGAATAAATCCTCAAGCGATATTTTTACCGTAGATGAGGACATACCGCGTTTTTCTGATTTACGCTGATCAGCAAGCTCTTTTGCCATGCGCTCATCAGTAACGACATTAAACATATCTCCCGCATCGGGGACTTCAGACATGCCGGATATCTCAACAGGCACTGACGGACCCGCTGCTTCTATACGCTCGCCTGCATCAGTCATCATAACGCGGACATTGCCGACCGCTGTTCCGGCGATGATCGTATCGCCTTGTTTCAAAGTTCCGTTCTGTACAAGGACTGTCATCAGAGGACCGCGTCCTTTGTCAAGTCTTGCTTCAATAACCGTACCGCGGGCAAGGCGTTTCGGATTGGCTCGCAACTCACCCATTTCCGCTGTAAGTATTATCATTTCGAGTAAGTGGTCGATGCCAACGCCTGATTTTGCTGATATTTCGCATACTACTGTTTCGCCGCCCCATTCCTCGGGAACAAGCTCGTACTCTGTGAGCTGCTGCTTTATCTTATCGGGATTAGCACCAACTTTGTCAATTTTATTGATCGCAACTATTATTGGGATGTCCGCAGCTCTTGCGTGGTTGATGGATTCAATGGTCTGCGGCATTATTCCGTCATCCGCTGCAACAATAAGTATTGCAATATCTGTAACACTTGCGCCGCGT
>Ga0123353_10014875_pt1 | contig 11256 bp, 6 predicted proteins | sample TergutLab28metaG_3_FD_92763 | JGI IMG/M metagenome (GOLD analysis project Ga0123353, IMG submission 92763) | Labiotermes labralis P3 segment gut microbial communities from Petit-Saut dam, French Guiana - Lab288 P3 | ecosystem: Host-associated > Arthropoda: Insects > Digestive system > Gut ... | reverse complement strand
GTACACACGACCTACGCAGCTGCTCTCAAGACCACCACCCATCCAAAAACTCGGTGCAGAAACCCATATGCTGCAACTCAACATCTAATGCTCCTGATGATGGACGTATGTACCCGAAACATGTCGAGCTAAGAGTACATCAATAAAAGTACCTAGTTACAACAAGTTGGCTTTTCACTTTATTTCACAATTTTTTGAGTTGACTCTACGGGTACTCGAATTGCCCGTGACTGAATTAGGCATACGTAATGTGTATATTCACTTTCATCTATCCTTGTTGTAGGATTACAAGTTAATTTGTAGTTTCGTTTACTCGCAAAACGCCATACACATCAAACATAAGAAAGACCACAAACAGTTGAAACATCATATTCCAGCAATGAATCGAAACCTGTCACTAACTTCAGGGGATCAAAATTTTGCAGGTCACCGGCCACATGATCTGCAGCAAAATGATGTCCTGATTCCACCAGACAGTTCACCGAGCTCCCGTCATCCTGCACGTGTGTCCTGAGGCACCAGCCGAAAAACGAGATACAGTCATTCTTTCCACACAATAATTTGGGATTCAAGCCGTCTTGCGCTTATAATTTTCAGGTAAGCCTTTATTTATGGCGTTTAACGACCATGCGCCCTGTACTTGTATTTGATCGACATGCTTTGTTTGCAGATTGATGCTTATGTTTGGTACATACTGACATATTGTAACAGAGATGTGTCATTGACTTATAGGTCATACATAACTATTGCTGACCATATTTTGAATGACTTCATCTCCAATACTCTCAATGTGTTCAGCATTCCTTAACTTAATATTTCGTTTCGTGTATGATTGTAGTTCCATCTATGATTTTATGTGACTGGTGTATAGGGTGTTTTGTAATGAATATTACATGATCAGGGCTTCGTAATTTATGTACGTTATCCTTGGTTTGAGTCACACTCCTGTTATAAGTGATATCTCATAAAAGCGTAGGCTTCCCAAACGTTTCTTGTATTTTCTTCAGATTTTAAATTGAGCCATCCCCGTTGTGTGTATATAAACAATAGGTGTGGGTATCAGTCAATAACACAACAATAAAAAGATATTTAATACAGGATGAAGTAAACTACATGTTTCGGCCTAATGTGGCCATCATCAGGTTTACATCCGAAAGTATGGTGGTATTGCTGTAAAGCAAAAGCAATACCACCATACTTTCGGATGTAAACCTGAAGATGGCCACATTAGGCCGAAACATGTAGTTTACTTCACCCTGTATTAAACAACTTTTTTTAGATATTGTTGTGTTATTGACTGATACCTACACCTATTGTTTTCTTCAGATTTTGTGACAAAAATGTACGAATTTTTAGTCACCTGTGCATGCTACATGACTTTTCGTGTGTCGTCTTCCTGTTTTTTTATCGTGTGTATGAAGGGTACTGCTTACAGGCTCGTCATATACCGTCTTCTGCATCGGTTACTTAATCTCTGTAGGGTCCAAATATATTCTACCGCACTTAGCTCTTAAACACCCAAAATCTATATTATAACTTTAGGGCGAGGGATTGGATCTTCCTGAAATGTAGAATAACACTTGTTTGTAAAGTTTTATGCGAATAATTTCAGTACCCTTACCAAATTTCACTTCACTCTTGAATGAGATCCCATATTTTCTGTTTTTATTACGTGCTTAAAATGACAGCAGTAATACGTTTATAGCAATTGTTGAGGATTTTCCTGTCCCAAATTTAACAGTATACATAAATAGCTATTGCCGGTGAGCGCAAGGTTTCTGTCAACAAATAAATAGGTACAGGCATTTAGTCAATAACTAAATACCTGTACCTATTTATTTATACACACAACGGGGATGGCATATTTCAGAATTTCTGTCAACATTTTTACTCTTCTGTGTCATAATCGTGCATTTCACTGCGGATACAAGCCTTCGGCTCGAATGTGTTTTGAACACCGGTAGTCATGTTTGATGATTCAATCCCTGGAAATTGTTATCTTATCTGAGTTTATACTCAGATATTTTGTCACGGTCGCTGAAAGTTTGGTTTTTACTTCGACGTCTTACGTGGTACAATTTCATATGCGGCAACTTCTCCAACAGTTGAGCTATGCGTGTCAGCCCATACCCTGTCAGGGGCAGCCGTGTTTTGAACTGTTCGATCATGCAAGTTAATTTGTATTAACTTACGATCCGTCATTTTGCTACATTACAAATTGGATGCACTGATAAATTTAATGCATTATTTGCAGACCTGTCTAAAACACAGTGTCAGCAGTTGTGTTCACACACACACACACACACACACACACACACATGGAGCTGAAAGATGTATTGAGAGAATCTGAATTGGAAGACAGCGTAGAAAGGAAGTGTCGTGTCACTGGAGATTCTAACAGCTCTGTTGCTGAAGACTAAAGTCTTCTGGGTTGTTAACGCCGTTTCGACTAGTAAATAGATACCGAAGTTTCTAGTGAGTGTTTTGCCTTCATGTTTGGGGTCAAGCAGTCCTAGAACAATGAATGCCTGTCTGGAAAGCTTGGATATTAAGAAGACACGATCCTTCGAATAATCTGTAGTATTTAGCAGTAGACTACACACTACATAATATTACGTAAAACTTAAAATCTTCAAGTTCTTGTCACTTTTGGTTGCCATTTGAAATTAATGTCTAATTAAAATTTGATTATTATCCTATTAAAAATTGAGGAGAGGTGGGTGAAGCATTTACTTGCCTACTCATGTAGTCTTAAAACTGGCTTTCTTGTTTGAACCGCGCTGTTCTTTGAATTCTTTGGATCTTCCCAACAGTTGCACTGTGTGCTGTCGCGTCTAAGGGTTATACACAGTCTGAGAAATCTTTTGAATGTAACGTTCTTGAAATGACGCCCTCTTATTTCAATTTCAGTATCTTATCTTCTTTTACCCAGGCAGGATCTAAATATGGTGGTGCTGGTTGTTGTTGTTCCATTGTGAATCTTAACGATACGTAGATCTTTATAGTTCCGCTGTATCGTCTTGCTGTTTGAATGGGGCTAAAGAGCTGTGTCAAGCCTTGTGTTAGCCAGGAGGCTTATAAGACTGTTTACCCTCACGTTCTCTAAATCCTTGAGTGTAGAAAATGTACGACCCAAAATTCAGTATCTTTTGCATGCCAGTGCAGCACCGTGACACACAATATGCGCACTATCTTCTTTTTCTTCCGCGCACAGTCGCCAGTACGCCGCTGTTTACACTTGCGAGATCCAAGGGCTGTATGGCCTGTAAATATCCCCACAGTCACTTTGAACTTCGGTCTACTCGCTGCCAGGAGCTCATTTCCTCTAACTGGCAGAAATGTATATTCGTGTATTTATATTTAAATTAAATAAATGTGTGTTCAAGCAGTGGCGTGCCGAAGGGGGGGGGGTTTGGAGGGTTCAAACCCTCCCCCTCCCCCCCGAAATTCCGAAGGCCTTCCAAAATCGTGCCAAACTCAACCCGATTGTGAAAAACGTTATGAATTGCTGAATTTAGGACGCCAACACCCCAAGATGTTCGGAAAAAAGAAAGTAAAATTCTAAAAATACCTAGGTTCGCAATTGTTTTACATTAGCAATGACATATAAATTGGTTGTCATCATAAATAGACTTAAAGTACCAAAAATTAAGAAAATTTTACAATATAAAATGAAATTTCTTGCACAAAATTACAGCTGCCTCCAGAACCCCTGACTAGAGGGCTACGGCCTCCAGATCCCTTTTCTCTCTGTCCTCTGTCCTCAACTGAATTTGTTGAACCCCCCCTCCCCACGAACAAAATTCCTGGGTAGGCCACTGTGTTCAAGTTATTCTTTGTCGTTAAATATAACGGGAGTGAAAATAAGTCTGCTGTTAGTAGAACGCACCAGTGTTACCTCGAATAACTCTTGCGCCTTTCGCTGGTGGGCGTCTAAGCTGTACGACGTCGCATAATCTGTAAGATGTTCACTGCACATTGTTATAAGCCAACAGACCACAAAGTGAAACCACCGCCGTGAAAGCATTAAATGACATTTCGTCTTATCGAAGCTGTATTCAGTTTTTGCTACTTCATAGTCGCCTGAGGGCATCAGTAGCCTAGTGCGACGGCTGTCAGGCCAACAGGTCTAGTTCGGTTTTTGTTTCCACGTTGTGTACCTCCGGCAGACGCTGCTGATTTATGGGTACCCCATTCCCTCTGGAGAGATTGACAATGAAGAAACGGCAGCTGACCTGTCCAATGAAGCGGACACACCGAGATAAGGATTAGCTAGCGACGCACGGAGTTGGAGCCAATCAGAACTCGACAGTGAGTGATGCGGTCATCAGGCGAATACGGCCATGTTGGCAAGACTGATGGCGGGAATGATGTGATTAAACTTGCAGCGTGTAAAAAAGGACGGGTGGAGGGGAGATGTAACAAGAGGTATCCAGATAGATAGAGCCATTAGGAATGGCTAGCGAGGGTAAATCGATCTCGTGGTCATTTGAGATATCTCGCTTTTTATTAAAATGCCTAGCGTCTTAACACGATTACTGATTTCAGATGTGCTGATATTACATGCAGCAAAAATAAGTAGAAATTTAGAGGGAAAGGAGTTAAGAGTTTTCGTTATGTTGTTCACCCTTTTGCGTTTTTAACATCAGCAAAACAGTAACAACAACGACACAGCTACATTGTTTTATTTAATGACTTCCAACGAGATGCAACACAAAGCAGTCTATTTATTATTCTGCAAGTTCACGTTTCGGGTGCAAAACACACCCATCATCAGGAGTACACAAAACTGTAACTACAGCCTCCGGTACTGGTCATGTGCTTGTGCAGCTACCTCCCTCTGTCGTGGCCACGGAGGGAGGTAGCTGCACAAAAAATATGACCAGTACCGGAGGCTGTAGTTACAGTTTTATGTACCTCTGATGATGAGTGTTGTTGACACCCGAAACGTGTAGAATGACCTTGCAGAATAATAAATAGACTGCTTTGTTTTGCATTTCGTTGGACAGTTATTAAATAAAGTTTATTAGCAATGAACGGAACCATAAACATAAAAAGACACAGTTACATGTTTCAGCGGAATACACAAAAATTCAGATGCAAACAAATACAGCCCTGTGTATCTTACTTTTACGAAAATGGTAGAGTTACAATTGAAAGTGGTGTAACGGTGTAACGTAAAACGGCAGATACAGTTTACCTCAGCCACATTTATTACAGACGGAGTGCGTAAACAGAACTTCTGCGTGCGCATAAATAAAATCGACAACACCCAGAACAAATCGGTTAACCGCACTGCCAACTTAATATCACATTTTTTAATTTAATTTTTATGTCTTTTGGCAGTGCTTTTGACTTTCTATTAATTCTGTAATTTAAACAGATATACAGTTTCGTGAAGCCGTGATCTTAAGAGTTACAAATGCAGACATATCTATATATCACAAATTTGAAATTGTAAGAGTTGGAGATCACACATGATTTTATCGTATGTTAATTTTGTACTTGTTTTATACTGCCACTTAATTTACTGTACAACAGGGTGATATCGTGCACATGGCCGAAACGTCTAGTTGTTTATTCATAAATAAAGAAGTAAATATTAGTTGCACTTGACTGTACTTGTTGCTGCACCTAGCACATGACTAAACTTGTAAATAGATCAGCGGTCATTTATTAAGCCTGAGGATTTTATTTTTATATTTCGAAATGTGTGTGAAATTCTTGACTTATGAGCGACGTTTTTCTCAAGCAACTCCAACCAGCAAAGACCCTGTTAATATGCTGATAGTGATGTGATATCCAAAACATTTTTCTATCTGCTGTGGGGACTCAAGTTTTACAACCCTGCATGTGTCTTGCCCTCTGTGTTTTAAAATTAAATAAATTTTCAGCGTTATTTTGTTTTACACGTGTTTGTGTGTGTGTTTGTGTGTGTGCTTGTGTATGTGTGTGTGTGTGTGTGTGCGCTTGTGTGTGTGTGTGTGTGCATGTCTGTGTGTATGTGTGTTTGTGTTGTATGTGTGTGTGTGTGTGTGTGTATGTATGTGTGTGTGTGTTTGTGTATCTGTACGTGTGTGTATTTGTGCCTGTGCCTGTGTCTGTATGTGTTTGTGTGTGTGTTTATTTTCATCTTCCACCTCAGGATTCAGTTATAACCCCTTGCGACATATTTTCAGAAGTTTTGAACCTGGTCTGATATAATTTCTTACCAAGTATTCTAAACAGTTGGTTAAATGTTTTAATTTTTGAAATGGGGAAATAACCATACGGCCTTCATGGAGATGTTACATAACTGTTGTGTTCTTTTTTTGTGAATGAAAGCAGTCTAGGTATGGGTACTATAAAGAAGAATATGCTGAGTATCTATAGAAATGTCGTTTTGTTGCCGAATTAACTTTGAGATTGTTACGTTGTCACTCTTGTCAATTGTTGTTACAACAAATTCTCTGTTAACTTGAAAATTACTAGATGTTCTGTAATTATTTCTCATTGTATTAATTTATAAGGAAAATTTTAAGTTATATTTAAAAATCATGATTACTTGATTAATGAATGTGTGATTGGAGCTGACAGAAGGCACGAATACAATTTCAGAAGCTTTAAACTAAAACGGACACAAGATCCAATACAGGAATGTGGGTGTGAAAATTTTCACACAATTGTAGTTAAAATGATAGTTATGTATTTCAGTAAACACTGCATTTTAGACTCCATATATAAATATTTAGTCGTTAAAAGATATATTGAATATTCGAATGTATGCATTTGGGTTTTAAATGTGATTCCCAAAAAAAGTTTTATTTGTAATGCGTGAGCCAGTGGTGTAGGACACGGACTGTGTCCATAAACTGTGCTTGTTGGTGCATGGAGAACGCGTGGAACTTGTACCGTTGGTTTGTCGTATTGGTATAAAATTGTTCCGATAACCAATGCAATTGGTGGGGTTGTAATATGGAGTACGGATTTGGTTCTTAGTACGTGTATTGCACAGTGCCACCCAGCGCATTGTACTGATGAGACTAAAATGGTGTGTTTGTAGAAGTCTTTGTGATCGAACCTGTAAACAGACTTTTTTTAATTATTCACACTTCTTGCAATTCATGTATTGTAACCTGATTGTAAGGTGCGTGCCGTGGTGTTGTCTTGCAGTGGGTTCCGTAAAACCGAACGTGACCTGACTCGCTTATTCACTGCTGACCACCTGATGTATTGGCGTATGGAGGAAGCAAAACTTATTAGCTCCTACTAGTCCTGAGTTCCTTTGGGTTAAAAAAGTAAAAAGGTAAAGTTCACCGTATAGCAGGCCACGAAAGTCCAGTGGTGGAGAAGAGGTATAGATCTATCTTTCTTTAAACTCAGCGCTAGATGGGGTGGGTGGTCAACGCCAAGCCCTGGCTACTTTACCCCCGGGAAAGAGCCGGTACACATTGTATAGGAGGCTGGGTGGGCCACAAGACCGGTCTGTACAAGTGTGGAAAATCTCTTCCCCCCACCGGGATTCGATCCCAGGGCCGCCCAGACCGTAGCGAGTCGCTATACCGACTGCACTTTCCCGGCCTACGGGTTACTTTGGGTACGTGACTAAATGCTGGTAGTGTAGCCTAATATTATGCCGTGGGTAAGACTGTGGGTAGTTACTAAGGAAGCGGACGGAAGTCGCATTCTCTGTCTGTCTAAAAATTAAGTTTTGATTTTTTACCACAAAATATATTTCGTGATATTTCCTGGAGTATTCCTACACATGTTGCTGCTTGAAGTGAATTCACACAGCAAACTTTCTAAAGGAAGATCAGAACCTTAAGGTCGGTTAGTACCAATTCACACACTCGGCGGCTTACAGCAATGAGATACGCCTACCTGACGTACTGCAGACCAACAAGATGATAATAATGGTAGAAGGCACCACCTGTTGTCATCTCTTAGGCTCGTCAGAGTGCAATAAATAAGGACCAAAACTTCTGAAACTCTGACCGTCATTGCCTTCCTCAGCAAGTGTTTTCTGGCCTCTTAATTGCCATTTCCGTGGGCCGGGTAGCTCAGTCGGTATAGCGACTTACTGCGGGCTGGAAGGTCCGGGATCGAATCCCGTTGGGGACTAGATTTTCCGCCCGTCCAGACCGGCCCTGAGGCCCACCCAGCCTCCTGTACAATGGGTACCGGGTCTTTCCCAGGGGTAGAGGCGGCTGGGGCGTGGGGCTGACCACCCCCACCCGCATCTAGTGCCGAGGTCCTAGAAAGAGTAGAGCTATACCTCTACTTACCCTAAGGGCCTTCGTGGTAAAAAAAAAGATGAAAACCTAACTAATTGCCATTTCCGTGGATTTTTAAGTTACAGGTTTGCTACACTCGTAGTCCTGTTTCCTAGTTACAGTAACCCTTGCTGTGATCGTTACACTGGAAGTCTACTGACGTCAGTCTCTCAGAACGTGGTCTGATCTACTGACGGCCAAGAACTTCATGTTTTGCCGAATATTGGAATCTCGTAACCTGCTTGAATAATTATGTAGAGTGGGCAAATTGTGGTCAGTAGCCCAGTCTACTGATGTACGACATTACATTTCACTAGTAGAACACCGTAACTGAGATCAGAAATCTTCTGTCATTACAGTATACACTGTATATATACGTAATACTACCATTCTAAGGCACATTGGTATTACAAGGGTAAAACTTTGAGTTTAAAGTCTCAGTCTATTAATACGAGATTTTTTGGTTTTCCACCCAAAGCAAATGAATATCCAGGATTTGAAACCTTGTCCTTGGGATAAAAGTCAGCATGCAAGAGCCTGAACGCTACATCTGGGGTGACCTGCTGGTTGGGATATCTACGAATGGGATTAGAATTCCAGACAACCTGAAAACGGGGCAGGCAAGCTGACTGTGAGATCTGACGTAGACGGATCGCTGACTAGTGTCACAATGGGAGCGAGGTGCGGGTGTTGACAATGGGAATGTTTATCTGAGAGAGAGTAGCAACGAGCGTCCCAATAAAAGCAAAACGTGCTCCACATACACTGTGCGCGGTATTGACTGACTCCTTTCGGGTGTCAGGGGTTTCCACACTTCTATACTGAAGTAAGTAGACAGCCAGGGTCGTTGATATGAGATTTATAAAGACAAGCATGGAGAGTGTATGCTTTTTGAAGACTGTGTGTGTGTGTGTGTGTGTTTGTGTATGTATGTATGTGTATGTATGTATTTATGTGTGTTTGTGTGTATGTAATGTAATGTATGTATGTATGTATGTGTGTGTGTGTGTGCGCACGCGCATGCACGCACATATGTACGTGGGTATGTACGTAGGTATGTATGTATGTACGTACGTACGTACGTATGTATGTATGTATGTATGTATGTATGTATGTATGTAGTTATGTATGTATGTATGTACGTGTGCTTCTCACTGCGGTAAACATTGCGGTCAGTGTCTCACTGCGCTGAACATACAACACTGTGATGGAGAGAAAGAAACGTTTCGGAGGAACCTGCTTTATCCATTTTTATAACCTATGACCGTTTTTACCATGAAGGTGGTGGCCGAACAATATCGTGAAACGCTGGTACATTTTTTTTCGGAGACAGCTACATCACGTGAAGGAGACGGGATTGTTTAAATACTGTGAAGACATTTAACTCAGTCTGCATCTTTTAAACAAATAGCATTTTTTCTGACATAAACTGTGTGCTTTTATCACGTTACCATTCGTTTTACCTACCCCGCCCACTACGTTCGTTACTTAATACCACAAGAAGGTAAGGTGAAAAATCTCAAAATTTGTTGGTACTTACATAACTTACGTTTAAGGCAGAATTTATATCTGAAAACATGTTTCGAATATAAGAGGCGTTTTACATAAGGACATGAACGAACTTCTCAATTTCGGTTCGTTTTCACTTATTTTCTGTAGATATAATATCGATTGGTTATATAGACTACTGGACTTATTTGGCTTAATTTATTTTCGTAATATATAGACATTTAGAAATGTTCGTATACTTATTTACAATAAATATGAAAGGACTTTAAGTACACAAAATCATAACAATTGAAAGGGTGTCTCTGAAAATTAAAAATCTCTGCTGGTGTTTCTAAACAAATTTTGTTTTCCTCGGAAATACTAAAAGCGTAAGAGTTCTGTAACTTCTGTTGCCCAGATTGTCACCAGACACATTAATTACCACTCACCTTAGCTGTATGTAAATGTGCTAAGAGGGTCCAAGGCACACTGCTTATTGAGTGTAGTCTTACACAAAATATGCACTGCCTTGTGCTGTTGTTGCCCGCAAGACCTCCCCCAAATATTGTGACTAGAAGAAGTAGAAGTCATTTTATGTCCTGCTGGGTTTATAATTAAAAGGAAGGGATTCTATGAAATGTGTAGCATAATTGACAGAATGATTGTTGTCACTTAAATAAAAGTTTATTTTCCTTCAATCGTATATTCTTAGTGTAAAGAACGAAGAATTTTTATTAGCCCTTTACATACTTAGCCGTAGTTTGTTTAACGATACATTCTGAATTCGGTATCTTGAGTGTGTATCCTTCTTTTGAATTCGATAGGTTCATGGTTCAAATCTCGACTAGAACACGGGCTGTTTTGACCGCGGATTTTGTGATTTTACTCCGTTAGTCCTGGTAAATGTCGGAATTTGCCTAAAATTACGTTACGACCGCTTATTTCCACATATTTTGGTAAACTGTTTGAAGGTAATCCTACCTGTCAGCACTATGTAATTTCAGCTACTAACCGCAGTGTTCAATAAACTGTAAATATCAATAAAAAATGAATGAACTGCAAGGTTGTATACGTGAAAACAATTATGTGTGATGGTTGTATAAGAATTAGAATTGGAGCATTTGTGATTTGTTTTAATGTAATATGTCATTAGTCTCATGAAGGTCCTGTGGACAACCACGAAGATACTTAGGATATGCGGTAGGCAACCTTGTTAGAGTTTCGAAAGGCATATCTTTCGAATCAATGTCAATCCTCTTTCCCCTCACAGCAGCCCACTCGGCCGTACTGTGTGACGTAGTATCAGGTCATTATTATAGAATTTTACGCGAAATTGAATTGCCAGTTGTGTGTGTTGAAAGACCTTTCCCAAAATCGAGACACAACACCTTTAGAACAAAGTTTAATTTAGGAACTAGCAGTATAAACTTACCGCAGATTATGGCCTATTCAAGTCTCCTGGTTGTTGTTTTCTTCTTCTTCTTCCTCTTCTACTACTACTACTACTACTACTACT
>Ga0123353_10014874_pt1 | contig 11256 bp, 9 predicted proteins | sample TergutLab28metaG_3_FD_92763 | JGI IMG/M metagenome (GOLD analysis project Ga0123353, IMG submission 92763) | Labiotermes labralis P3 segment gut microbial communities from Petit-Saut dam, French Guiana - Lab288 P3 | ecosystem: Host-associated > Arthropoda: Insects > Digestive system > Gut ... | reverse complement strand
TAATAAAACCAACTAGATGCACTAATTTCTCAAATTTATTTTTGGAATAAAACTCTACATGTTTCGGACAGTTGCTCTGTCCATCATCAGGAGTTTTTCACTGTACACACAGCAGTGGTATATGTCATACAGGTTTGCTGACAGCTTGCGAGCTGTCGGCAAACCTGTATATATTGCTGTGTGTACAGTGAAAAACTCCTGATGATGGACAGAGCAACTGTCCGAAACATGTAGAGCTTTACTCCATAAATAAATTTGAGAAATTAGTGCATCTAGTTGGTTTTATTGTAAGAATTTATCACGTTGCACGGTTACCTGAACGTCTAATATGGTTTTCCGTGATGTGATTCCGTGTCGTTTCTTAGATTTATGCCGACGTTTTGGAGGAATCTCCTGCCACTATCTTTATCCGCCAAACCACATGCACCACATCCAATAACATAGGAATGCAGAATCTTTATTCTAAAAGTCATAAGCGATTCATAGACCCCACTGTGGAAAAAGTATAAAACTTCTGAGTGTTCTGGGAGGTGGTGCATTTACGTGTAGCAACTGTGTTTTAAACGGTTTGTGGTGGTTTCGAAAAAAAAACTAGTGTTTATTTTTATAATCATACAAATAAACAAATAAACTATAAAGGCAAGACGCGGAGTGGTGTACTGTTAAAGCATCGGGTCCACATCCGGCCAGCGTGCTGTTAATAGGACTTCGGGACGGGGGGGAGGGGGTTCCGCGATAACCCCTGACACTTTTGCAGCATTGAAACTAGGTGTCAGAAATGCGAAGACGCACCTACCATAGGAGTACTGCTACGGTTTTAACGACTGTTTCTCTTTTTGTTCGTGAAGTCCTGCTTTATTTGCTGTACATTTTAGAACGGATTAAGAATATGTTCCATTAGCTGGCAGGAAGTGCTGGAGGAATGCGTAAAAGAGATCAAGCTTACATCGACTGTTGTCTTATCTATCACACTTCACAGTTCGTTATCAAATTTCATTATCAGTGAGTCAAGCAAACAACAGTCATCATCTCGTGAACTGAGTGAGTCAGCTTCAAAAAATATGGGCCAAAATAAAAACGTGGCCTGCTTAACCAGTGTGTTGCCCAAGGTAATCTTGAATCGTACACATTGAGTCACATGCGGCCATTCGTCCGAGGATTTTGTACAGTAAGGAACATGCATTCCGATAGTTTGTGTTCATGTAAATTGTGAAGGCACCATTCTACAGTAACAATAAACGTGCACTGTTCTTGTCACTTGACAGTGCATATACATTCATATATTTTCAATAGATGATGGTAAAAAGTTGAGGAACTAAGCTGCAATCATCAGACAACTTTATTTGTTACCCATGGGGATAAGGGGGATAATATGGTGTATTGTTGCCATAACTATTACTATGGTAAGCTAGAGTTCAAATTGGTAACTTTCAGTACTCAGAAAGCCCAATATATGTGCTTGCCTTATGATAAAGGTGATGAAATTCTCCGGAAAAATGACGGTTTTAAATATCCCATGTTTGTTTTGCTATATAGTGTCAATTAGAAGAAATTTCGACGCATTATTGTGCAGCAGGACACAATGCGTGCTCTTCTATGTGACGCCAGTCGCTAACGCAGCGGCGTGTGGCATCGTGTATACTAGCGTTCACTCTGGAGAGAGGGGCTACAGCTCAACGCATTCCTAACCCAGATGGATGTAAGTGGTTAGTTTCACAAGCCGGCCGCCTTATCCCTTAAAATTAGTACCTGTTACCCGTAGCGTAAGAAGCTGGACGGGCCCTAAACCGGCCCTGGCACAACAGGAAGGATCAAGACCCTGCCGCTGTCGGGAATCGAAGCGAAGTCGTTTAGTCCATAGCCTGGCCATTGTAATAACAGAGCTATTTCAGATACGCATGATTTACATAAACACACAAATGAAACAAATAAAATTTAACGAAGTTCCGTCTACATGTAGAGAGAATGTTTGGGATTTCAGTTGTCTCTTCAGTACACATAACACCGCCAATCTGATTATGATATACGCAAACACAATTATTAAGATGTTTACAGTTATTGTTATGAATTAACTAATTAAAGGAATTATAGAGAGAAGACTGTAATCAATTCTGAAATACTTGTCTTGGCATATCCAAAGGAGGGAGGTAAGAGAATCACAGAGAGAGCGTGTGCCAAAATACACTTGCAAGGTCAATCAGACATTTTTAAAATGCAGAAAGCTGCAACGACCTGAAACCGCTTACAGAAAATGAGAAAACACTTCAGATACACCAAAAGGTATTCGACGTGTATCTCTCGGTTACCCTGCAGATTTCGCATCTGTTGCCTAATTCCTCCCTTATTCGGTGCAGTATATTTTATTACAGCTTGTTTATTGCCCTTGTGATGCGCTGGTTCAGCTCATACAGGAACGTGCAGCACGCCCTTCTAGAATTCTTAGAGACAAAAATCTAGGTAACGCGGGGGTCTTCGTGTTGGTCCCGCACGTGTAGTTGGTCCGCTTGCCAGGCAATAACGCCTAGAGATAGCACGGACCACTGTACGTAAATATCGCGGCGCGCCATGTTGTTCAAAAGTCACGGTACCATCCTTGTGATCCTGCAAGTCCGATTCTCACCATGGATCCGCTCGCGGCCAGGGAAAATACTGCTTGCCTTATTGACATGCGTCTGTTGGTGACCGTACCGCGCCTTTAACATGATCGCCAGCGTGGGCACTCCATTTTAGACACAGCGAAGAACATTTGAGCGGCTCCTGGCGGGAATTTAACTGTACTTTTAGTGCGAATGTGGTCCAGCTGTGGTCATCAGGTCGTTTTTCAGCATTATAGAAGTGATAGACAATGTGCAGTGAGATAAGCAGCAGAGATATGGAAAGAATTAGGTCTATCTTTGGGGCATCTGCAGGGTAACCAAGGGAACTTCATAACCAACATCTGCAGATAAGCTTCAAATGGCGCTTTATCTTTTGCGAATGGTTTCATGACAAGGCGGCTTTCTGTATTTTCACATTTCACTAAAGTTTTCGAGTAGGTTTTGTTCCACTCTGTATTAGGTCTTGGATTCGACATGCAAGGAACTGAGGTGTTTCGCTAGGTTAAGTTTTAACAAACGCGATAAAATATTTCTCTTCATTTCCCTTAAAATTTCAAGGCCGTGGATGAGAATTACAGTGATGCATTTTATACGGGGCCATAAACCCGTAATTAGGAAGAGAAGTTTTCTTCCGACGGACACAGTTCAGTGGATCAGGAGGAATTATGGGACAGTTAGTTACAAATCACGGTTTATTAGGTAACAGTGCTTACGTGGACAGGCGTGCAGCGGCCACAGTCAAAACTCTTTTTATTTTCTGTTTTTTCATATACAGCAAACCTACCAAATTTCGTCACGTGAGCACAACTTATTTTCCATTACGGCCCTGTAAATTCACCCAGTCGCTTCCACAATGGAGTAATCTGTGGAGGACCGATGCAACTAACTGTTGGATAGATAGATTCCTAATTCTATGGGAGATAAGTGGTGCTGATAAGTACTTAACCCGACCAGGAAGGAAAAAGCTAATGTTTCTGTCATAATGGCGTGAATTTCCTTCGGCGCCTTGCCTTGCAAGAAAAGAAACTTGATGACAGCTCTTGTCTCGATTTTGTTCAAATCGCGCGCGTCCCTGACACGCTTCCGAGCTTTTTTCCTTCTTTGTCGGGCTAAGGACTTGTCAGCACCCCGGTATATAAAATTTTGCATGAAATTTGGTAGTTTTATCATACATGACAATGAACAAAGCATGTATTTATCTCTGGAATGAGCCGCTTGAGTATTCGCTCGTCCAGCTGGACCTTTTTTTTTTTTTGGTGTGTGTGTGTGTGTGAAGGAAAGTAATATCGCGCAATGCTAGTGTTATTTCATGCCTCGGGGAAGGTAACTGGTGGCCTACCATGCCACATAATGTACGTCACCATCTTTGTTCCTAGAACTGCTTTCTTCATCACTTAATGACGACGTTACGTCAACTTCGCGGTGACGGGTTGCGATCTTTGCTTGGACAGAATTGAGGGACGGGGGTGATCCCACAAGACAACGAGATAAGTGCCGTTTGGGACCAACGATGCTGCTTTGACTGCAGAGATTATACAGCATCGAATGACGGGGAAGATGATCTAGTACAGTGGCGTACCGAGAGGGGGGAAGGGTTGGGGTGTTCAGGCACTCCTCCCGAAATTCCCAAGACCCTACAAAATCGTGCCAAACTCAACCCGATTGTGAAAACCGTAAAAAATTGCAGAATTTAGGACGCCAACACCCCAAGATGTTCGTTAAAAGGGCAGTAAAATTCTAAAACTACCTAGGTTTGTAATTGTTTTACATTAGCAATAACAAAGAAATTGGTTGTCATCATAAATAGTCTTAAAGTACCAAAAAATGAAGAAAATTTTACTATATGAAATGAAATTTGTTGTACCAAATTACAGCTGGCTCCAGAACCCCTGACTAAGGGGCTACCTCCCCCAGAAACCCGTTCGATCTGTCCTCTGTCTTCAACTGAATTTGTTGAACCTCCCCCCCCTTCCGAACAAAATTCCTGGGTACGCCACTGATCTAGTATATACAGAAGAAATCTGAAGACGGTGGCCATCATGTGTCACAAGATATTACTGGAGGGCCCGAGGAGAACCTGAAAAGGTCCAGTCACAAAGCTTGTCTCCCTAAGACAGAAACGCTCTCTTATTATGACAGATTGATTGCTATACCTTGAACTACGAAGAAGAATCAACGACTTAATTATGTGGCTTTGAATGTTAGGAAAATTAGGGAAATTAAAGTGGAAAAAAAATATGATGTAGGAAAAAATCGTGGTCTTTTTTTTAACATGCTATCCTTACATTTATCTGGAACTTTTGAAGAATGGGGGACCGCGGCAGCACAGTGGTTAAGGTGCTGTGCTACAAATCGGAAGGTTGCTGGTTCAACCCCCAGCTGGTGTCATTGGATTTTTAATTGATATAAAATCTTTCCGATCGCACTGTGGCCCTGGGGTCGACTCAGCCTCTAACAGAAATGAGTAACAGGCGTATTTCCTGGGGGTAAAGGCGGTCGGTGCGTAAGGCTTACAACCTACCACTATCCGGTGCTGTTGTCACGAAATCTGGGAACCTTAACTTCCTGGAACCCTCTGGGCGCCTCCGGGCCTGTAACGGGACTGCTTTACCTTTACCGTTGAAGAATACCACAAAAACCCACACTCGATCAGGATAGCCGAAATCCGGGTAGAGATTAGAACCTGATACCTCGTGAATAAGAAACAGAAATGCAGACTGCTTTAGAAAAATGGATAGCAGTTTAAAGTAACTGGTCAAATTTATTGACACTGCGAGTATTTTATGTTCACGACACGGTTGAGAATAATGAGCAAACATGAGTAATTTAATGAAACAACAGTGTAAAAGTTCTGCGGTCCTAGCTAAGAGGAAGGTCCAACGGCTGTCGCTGTTAATGAAGGTTGTAAACCTTGGGGTTCCACGAAAACAGGAAGCTTGTTGATCGGGACAGTAATTATGAAATGCTTAAAACAAACATTGCATTATCGTGGGCTGTGTCATAGGACGGAAAGTGAAAGATTGTGAAGCATTTTAAATATAACACCTTTCCCTAATTAACTCACTGACTCCAGGGAGCAAAGTCTTTCAGTAGCTAATAGCAGCATTTAATAGCGTCTCAGACAGCGATGAAATATTTTGCCTTCCATTGTGCCCGAAGTTTCAATACAGTGTTCTAAAGATTCGCCCGATTTTGTACCGAGCACCCACCATATTTCTTTAAAACCAGTTTAATATTATCCTCGCATCTACGCCTGGATCTACGACGAAGTCCTTCTCATTCAAGTCTCGAATTCTTAAAAATACGTGACGGTTTGAGAAAGATATATGACGAAAATTTTCTCTATCTCGTTTCGTAATGACAGCCCATTGACAAGAAATGAAACGCACTGGCGGGTTCACCACTCCTCATGTACCATGCAGTGACTAATCTGTGACGTCTGCATCTAATCTGCTTTATAACTACGTCATCACATATATGTGATTACTTGAAATTTTATCAAGGAAAGGCAACGTAGACAGCATGATTCGAGATCCAAAACTGGAGAATTCTATGGCTGTTTTCCTTGCGAAGTGACTAGGATCTAATCTTAGAGCAACTCAGCTGGTCAAATGTTACTGTCAAGTGATCACCTTAACAACAACAGGTTTTCGTCTGCACTGAATGAACACGGAAATCATTAAGGCTTTTCAGAATATGTATATTTTCTTGGAGTAAACCTTTCGAACTCCCCTTCATGTGGCAAATGGTAGGCATTTTGATTGCATAATAGGCTTATTTATTTCGGATTTACAGGCATGCCTTAAATATAATATATGAAGAGATTGTAAGGCGATATGGCCATAATTTGTTACATGACGTAAACCTATGAATGGTTTTCTGTTTAACCACTAATATTAGGAAAAGGTATGTAGTCAAACACAACTAGATCTAGTTGTGTTTGACTACATAACTTTTCCTAGTTTCACACACACAACGGGGATGACACACTTCCTAGAACCACTAATATTGTTTGGAATCAAGCAGAAACGTTTTTAGAAATGTTTCTAAGTTTCCTGCCTGAGGTGAGGTGATCTAGTCGCAGCCAATGTACGTGACTGTTTGACTTAATTAAGCATTTTTTTATCTGCAGCTGGGAAAAAAAAGTCCAATTACCAAAATGCGTTTAGTGTGGCGTACTAGATGGTGTAAACGCCACACAGATCCGGCCATATTAAATACATCAGCTTCTCAAATTCTGTTTACAAGTTTGAAGTAGTGAAGGTCGACCGGTAGATTGTGATGTAGTGACGCACCGACATGAACATAGCTGCATTATGCGTGTTACTCCAGGAGTCGATTACTCTTTTCCCCCGGAAGCAAGAACATCATTATTCTTCGAAATACAAACCTGTTTCCAGTATCCACGATAGTCTAGTGAGTGATTTCAGTCTTCGAAGTAAATTTTCTCCCCGAAACGCCACAATTTAAATTACAGTCTTTATATTTCTTCTTTTTCGGCTCAGACACGGGTTAGATTTGACTGACTGAAGAATTTGTCACTCAATTATTATACCAACTAATGCACTTATATAAAATTTACACATTAAAACACTAAAACTGCTCCGACATATTTCTTTGCCTTGCTAAAGCCACATTAAAACCAGTCATAAATTAACTTCGTTGTACTAGTAGGGTATTGTGGCAGCATGCTGCCAGGGCCGGTCGAGACGGGCGCGGAGAATCTCGCCCCCTCCCCCCCACCGGAATTCGATCCCTGGACCGTCCAGCTCGTAGCGAGTCGCTGTACCGACTGAGGTATCCTGGCCCTTGACTCTCAGAGGTAAAGAAAATAAATTACGTCGTGGTTGGTCTGAAAGAAACATCCTTGAAACTCACAAGAGGATACAGCATCAGGTTATCGCACAGAAATGGTTGGTTAGATGTTAACGGGGTGTGGAGGAGGCGAGGAGAAGGTCATTTGAACAGGTGACTGTGAGCCACGCAGAATGCAAAAACCATCAGCGGTCTTCATGAAGGACAATAAGAGACATTGGAACTCAAGCGGAAGCGCTTTGCAGACGGCCATGGGATTCCATGCAAATTCAATATATTATTTCATTATGAACTGTTACGCATGCACTGAAAACTCGCTTAATAACATCACCAATTCGTGACTTCCCTTTGAAAAAAACAGGCTGTCAAAATGTACCATACATCACATGTCTGTTAGAAATTAGATTTAGCCCACTACGCGCATAGTTGTTAAATGTAATTTGTGCCTAAGCACACAACAGGATGCCTTGCGTAACATCGTAAGCCAGCCTGGATTAGTTACAATTTACACGCGACGCATCTAAATGGTAACGCAAGAATACTATAGTTGTAACAACGTCGAACATTTATTGATATGTGGTTTCCTCATACTAATCTTTCCCACAAGCTTATTTAGCATTCCGGCATTTACTTAATATCGAGCAAAGCTAGAGTATTTCGGAATACCTTATTTCGTAGTTCGGCTCAAAATGGGACGACAATTAGTCAAGTGTTCCGTAGTGGGTTGTGAGAGTTTTCCACAGGCGGCTTGGTAGGTTTATTCTAATATACCCTGCTCTTAATTTCGAATCAAACACTAAATCATTCCGTATAATATACACATGTTTGTGCACCGTACATTGTAATATGATTATATAATATAAACTATCAAAATGCACATGTTCTAAATTAATGTTTTAATTTTTAACTTTTTGATATCTTCTACATGTTTCGAACCGAGGGCTCATCTTCAGAAAGACTGTAGTCTTTAGTACCAATCCTAACACAAGGGGACCCTTACCACTAACCCAGTTGGAAATACAGAGAATAGAAACTAGCCAGTCCTGACAGCCAATTTGAAATATATTGGGTGACAGGGAAAACCCTGAGAGGCAGTACCACACAAGTCTCACCTCACCGAGTGAAAGTACAGTAGCACTCACAGTTCAGTAAACAATTTAATGGCGATAAAAACTGTCCTAAGTGCCAAATACCTACTCAAGTTTTAATTGTTTTAACTAGATAATATATCTCATTTTATCCAGTGCCAGATTTTATATTTGTTTGCGACTGTACAAGATATTTGGATCCAATTTTTTGACTTATTTTGCTGGAGGCCTGATGATGACCTGTTAACAGGTCGAAACGTGTAGCCTGTATGATCCAATAAATAATTGTTTGTGCTCACGTATATTAGTGAATTTATTATATACTTCTTTAGAACACTTCGTGATTACTTCTCCAAAAAAAAAAAAGAATCCTTAAGGATCAGGACTGGAGGGTGTGTTCTGGATTCACTCCACGATAGGGTCCAGCAACGGGCTCTTGTTGACATCGTAGTAAAAGTTTGTATGAATAAATGGCGGACAATAGTTCGATTGCACAAGCAACTGAAGCTTCTCAAGGAGGATTATCTTAATGGAGTGCGTTTACTTCTCACTATTTAATTCAGTTCCCACGCATTGTTATTTTTTTAAGCTAAAGTTAATTGATATCAGAGCACACATAATGTTCTTTCCAGCGTAGGATAACATCGGGTCAACAACATTTCCTATCTTCATGTCAGAAGATAAGGAGGTGGACAGGTATTGTTCTTTGTTTAGGAAACACTTTCATCAGTTGACATAGCTCACCTCCGTCAACTTATTAAAGACTGTGGTTGAAATAATCCGTAACCTTGGCAAGAAAAGACGTAAACGTCACGTGTGACTATGGGTGAACCATAATATCGTGGAGAGCAGTAGATTAAAATGAGATGGAGGCAGAGGTTTCCTTCGGAACACCAAACTGCACTGCGTCGCATTCCAAAATATGATAGTGTTTACACCAGACCGAACCTGCTGACAATCAGATTTCCCCTTTTCAGAAATCGATTTTGTTGGCACTCTATTTCTACTTCACAGCGCAGACCCATTCGACATTACTTCGCTTTCCTCTGATACTCAAAAGTTTCTATGGATCCGGGAATGATGATGAGGAAATTCTGTTTGTTCCATGCTTAATGCCCTCTTGTTCTCAATCATTTGTTAAGTTGCCAATGAGTTTTATGTTCACCCAATTAACGTGTATAAGTAAAATTTCATTAACCTGCAGTGCAGAAGGCTGGAATGTCTCGGATGACTGCTAAGGAGATATCTCAGCTCTTCCATTTGTCCTGTCTACATACACGTAGTTTTTCATCCTTTTCAGAGGCCACGAAGGCCCTTGGGGTAAGTAGAGGCATAACTCTACTCTTTTCTAGGACCTTCGGCACTGTATTGGGGTGGGGGTCAGCCCCACGCCCCGGCCGCCTCTACCTCCTGGAAAGGAGGCTGGGTGAGCCCCAGGGCCGGTCTGGGCGAGCGGAAAATCTCGTCCACACCGGGATTCGATCCCGGACCTTCCAGTTCGTAGTCAGTCGCTATACCGACTGAGCTACGCGGCCCCTGTCCTTAAACAGAAAATCTATAAAGCTTCAAGATGGAGAAATAAAATGATTATATGTTATCGCTGTTTTACTGCTCCTTTGTTTCTCTTGACCTGCTACTAAGTGATTCATGTATGAGTACCTCATACGATGAGTGTACTGTTGTGAGTCGTGATTCACCCAGACAGCTCATCGTTTTCATTCAAGAGATAGTCACATGACGAAGCCGGCATAGGAGCCATCCCCAGACACTACTTGATCCCCATGTTATTTAACAACGCTGCATCGATGACACCGACGTAAACGTGTCGGTGCCCTTGAACGGGTGTTGATTTAATCTTCAGCTGCTTCATAACACCTTTTATATTACAGGTGTTGTATACTGTGAAAGATATCTTGAAATGGAAAGGGATAATGAAAATTGGAGTATATATATATGCACACTAACATATGTAGCGGTGTTAAGAGCCTCTGCCGACGGGTAATAGTAAGTTAATACAAACTATGACCGCTTCCCCATAATTACTCAACGCTAATATCGAACGTCTTGGTAGACTGGAAACAACGCTTGCTTCGTATTCTGGAGGTCCCGGTTTCAAATTTTCATCGCAGAGACCCCTATCCTGAGATTTTAACCTTTTTTTATTTTCTCCAAACAAATTCCAGGATAGTACATTAAATGAGGCCACCACTTTCCAATTAATAATTCAGCAGTCGTCCTACCAATCGACGCTATATAGCCTGAGCTACTGACAGCGTCTTTAAATAAATAACAAATGAATTATACAGAAATCAAGCAATATTCGTGACCTGTTATTTCGTCGTTACATAACATCCGCATTAGAAACAGTGTGGCAAAATAGACTTAAGGTTAATTTATTACATGCATACCTGCGTACACACATATTATGTAAGTATGCAAACACGCAAAAAGGTATGTTTGTGTTATGTTATATATATATATATATATATATGACACATTACGTGTATGTCAGGGAGAAGAGTTCAGTAGCTTATTCGCATTCCGTGCTGAAATGAAAGTCAGCGGTAAATAATAGCATAAAATAAACGTGTAAACTACATAGTAGTTACTTTCGTTGTTACACCGTGCATGTGGTTGAGTTACTCAATTATTATACCAACCACTGCACATATATAAAATTTATAAAATTTACACATTAAAACATTAAAAACGCCCCGACATGTTTCGGTCCTAGGACCATCATCAGGGAGCTATAT
>Ga0123353_10014873_pt1 | contig 11256 bp, 10 predicted proteins | sample TergutLab28metaG_3_FD_92763 | JGI IMG/M metagenome (GOLD analysis project Ga0123353, IMG submission 92763) | Labiotermes labralis P3 segment gut microbial communities from Petit-Saut dam, French Guiana - Lab288 P3 | ecosystem: Host-associated > Arthropoda: Insects > Digestive system > Gut ... | reverse complement strand
GAGAAGGTTAAAACCTGACCCTTAGAACCTGTTAGTTAATTCTAGCGTAGGGAGCAATGGCTGAGGTTTAATTATGCCGCCCCAACGGGCGGTTATTTATTTTTCGAAGCCCTCCCGCAAAAAAGGAGAATGGAAATGAAGAAGGTAATTTTGTTGTTGTGTGCGGTATTGGCGGTATGCGCGTTGGCGGCGTGCGGTCGCGGCGGGGATTCGGGCGAAATGACCGAGCTGCGTATCGCGCTTCTGATCGATGACGGCAACCCGCAATCGGTGGCGGTGTTTGAGGATTTCCGCGCGGGGTTATCCGAGCACATCGGTATGCCCGTACGTATCATCGAGGATGCCACGCACCAAGTCGGCATCGAAGCTATGCGGGCGGGTCACTTGGACATCATGTGGGGTTCGCCCTTCGTGTACTTATTAGCGCGGGAAGTGATGGATGTTGAACGGTTGGTTGTGACCGATAATCCCGCGTCAATCAATAAAACGGTATTCATTACATCCCGTGACGATATCCATAACCTTGATGACATGCGGGGTCGGAGCTTCGCTTTTATTTCCCCTTCATCGACTTCGGGTTTCTTTTACCCTCTGTACCATTTGATGGACGTATTTAACCTGACGCGTATGGAAGTGGAGGCGGGTGGGTTTTTCGGCACGGTTGCGTTCTCCGGTTCGCAGACCGCCGGCATCATGGGTGTGGTGCACGGTGACTTCGACGCGGCGGCGGTGGGTAATCTAAACCTTGGGAACATGATCGCATCGGGTGTGATCGGTGAGGAAGATGTGCGCATTATCGGGGACACGGCGATCATCCCGTTCCCGGGGTATATCGCGGCGGGGCATCTGCCGCGCGACTTAGTGGAAAAGGTGCGCGGGTTCCTGTTGGCGTACGACAACGAGGAATACTTCGGTACGCGCTTCGGCACGCCCGATACGCGTTTTGTTTTACCCAATGGCGAACAAATACAACATCTTCGTATGATGGCGGAGGTACTGGAGATTGACCTTTCCGAACAATAAGCCTTTGCTCAGCATCCGCGGCTTACGCAAAACCTACGACCGTAAAACCTACGCGCTTAACGGCGTTGACCTTGACGTTTCGGCGGGTGAATTCGTAGCGGTCATCGGGCCCTCCGGCGCGGGTAAGTCAACGCTGGTGAGGTGTATTAACCGTTTGGCGGAGCCGACGGACGGGTATGTGACGTTCGATGGGGAATCCGTCACAAACTTACGGAATCACGGGTTAAAAACATTGCGCAATCAAATCGGCATGGTATTCCAGCACCATAATTTGATCGCGCGGACCTCCGTATTAACCAACGTATTGCATGGGCGTTTGGGTGAAACACCGCTTCATAAAAGCCTTATCGGTGTTTATGACCGTGCGGATAAAAATGAGGCCATGGATTTGTTGGCGACCGTTGGGTTGGCGGAATTCGCGCACCAGCGTGCGGATACGCTTTCCGGCGGGCAAATGCAACGCGTGGGGATTTGCCGCGCGTTAATGCAGCGCCCCAAGCTGCTGCTCGCGGACGAACCGATCGCTTCCCTCGACCCGACTTCCGCCAAGACCGTGATGGATTGTTTGCGAAAATTAACGCGCGAACGCGGATTGGCCTGCGTCGTTAATTTGCATCAGGTTTCGTACGCCAAGGAATACGCGACGCGTATTATCGGGCTTAAGGACGGCGCGGTGGTGTTTGACGGTACGCCCGATGAACTGACGGATGACAAGGTAGCATTTATCTATAACGATGATAAACCCCGCCCTTTGAGCGGGGTTAAGGAAAAGAAAAACCCCTTGCGAAGCCAAAATCACAAGGTATTTTATTTTACAGCTATTTTGTTCCTCATCGTCGCCGCTTTCCGCTATATCGACGTTAACGTCCTTGATGTATTTGCGGGTTTCCCTCAATTCGTCCGGTTCTTTTCCGCCAATTTCCTCCCGCCCAACGCGGAATATGTAAACAATAATTTTTCGTTGGTTTGGGCGCGGGTGTTGGATACTTTACTCTTTGCCGTCGTCGGCACGTACCTGTCGGCTTTGCTTGCTTTTTTGTTGGGGATATTAATGTCCAAGGAAATGAATCCGCTACTGCCCGTACGGGCGGCGGTACGTCTTATCGTATCGTTTTTACGTAACGTTCCGCTTTTGATATGGGCGACGGTGATGATGTTTATTTTCGGCATCGGCCCGATGGTGGGCGTGATGGCATTGGTATTGGCCACGCTTGGTTTTTTGGCACGCTCGTATGCGGAATCGATGGATGAAATCGCGGGGACGCGGTTGGAAGCCTTGCGTTCCACGGGTACGGGCTATTGGCAGGTTTTGTTCCATGGGTTGGTGCCCGCGTTTATCCCCGCGTGGATCAACTGGACGTTGTTTTCATTTGAGATCAACGTACGGGCGTCGGCGGTATTGGGTATGGTGGGCGCGGGCGGGTTGGGGTTTTTGATCAATACGAACCTCGACTTGCGCGGGTTTCGGCGGGCGATGGCGTTGGTGTTGATCCTTATGGCGATGGTGTTGGTGACGGAAATCGTTATAAACCTGTTGCGCAAACGCTTGGCGAAGCAGGGACGCTATAAAGGAAATATACTTACCAAATGGCTGATACCGTTAACCGCGATTGTTGTTTTCTTCGCGTCGGCGCACCGCTTGGATTTGAATTTCCCGCAATTTATTTCGCGCTTGCAAAACGCGGGGCATGTGCTTTCGCGTTTTTGGGCGTTTAATCCTTCCGCTTTGCCGGAGATATTACGCCAGCTTTTGGTGTCGGCAGCCATCGGCGTTTGCGCATTGGCGGTGGGCTGCGCCGTCGCGCTGGTACTGGCGTTCCTCGCGGCGGAAAATATAACGCCGTTTAAACCGCTTGGTTACGGCATAAAAGGGATGGTTAGCTTGATTCGGGCGATACCGTCCCTCATATTGATCCTAATGGTGGTGAAGAGCTTGGGCTTCGGCCCGACCGCCGCCGTAGTGGGATTGCTTTTCCCCACGGTGGGATACCTGACGCGCGCCTTCATCGGCACAATCGAAGAACAGGGGACCGACGCCATAAACGCCATGCGGGCGACGGGGGCGGGGCGGATGCAAATAATATGTAAGGGTGTGCTGCCCGGGGTGTTCACCGCTTTTGTGGCGTGGGTGGCTATCCGGTTGGAATCCAACATCGCCGATTCGGTGTCGTTGGGTATCGTGGGCGCGGGTGGGGTTGGGATGCTCATCAGCCGCGCGGTACGGCAGGTCAATTTCCCGAATTTGACGACGACCATCGTTGTGATATTTATTACGATGTACCTAATCGAGCTGGGCGCGGTTTGGCTGCGGAAAAGGGCCGCGTAGGCTTTTCATTTCCCTGACTGTGATGATGTCGTCCGCTTGTACGTCACCAATCAACAGCGGTGACAAGGGATTATGCTTTAATGAATGAATTTTCACGGCATTGGGGCTATAATTCGCGTAACAATACGCGCAGCCGTTCCTGCAGGAATTGTATGCGCCGATATCAATGGCTTGTATACAGCCGCACTCCTTCCTTTGGTTGGTATCCTTTACCGCGTTTAATCGGCATCCGAGAATCCTTTCCATCAGCGAATCGTCGATGCATTTCGCGTGTTTTATATCGAATTCCTCAAAGCCAATGCCTTCGGCGCACGTACCGACCGTAATGCCGTTTGCACGAGCGGTTATCGATAAGTGCTTCGCCAGCAGCTTTTTTTCGTCCAAATTGGGTTGCTTTATATTATGTTCCTTAAAATTTTTCGCCGCATTCCGGTAAAAATCCACGAAGCTGATCGTGCATGTGTAAGTGTATCCCTTTAAACGAGCGGCTATCTTTTCGAAGTTCGCGATGTGATAATCAACCGAATACGTCGGGTTAATCAATATAGGGTCGTATCTCCACAGCACCCTTTCCGGGCCGATCTTATCGCTTAACCGTTTGAACGTTTCGATGATGGTCGCCTTTCTGTCCAATTTCGTTTCGATATCCTTGGCATACGAATTAAGCGAAAATTGAAAGTAAAAGCAATAATCCTTTAACTCGCCGATCCGATCCAACATGGGTGCGGGATTTTTTGTCCAAAAAACGATAAAATCGACGGCATCCGGATGTATTTTTATTTTACTGACCCGTTGCGGGTTCATCGGGTTGCGCACACAGACTTCCCCCGCTTTCACCCGATTAAGGAACCATTCCGAATAAAACGATGGGATGTCGGTACGCCTGCTGACGCTTAACACCATAAAAAACGACCTTTCATAAATAAATAAATTATATCATAAGGTAAACCATGACCTTTCCTCCTCCGCTTCAATCCGGCGATACCGTCGCCATCGTCGCTTTATCCGGTCCTTGCGACCCAAACCGCCTCGCTTCGGGCGTAAGGGTACTGGAATCCATGGGTTTGCGTTGCCGCGTAACCGATAGCTGCCATGCCCGCGAAGGCTTTCTCGCCGGATCGGACGCGCTCCGTTTGCGTGATCTGCACGAATCCTTTTCATCGCCCGAAATCCACGGGGTTATTTGCGCGCGCGGGGGATATGGCGCGCAGCGGCTGTTGTCATATATCGATTACGCGCTCATCAAAAATAACCCCAAAGTATTCGCGGGCTACAGTGATGTGACGGCGTTGCACATCGTATTTAATCAAATATGTAAGCTGGTGACCTTTCACGCACCCATGCCCGCATCGGACTTCGGGGGAGGGGACATCCATCCGGAAACGCTGCGCTCCTTTCGGGAAACGCTCTTCGCGGGAAAAACGTACGAAATTCGGCCAAAGGCGTACCCTTATACCGTCCTCGTCCCCGGGTGTGCGGCGGGTATACTTATCGGGGGAAATTTATCTCTCGTCGTTTCTTCCATCGGCACACCTTACGAAATTGATACCCGAAAGCGTATTCTTTTCTTGGAAGAAACCAATGAAGAACCTTATAAAATCGACCGTATGCTCCTCCAGCTTAAATACGCGGGCAAACTCGCGGCGGCGGCGGGTATTGTTTTCGGGGACTTTTCCCCGCAAACGGTGGAAACGCTGGCGCAATCCGTAAATGATATTTTGCTGCCTTTGAATGTACCGACGGTTGTTAATCTCCCATGCGGGCATACTTCGCCTACGCTTACGTTGATGTTGGGTGCGGAAATGACAATCGGGTGAAAAACTTTGCGAAATGACTTGCAAAGGGTTGTGTAAAACACAAGTCGGGTTAGGGAGTTTAGTATTTTGTAGCCACATGCTTATTCTATTTTGTTGGTTTTTTATTGTTGTTTTGTTGTACCGTAAAACATAGCAAGGAAGTCCCTTTAATAATTATGGCAATTTATCAATTTCTTTAATTATATCATCGCAGTAGCGTGACCAAATTTCCGCACCCAAGTTTGCTTCACGGACAATTAGATTTTTATGTGCTTTGCTCCACTCGGCATAATATCCGGCGTTGTATGCTTTTAATCCTTCGATCACTAAATGAAGAACGCCCCATCTGTCCAGTTCATCATCTATGTTGTCAGTATAAAAAAAATCTCCGTATTCATCATATAAAATATCGGTCCCTTCTTTTACTAAATCGGCCAGTTCTATACACCATACAAGCCCGTGATACCCGTTATATGAAACGTTAAACGGTTTAATTAGGTCTTCAAATCTTTTCAAATTTTTATCAATGAACGCACCGTCGTTATGTTTGTTTTGGGTAACTTGCAAGCCAAACAAGATAAACGCAGCTTTAGCTTGGCCTCTTGATAAAGCATATTGATAAAATGTGCCTGATTCCATATTTGTAACACCAAGACTAAACTGGAATTTTTTATCATCTTGCCCTTCTTTTGATAGCCCGCCAAAAAAACTGCCTAACCCACCATTATATGAACAAAGCGCATTGTAAACACTATTATAAACTGCTTTATTAGGGTTATAACGTTCGTCTGCAAATATTGTTGTTCCGTCACCATTTTGATACTGTCGCACGGCGGCGGCAACCCCTGCACTTCGGGATTGTCCATGCTCACAGATGCATATTAACGTGTCGGCTTTCCATACTATTCTCTTTACAAAATCAGCGATTTTTTTTGATTGAAAAGGATTAAACGTATGATGCTCTGATGCCAATTTGAGTTGTAAAAAGTAGTCCGGTTGATTTTTGAGTTCAGCAAAATTAAAGTTCACATCTGTTATACTGATTAGTGCTGTGTGTGGTGCAAAGGGAGTGGCAGCCAATTTTTCTATACCGCCGCTGCCTTCGATGATGATATTCATGCCCCGCCTCCATTTATATGATTATCCTTCCGAGCAAACGCTAAAATATCTTCGTATGTCTTTTTTTGAAGAAGAAGATTTTGCAATTCAGCACAAGTAAGTTTTTCCTTGATTGTAAAAACTGCACCGACTTCCTTTCCAAAAAAACGCCGCAGAAATTGATTTAAAATTTCAACATTTATAAAACCAATTTCTATTTTCAAATCAATCCTCCCCGGGCGTAGGAATGCAGGGTCTAACTTTTCGATATGATTTGTTGTGGTGATGAGTATTCTTCCATGGGTAGAGCATACGCCGTCAATGGTGTTTAACACATCTGAAAAGTTGACTGCCGATAGTTCATCAGAAGCTGCTTTAATTTTACTGGCAGTTGTATCGCCGCTATTGTTTGACCTATCATGCAAAACATTTTGGCAATCAATATCTTCAATGACAATGATTGAACGGTTGGGCATTGTGTCCATGCTATCTTCCAATTTTACCAGATTACTCACAGGAAGGTAGTAAATATCATAATTCATATAGGATGCTATGGCTTTAATCATACTGGACTTTCCTGTTCCGGGGCTTCCATATAGCATTATTCCAAGATGATAGGGGATACCGTTATCCACATACCATTTTTCAGCATTGGTAAAATCTTTGATGGTTTGAAGAACAACCGATTTTTTTGCTTCCTCAAGAAATACCGTATTCATTGCCCTTTTGGGAATTTGGCTCATGGGATACCAATAATCCTTCATCCTGTAAATCTGAATATTATTTTCCCGTTGCTTGTTAACGGAAATTGCCTTGAAGAATTCATCGAATTTTTTTCTGCTTCTGCCGAATTTGGTAATGGTTATCGTTTCTTTATCAATTTCAGTACCCTCGGAACTTTCTTTTTCCAGATTGACAAACATAAATAATTTTTTAAATCTTATGATGTGGCTGCCATAACCAATCCCGATGGTGGCAATATCGTTATTGCCCCATTTGCCGTTTGTCAGCTTGAATGTCCGAAAATTCTTTTCGGCATAGTTATCTTCAAAAAAACGCATCAAATTGTAAAAGGAATTGTGCGCGCTTGTTATGTCGAGGGTGGTCGTGCATTGCCTTTTGACGAAACTAAATATTCGCATTGGCACATCTTTGAACCAAAAACCAAGAACCCCGGCTGCGGCAAAAGTGATTGTAGTCATCATCAATTGCTCAATTTTTATGTCGGTTAAAAAATTCATCGTCCACATCTCCATTCGTGTTTTGATATGTCCATTGTATTAGGAGGTATGAACCATAAACGCTACACAAGATGGGATAAAAAAGGAACATCCGATTATTGATTTTGCAAAAATATACTTTATACTGGAAGAAGATGCGAATAAAGAGAGGTGAATGTGGTGTATACAGTTCTCCCTAAGAAGATGCTTATAATAAATATCCTCGATATTCTTAAACGTTACAGTGATGCGGAGCATCGCCTTTCGCAAAAGGATATTATTGATATTCTTGAAAGGGAATATTCAATGAAAGCTGACCGTAAAGCGGTTAAGCGCAACCTTATGAATCTCATAGAATTTGGGTATGACATTGAATATAGCGAAACCATTCGCCAAAACAAGAAAGGCGAAGAGGAAACTATTTATTCAGATTGGTATTTGGTACGTGATTTTTCCGATGCAGAGTTGCGGCTTTTGATTGACGGCTTATTATTTTCTAAACATATACCGTACAATCAATGCAAGGAACTTATAGAAAAACTGAAAGGGTTGTCGAATACCTACTTTGAAGCAAAAGTACGCCATATCCGAAATATGCCGGAAAACTTGCCGATGAACAAACAGCTTTTTTATACCATTGAAGTGCTTGACGATGCAATCAACGAGGGGCGGCAAGTATCTTTCACTTATAATGAATACGGAACAGATAAAAAACTACACCCTCGACAAAACAGCGAGGGCAAGGTTCGTGAGTATCTTGTAAATCCTTATCAAATCGTTGCGACAAACGGACGGTATTACCTTATTTGTAATTACGATAAATATGATGACGTATCGAATTACAGGCTTGACTTAATAACAAATATTCGTTTGTTGAAAACCCGCAGCAAACTCATGAAAAAGGTTGTTGGGTTGGGAAAGGGATTGGACTTGCCAAAGCACATGGCAGAGCATATATATATGTTCGCAGGCGCAAATGTTCCTGTGAAATTCCGCGCCAATAACCACCTTGCAGGACAAATATTAGACTGGTTTGGGCGGGATGTAAAATTTTTAAATGACAATGGCGAAACAGTGGATGTTCGTGTTGATGTGAATGAGCAAGCCATGATTTTTTGGGTGTTGCAATACGGCGAGTATGTTGAGGTTTTAGAGCCGCAGAAACTGCGTGAAAAGGTTGCAAATACGGTTGTAAAAATTTCAAACAAATATGCAAAGGTAAGGGAGGATGAATGATGTGTTAAACATCCAAAAACTTCTCAGTGAAGCGGGGAGCATTGTACAGAAACATGATTTACTTGTCCGTGAAACAGGGGATAATTTTAACATTTTTGAAATTGCCGACATCAGCACAAAAGAAACGGTTGTTTGTCGCGTTCTAGCGGAATTGCTTTCCCCTTCGGGACACCACGGACAAAGTGGTGATTATCTTGAAAAATTTTTACATGGCTGCCTTGATGTGAAAATTAATCGCGCCAACATAAACAATGCAAGCGTATATTGCGAATATGCCGCTAATGGACGCAGAATTGACATCGTTATTGAAGTTGAAAATCGTTTTATTCCCATCGAAGTTAAAATCTATGCGGGCGAAGGCGATGCACAATGTCATGATTATTTTTACTTCGCAAAAAATGTAAAGCAGGATAAAAATGCAAAAGTTGTATACCTCACACGTTTTGGTGATATGCCATCCGAATACAGCGCAAAAGGACTTTCAGAAAATGACATCGTGAACCTTTCGTTTTCCGAAAATATCTTGAAATGGCTTCGTGAATGTCTTACGCTACCAAACACAATTACAAAAGCACCGATACGCGAGATCATATTGCAATTTATATCGGCAATTAAACACTTTACAAATCAACAGGAGGATAAACCTATGGATGAAATTAAAAAATTGCTGTTTTCATCACCCGAAAATTTGCATAATGCAATGAATATTATTGGGGCGTTGGACAGTTGCAAAGCGGAACGAGCCGACATGATAATGAAATTTTTTGCCGCTATTGATGAAAAATTTGCTAATGTGTGTGTGACACGCGCTCCTTCTGCTGGTAAGGATTATACAACCAATTACGCGCCGGTAAAATCGGGTAGACATCCGGGAATAAATTACGCCGTTAAAACCGTTGACAATGAAATTGATTTACTCTTTCGAATTGAAATTGGCTACTACGGCGATTTATTTGCAGGATTCATTCTCGCCAAAAATAATGAACACATATCTGACAAAACCCTTATAAATAGCGATGCTGTAAAAAAAATGTTTTTAAGTTTTGACGAAAGTAAAGATGGACGGTGGATAAATTGGGATTATCTAAAATTTAATGATGAAACCATAAATTTCAAAGAATTTAATGAAAATTATTTTAAATTATTTGACCCTGCTACGTTTGACAATATAGTTGATGGTGTTGTTGAACAGGCAAATAAATTTCATGATGTATTGGCATGACAAATGAACTATTTTTCCAATCGGTTGATTTAAGTAATGTCGATGTCAACAAAAGGGTACGTATGAACAACTCATCTGTGCAACCAAGAAAAATTCTTGTTTTACACAAACTGATATAGTTTGTTCCGTTGGTTGTAATAATAGTAATTGTTGTCATTAATTATATTTCGATCATTGATTTTCAATTGAATCAATCAAAGTTTTTTAAACGTCGGGGGGGGGGTATATTTGAATGGCAACCAGTTTATTGCCTTCGACATTGAAACAACCGGATTTTCCCCTGTTTCAAATAGAATAACCGAAATAGGTGCGGTTAAAATTAAAAACGGCAAGATAATTGCCGAATTCAACCAATTAATTAATCCCGGTACACCAATACCGTGGAGAATCACCGAAATTACAGGCATAACAACGGAAATGGTCAAAGATAAACCCATGATAGACGATGTTCTTCCGTGTTTTTTTCAATTTTGTAATGGTTGTTCACTTGTGGCTCACAATGCGAATTTTGACATGGGATTCATTCGAGCCAATGCTCGGAAACTGGGGCTTGCTTGTGATTTCCATGTGATTGATACACTTGAGATTTGTCGCAACCTTTTTCGTGAACTCGACAACCACAAGCTCGACACAATTTCATACCACCTCAATGTGAAACTTCATAACCACCACAGAGCATTAGCTGATGCAAGAGCCGTGGCGAATATTTTTTTACATTGCACAGAAATTTTAGCAAAAAAATATTATGTGTGAGTTATGTGATAGCGGGTTATTCACAGGTCTGGCTCACCCGGACAGTATAAAATGGTTTGGATATAATCCGACTTATAACATGACAGATGTTTACAACAAACTCTCTAATTTGTTAAACGGATACGGTATGTACGTTGAAAACAATGGTGGGTTATGTCTTAATTACAGCCTTGATTTAGAACTTGGATTGAACAAGCAATTGCCGGATATATTTAACCAACATAACGTAACAATTTATACAGCGTCAGACGCACATAAACAAATTGATGTTGGAGCGAATATACGGAAACTTACATTGATGTTGAAAGGATTGAGAAACGAATAGCATAAGAATTATTTGCAACCATCCCAAATACGTTTATCCTTATTTCAAGTCCGCTTGGAAGGACAAGCCTGTGAAGACATGTCAAAAATTTTATAAGGCAAGTAAATAAAATATACTTATTCGGGGGTAAATCAATGCCCCGATTGTAATTTCAACTGCCCCCCGGAAGGGGAGAAGACTGTTGACGGGTTAAGCGGATAATATCACATTCAAATGCTCATGCCACAAGTCCAACGGTGTCCTATAACCGAACCGTT